>Ga0325400_1005815_pt1 | contig 11664 bp, 9 predicted proteins | sample PopdelMetagenome_2_FD_205662 | JGI IMG/M metagenome (GOLD analysis project Ga0325400, IMG submission 205662) | Populus deltoides microbial communities from Bellville, Georgia, United States - Xylem-PdKOR-R1 | ecosystem: Host-associated > Plants > Phyllosphere > Stem > Wood/Secondary xylem...
TTCGGCAGAGTCTCCTCTATACCGGGAGATCCCAAGTTATCGACAATGTACCTTGCACACATTTAGAATCACATCTCATCCACAATCACATCCATGTTTAGTACAATCAACTGCATAATTCATTCCAGATTATGCTCAAGACCATATTCATTCCCAAACTCCATCTTACATCACACGCATAAGTTAATAATTAAAATAGCCAAATTCGAGCACGAAGATTGCATATATATTCTAACATAGTCTAGTACATTCTTATATCCCAAGCATAGGTTGATACATTTAATATTTCAGAAACAAAATATTACGAATATAATATTCTATACAGGTTACATGTTTATTGCATGACAAAATTACACCACAAATCCCTAAGTTCCTAACTTATACAAAAAGGGATCAAAGAACTTAAAATCTATTCCTGACGTGAATGGGAGGGACTTGCAAAAATATAAATTTTCCATATAATTAAAAACAAATGATTAAAATACAAGCAATTTACAGTAGAAAAATTAAACAACATATCCATCTACTTAAATCATAAACCCCTTTTAATGGTTATAAAAGAATTCTCTTTCTTTCTTTTTTTCTTTCTGTTGACTACTTCTCCCCCCCTCCACATCAGAAAGACTATTGCCGACACTAATGACCTCCATTAGTGTCTTTAGTTGCCCGTCCTGGAACAACTAATCAGTTTCATGAAAATGCCGACACGAACGTAACCGTTCGTGTCATTAACTATTTTTAAAACTAATATAGTTAATCATTGTTCCATATTACCTTGGGAGGTTCTCAAGTATGCCGATGTCAAAAATTCTTGACATCATTAGCTTTCACCTCGGAAAGCTTATCAAGTCTATAAATTTTGCCGATATCGACGTCACCCGCCGATATCATTAACTATTCTGAAACCGAATAGTTAATCGAGTTTATAAATTTTACCGATATCGACGTCACCCGCCGATCTCATTAACTATTCTGAAACCGAATAGTTAATCAAGTTTATATTTCTCCTTTCACGTATTAGTAATGCCGATGTTATCCAGCTTGGTTAACATCATCAGCCTCCCATATCAGGAACAAACAAATTAAATTCGAGAAACGGTCATTACCAAAATTCATTGTTACTCCAAAAGAACCCATATATTAAATCTAGTCCTCCGTTTCATTTTTTTTCTTGTCATTTAACCTTTCCTCCCCCCCCTTTTCTTTTCCTCATCAATAAGCACCAAATTTTTATAGTTCCCAAGTTAGTTAAAATAATTATTAACTAGAGGAGATATAGGTACCAAGTACCTACCTGCTGTAGATGCTCGACTTGTGTTCCTCTGTGGTTGCTGTACTCCTCCCTCGGTTCCTCCTGAAACCACAAACACCCATCATTATTCCACATTAGTCCACATATCACACGCAACAGCAACAATGAAAATAATATTCATTTCTCTTTTACCAAATCTTTTCTTTCTCACTTACATTCCTCATTATTATCCTTTAACTTTTCAACTCATTAGTAGTCCAAGTGGACATCATAAATTCAATTTTGATTACAGTTTATTCTTTTTGAAGATCAAGACACACTTTATGAAGGGCAAGAAAACAAATTCTACCCTTAATATGGCTAAATTTCACCGTTTTATCAACTTGGCCGAATCTGCCAATAGGGGTGGCAGCTTGACCTCTCCTAAGTTTTTTATTTGTATCTGGAGTTCTAGGACTCCAAATTAGGCGGGGTCAGATTCGTTGGAAAGCTAACACTTCCGGCTACAACTTCTATGGGGGACCCTCCTTGAATTCTGTAGTTTTCAGGTCCAAAATCCCCCCAGGAAACAGGGCAACGAACCTGCCCTGTTTTGCTAATGGAGAAAGTATCTCCAATTCATCTTAAATCCCTGCTTCCTCATCAGTCACAGCCATGCTTTCCCTTTATTCATGGCATTCCCGTCTCATTTTATGTCCTCTTAAGGTCACTTGTACCAAATTAATTAATTAAGCACATCATAAGTTCTCATTCCCTCTCTGCAGTATCTAGTAGATAACGTGCCCAAGGGAACTAAGAGTTCCCTTCCTCTCTTTTATGCACTCATTTCTTCTTCTTCTTCTTCTTTAAGGCACTTAGATTATTCTAATCCATTTAACCTCACTCATTTCTGCATTTTCCCAACATTTTATGTTAAAGAATCCTAATTCCCAATTCAAGAAAAGCATAAACTTCTAATCAAATTGAAGTTGATTTCATAGAAATTGGAATTAGAACTCCTTACTTGGATGGAAATCTAAACTTTACTTCACAAAATTTTAGAAGAATCTTAGCCTTATTCTCCTTGTATGTATTTAGCGACTCTTCCCCCTCTTTTCTTCACCAATTCTTCACTTTTCTTCTTGTTAATTCTTCCACCAGATTGTGTTCCTCCACTTAATAATTCTAAGGCTTATTTGGGTTTACTAATTTTAGGTGTTTACTCCTAGTTTTGATGAAGGAAAAATATGAAATTCTCCTCCCCTCATTATTCTTATTATCAGCCGACCATGGATGAGAGAAGGGATGGGTATTTATAGTCCCATCTCTTGTTAATTCCATTTTGGCCCCATCTTTCACCTTTTTTTTTTTTGCTTTATTTTATATTATTACAACATTTTGAATTATTATAAACCTCCCTCTCTTTGTATACTTTATTCTCGGGCTTCACAGAATATCATGGGGGGATTTTGGGCCATTCAGTTAAACAGTTGCAAGAATTTCAAGAATCGAGTTTAGAGGATAGTGAACAAGAGGCAAGTTGAATTTTTGAAAGATGATGTCATTGGCCATATTGTTACCAGAACAACCTTAGAATGACAAGTGATTGAAAATGCACTGCAAAACCTAGATATTGCTAGAAAAGCTTATCTAAGAATGATGCTGAATTGCCAATCATTTTGTTATGGAGTTTTGCCCATTCTGCATTTTGTTTTGGAATTACATCTCATCCTTTAACGAAACATGTCTCTTCTTTATCTCTTTATTGTTTTGAAGTCAAGAGATGTTTAACATTTTATTTTGACAAAATATTTTGATTGATCTCCAACACGCAAAATTAAAGCTAATCAATCCTGAATGATTAAAAGTGTTTTGATTCCAGAAAGGCCATGATGTTCGCTAAAATGGTAAGAGGTGACCGAAAAAATCTTGAGCTCAAACTACAAAATTGAACCACACATCATATAACTAAGTTTTAGCAATATGCATAATGACACACATTGGATTCAATAGTTATAGACTCATGAATCAAGACTGATGCAACCATATTATTCGATAGTTTCACCCACATTTAACTAGTGTTTTGCCTGTGTTATATATATAAAATGCCTTGATATTCTTTGTTTTATGTTTTGAAGGCACTTTTTGATGAAAGATGCAAAAGGAGTAAATTGGAGATAATTGGCAGATTTGACCTTCAGTCGATGTTTTGTGTAGTGTGAGCTCTAGAGGTTGAAATGAAGTGATTCCAGTGGCATTAAAAATCTAACATCCATACCTTTCTGGACATCTAAGGCAAGAAAATAAAATAAGGAAGAGCATGGAAATCACAGCCTTCAAAGTCAAATCTTGCAATCTGCCAGTGTTGATCTTTGATCATTGCGACTTGAATATCTGGAGCTACAGAAATCCAATTGATGCAAACTCAATTTTTTTGGATTCCTGACTCAAAGGTCTATAAACTTTCCAAATTTCAGAAAACAACTATGTCATATGAGGGAGAGATGATTTTTCAAAAATGACAACTGAATTCTGCCACCAAACTGGTTTCATGAAGAAACGAGTCCAAATTACGTTCCGAAGCATCTAAACTAATATCTAAGTTTTTATATCAGTAATTTAGCTCATCTAAGTCAAAGACTGAAGATTTCACGCAAGACTATTTCTCCTTTTTTAGGAAAATAGTTACTAAAGTACTTGAATGTAAATAGTCTACTTAAGGGAGGACTATTTTATAAAATAAAGACTAGGGTTTCCTAAGATATAAAAAGAATGAGAGAAGAGAAGGGGGGCAGCCAGCCAAGATGAGAGAAACACCCCCTCTTCTAAGAAACCTGGAATCATGCATTCCTCCTCCTTTTTGATTAGTTGTTCAACAAACATGCAAGGCTAAACTCGTTTTCTTGGTTGCAAGGACACGGAAACCTTCAGATTTCAAGAACTGTGAGATTTATTTTACCTTTTCTTTTTAGTTTATATGATGAATATGTTTGTTCTTCTATATTTATTTTTCCTATGATTGTTTATTTTAATTGCTAGAGCGGACTCTAAGTTATTATTGTAGACAATCTATTGCTAAGTTTGATATCAAAACCGGGGTTGTGGTATATGAACTTGTAAAGCAACTGAGTTTAATAATTGTGGCGGATGTACGTTATTAATCTTAGGCAGAACATTCAATCAAATCAAACATAGACTGCGAACAGTTATGTTTTCTTGATTGATCAACTTATCTAGTTCTTAAGGCTGCCATTGAATTAAATTACTAGTGTGGACACTGTGGTTGCTTGATGGTTAGGGTTAGTTATACGACGGATCCGTTAACAAACCAATGCTAAGAAGAGATAAATATTTAGAATATAAATTGATGTTTTCGTTTCCATGATCAGTTTTGATTTCTATAGGTGGATGTGTGCTTGCGACCAAGGTTTGTTCTCTTGATAATTTTTTAATTTTATTAAATTTCATTTGATAGTGTTCTGTTTTCTTTTATTTTAGCCTAGATAACGTCCACCCCCCCAAATTGCATACCATCTAGCATAAAAATCTGATTTCAACCTTCCTCGTGGGATCGACCCCTTTCTTGCTCTATACTATCTTGTGTGTTGTGTTTTAAGCTAAGGTAATTAATTTGTGCGACCGCAACATCGCAACAAATTTTAGCGTCGTTGCCGGGGAAGTAATTTTAGTTGATTCTTGTGCTATTATTTTTATTTGTTGTGATTGTTATTTATTTTTCTAAAAAAAAAGAGAAACATAATTTTTGCTTGCTGTGGTACTGTTCATTTACGGCAGCGGTACTGTTCAAAACAGATATTTTGGTGGAATTAGGTATCATCTTTTAGTTTTCTGAAGGGAAATGACGTTCTAAATAGGACTAGTGGTAACCACTAGCCCCACCCTATCGAGGCCAAATTCCTCTGTTTTCTAGGGTTTTTAGGTAGTTTTAGTTTTCTAGCGTAGGATTTTTGTACAATTTGCATTGTTTTCGATCTCTTGTGTGGTTGGTTTTTTTTTTTTTACAATTTATGCCTGTAACCCGTTCTATTAATCAGATTCAAGTGTAGGTGGATCTTGAAATAGAAAACACTTTACGCAGGTTACGAAAGGAAGCTCGTGTCAACACCATGGCTGTTGAACAACAACAAACACTTAAGGAGCTTGCTGCTCCTAACGTGGAAAGCCAACCATTATGCATTAACATCGACAATAATGTAAACTTTGACCTCAAATTTGGTTTTATACATTTGCTACCAACATTTAATGGTGTTGCAGGAGAAGATCCTCATACTCATCTCAAGGAGTTCCATATGGTTTGTGCTGGCATGAAACCAAATGGAGTTGACGAAAAACATGTTAAGTTGAAAGCTTTCCCTTTCTCTTTAAAAGGGGCAGCAAAGGCATGACGTTTCTCTATTCTCGCAGGTTCCATTGGAACTTGGAATGCCATGAATAAGATTTTCTTTGAGAAGTATTTCCTAGCATCTTGAGTTGCCAACATAAGAAAAGAAATATATGGGATTCAACAATCTCATGGAGAGACACTTTCCGAGTATTAGGAAAGATTTGAGCAACTGTGTATTCAATGCCCTCATAATCAAATACCCAATCAGCTGCTCATTCAATATTTCTATAAAGGATTGATGCCTACTGACCGTAGTATCATTGATGCTGCAAGTGGAGGGGCATTGGTAGATAAGACACCCGAGGCTGCACGCCAATTGATCTCAAACATGGCAGCCAACTCGAAATAGTTTGGCACCCGTGGAGACTTCGCAAACAAACGAGTAAATGAGGTAAGTATTTCTAACCTTGAAAATAAAGTTAATGATCTTACTTCTCTTGTGCGTTCTTTGGCTTGTGGAAATGTACAGCAGGTGAAAGTTTGTAGCATATGTTCCTTACAAGGACATACCTCAGATATGTGCCCAACAATGCAAGAAGATTACATTGAACAGGTTCATGCAGTTGATGGAGGATTCAACGGACAGTCCCAGTGTAAATATGATCCATTTTCTAACACGTATAATCTCGGATGGAGAGATCATCCAAACTTATGCTATGGGAACCCACCTCAACAAGGCAATCAAGGCCGACAGTTCCATCCCCATGGATTTCAGCCCCAACAGAATTATCAAGCAACACAACCCCCTCCATTCACAAACTCTAATGTTATGGGGTCATCATCCAGTGATGATCTTCATGAGATGATGAAAACTTTGGCCTCTAACACTGTGACCTTGCAGCAAAATGTCATGACTTTTCAACAGGAAACAAGGTCAAGTATTCATAACTTGGAGAAGCAAATGGGGCAAGTAGCTTCAACTGTGGGGAAATTGGAAGCATAAAGGAATGGAAAATTGCCCTTTCAAGCATTGAATCCAATAGAGAATGTTAGTGCGATCATGCTGTGAATTGGGAAAGAACTTGAAGAGAAAAGGTCGAAACAAATTGAGAAGAAGGAAGACGAAGAGATAGAAACTGAATTGAGTACAAAGAAGGAACATCCTCCTCCTCTACAAACTGAAACAAAGACCAACACTCCAAAGGTAACTCATCAGTCAATGACTTCCAGTTTTAAAACAATTCCACCCTTTCCTGTGAGTTCTTCTAGGTCAAAGAAAGAGGACAAAGAAAAAGAGATTTTAGAGGTTTTCAAGAAAGTAAAACTCAATATTCCTTTGCTTGATGCTATCAAGCAAATTCCCAAGTATGTAAAATTTTTGAAGGAGTTGTGTACTACCAAGAGAGCTTTCAAACTGAAAGGTCATGAAATGGTAAGTATGGGTGAAGTTGTATCTGCTGTTGTTCAAAAGAATATGCCTTTGAAGCAAAAAGATCCAGGTGTGTTTACTATCCCATGTGTTATTGGTAATGCTAGTTTCAAAAGGGCCTTATGTGATTTAAGTGCATCCATTAGTGTTATGCCCAAACATGTTTATGATTCTCTTAGTCTTGAGCCTTTGAATAAAACTAGCATTGTAATACAACTTGCGGATCATAGTTTTGTTTACCCATTTGGTGTGATAGAAGATGTCCTAGTCAAGATTGATAGTTTGGTCATTCCATGCGACTTTTATATTCTTGATATGGAACATGATTATTGTGATTCATCAAACAACACTCCTATATTGTTTGGGAGACCATTCTTAAAAACTGCCAATACAAAGATTGATTGTGGTAAGGATACTTTGTCTATGGGAATAGGAGATGAAAAGATTGAATTTAATTTTCATGATGCAATGAAATATCCTTATAGCAATGTTTATTCTATCACATGGTATGACTAAGTTGATAAGTGTGTGCAACAAGTTTTTGATTTTGATTGTGAGGATGGATTAAGCATAGCTTTGAGCTATGGCTATGATTTTATCGAGATAGAAGAGATGGAGAGGCATATATGTGTTTCCCAAAACGTGCACGAATCAGCACTGGATTTGCAAGCTTTGCAAACTGTTCCCCATGGTAATGTCTTTGTTTATTTAGTACTTTCACATTAAAAGCTTTTGCCATCTATTTTACAGGCCCCTAGGTTAGAATTGAAATCTTTGCCCGATAATTTGAAGTATGTATTCATTAGCGACAACAATACACTTCCCGTTATCATAGCAACAGGTTTGACAAATACGCAAGAGGAAAAACTTTTGAAGTTGTTATGTTATCACAAGACGGCCATTGGATGGACTTTAGCTGACATCAAGGGCATTAGTCCCTCAATGTGTATACATCACATACTATTGAAGACAATGCGAAACCAACAAGGGAAATGCAAAGGAGGTTGAACCCGCCTATGATGGAGGCAATGAAAATTAAAATTTTGAAACTATTAGATGCAGGAGTCATTTATCCCATCACGGACAGTAAATGGGTAGCGCCAATCCATGTGGTGCCCAAAAAGACCAGAATCACGTTGGTGAAAAACAAAAATGATGAGCTCATTCTTACTCACATCTCAAGTGGATGGAGAATGTGTGTTGATTACAGAAAGCTAAATCTTGCTACACGCAAAGATTATTTTCCATTACCATTCATGGATCAAATGCTTGAACGCCTAACAGGTAAGTCTTTTTATTGCTTTCTTGATGGATATAATGGATACAATCAGATTGTTATTAATCCTGAGGATCAAGAAAAGACTACATTTACATGTCCATTTGGTACATATGCATATAGGAGAATGCCTTTTGGTCTCTGTAATGCTCCTGCAACTTTTCAAAGATGCATGATGAGTATTTTTTCTGACTATGTTGAAAGAATAATCGAGGTTTTTATGGATGATTTCACGGTGTATGGTGATTCTTTTGATAAATGTCTAGAAAATTTATCTTTGATCTTGAAAAGGTGCATTGAAACTAACCTTGTCTTAAACTATGAAAAGTGTTATTTTATGGTAGAACAAGGAATAGTTCTTGGGCATGTTGTGTCTTCACATGGATTAGAGGTTGATAAAGCTAAAATAGACGTTATTTCATCATTGTCTTACCCCTCCTGCGTGAGGGAAATTCATTCTTTTCTTGGCCATGCAGGTTTCTATCGACGCTTTATCAAAGATTTCTCAAAGATTACAGCACCCTTGTGCAAACTATTAGCCAAAGAAGTGGATTTTGTGTTTGATCAAGCATGTAAAGATGCCCATGATGAGCTTAAGAGGCGTGTCACATCTGCCCCATCATCCAACCACCAAATTGGGATGAGCCTTTTGAGATAATGTGTGATGCAAGTGACTATGCAGTAGGGGCTGTCCTTGGGCAAAGAATAGGGAAGAATTTGCATGTTATCGCCTATGCTTCCCGCATGTTGGACGGAGCACAATGCAATTACCATACAACTGAAAAGGAACTTTTTGCAGTGGTGTTTGCTCTTGAAAAATTCAGGTCATATCTACTTGGTACAAAAGTCATTGTTTTTACTGATCATGCAGCTTTAAGGTATCTTTTGAAGAAAAAGGAGTCCAAACCAAGATTGATTAGGTGGATCTTGCTTTTACAAGAATTTGATCTTGAGATCAAAGACAAAAAAGGTGCCGAAAATCATGTGGCTGATCACTTGAGCCGACTGAGGACTGAGGATATACAAACCGAAACAATACGAGAGACATTCCCCGATGAGCAGTTGTATGTGTTACATTCCTCTACAAGACCATGGTATGCTGATTTGGTGAACTATTTAGTCACCAAAGAATTCCCTCCAGGTTTGTCTACATCCCAAAAAGACAAGTTACGAGCTGATGCTAAATATTATTTTTGGGATACTCCTTATCTATGAAAATTTTGTGTGGATCAAGTAGTTAGGAGATGTGTACCACAAGATGAATTTCATTCCATTCTTACCTTTTGTCATTCTCATTCTTGTGGTGGGCATTTTGGAGCAAAAAGAACGGCCCACAAGGTACTTGAAAGTGGTTTTTATTGGCCTTCTATTTTTAAGGATGCATATCATTTTTGCAAATCATGTGAAAAATGCCAAAAAACAGGTAATATCACTCATAAGAATCAAATGCCTTTAACGAATATTCTTGTAAGTGAAATTTTTTATGTTTGGGGTATTGATTTTATGGGTCCATTTCCTTCTTCTTTTGGCAATCTTTATATCCTTCTTGTTGTTGATTATGTGTCCAAATGGATTGAGGCGAAAGCTACACGAACTAACGATGCTAAGGTTGTTTTAGATTTTGTTAGGACTCACATATTTGATAGGTTTGGAACCCCTAAAGCTATCATTAGTGATCGTGGCACTCATTTTTGCAATCGTTCAATGGAAGCATTGTTACGTAAATATCATGTGACTCATCAGAATTCTATATCATACCATCCTCAAACGAATGGTCAAGCTAAAATTTCAAATCGAGAAATCAAGTATATTTTGGAGAAGACAGTGCAACCTAACCGGTGAGATTGGAGTCTACGACTTGGTGATGCACTTTCGGCTTATCGGACTGCTTACAAATCACCTATAAGAATGTCACCTTATAGGATGATTTATGGAAAAGCATGTCATCTTCCGGTGGAGCTTGAACACAAAGCTTTTTGGGCCATTAAAAAAATGTAACATGGATTATGATGCTGTTGGGATTGAAAGAAAGTTGCAATTGCAAGAGTTAGAAGAGATTCGAAATGATGCTTATGAGAATGCAAGGATTTACAAAGAAAAGACTAAGAGTCTCCATGACCGAATGATTACAAGAAAAGAGTTTAATGTTGGAGACAAAGTCCTTCTTTATCATTTGCATTTGAAACTTTTTCCTGGAAAGTTGCGCTCTTATTAGAGTGGACCCTTTGTTGTTTCTAATGTTTTTTCTTATGGTGCAGTTGAAATTACAAGTTTAGAAACCGACAAAGTAGTCAAGGTCAATGGGCATCGCTTGAAACCTTTCTATGAAGGTTGGACGACAGAACTCACCGCTTCTTCAGAGTTAGGTGAACCAATCCATAAAGAATGAGCATGCAACATGTCGAGCTAACGACATAAAACAAAAACGCTTACTGGGAGGCAACCCAGCATACAAAGAAAAAAACAGATTTGCTTTCTTTTCCCTTTTCTTTTATTTTTCGCATTTTACTTTATTTTTGTCATTCTCCTATATTCCTTTTCTTTTATTTCAACATTGAGGACAATGTTATGTTTTAAGTGTGGGGGTATTGGGAGAATGTTGGTTTTCTTATTTTGATTTTCTTTGTTGTTCTAAAAAAAAACAAATTTCTATGTTTGATCTTTTGAACTCCTATTGGTTTATGAGAATGTGAGTATTATATATGAGAATTAATTGAGATAGATGAAGATATAAATCGAATGAAGGAGTGTGCATGCAAGTTTTAAGGTTTAATTGGTTTAAAGATTGACTTTGAGAATATGCCATGTTGACTTTATAGTATTATACCAATGCAAGCTTTTGAGCCTTCAACATTATATTCTTTGATTGTGCCTTCTTTCAATGATATGTATCTCTAGAACTTGCTTCATATCTTGTTGAGATTACATTCACATTACATATATACATGAAGATGATAAAGGCATTAGGAATTTTAACCACTTGAGCCAAAAAGCCAACCTAAAGCATATTATCCTTAGTGAACCCCTTTTGAGCTTGTTTATCTTTTCTTTGCTTTATCCATGTATAAGCCTTAACTTTTTATATGTTTTCCTTTTCCCCTGGCCAAGGATTAGTAAAGCATATACTTATGATATCTCATGGAATTATGGTTAGAAATTATGTGAAAAGAAAGAAGAAGTGATGCTTGATGAAAAGATGGGCAAAGTTGCCAAAGGTAAAAAAGAAAAAAAAGAAAAAAAGTGTTCCTTTATGTTTTTAAGATTTTATGTTGAAAAAGCTTGAAATCAAAAGAAGTTAAGCATTGGTGATTAAAGATGGAAAATTTATGTGCTTTGATGAAATATCTTGTTTGAAATATCATTTTTCAGAATGCTCTACTTTC
>Ga0325400_1005816_pt1 | contig 11664 bp, 10 predicted proteins | sample PopdelMetagenome_2_FD_205662 | JGI IMG/M metagenome (GOLD analysis project Ga0325400, IMG submission 205662) | Populus deltoides microbial communities from Bellville, Georgia, United States - Xylem-PdKOR-R1 | ecosystem: Host-associated > Plants > Phyllosphere > Stem > Wood/Secondary xylem...
TCCAACCACAAAAAGAAAATGAGATAGTGGGAGGGTATGTAGTGGGAGAAGCAACTAAATATAGGGGAAGAGAAAAACATTCAGCTTATTTACAAATCATTTTCAAAAGAAGGAAAATTGAAAAACTGTTTCTGGCCTCTCAGGTAAAGGAACCTGAATGAAGAAATTAAACGAGGAAGGTTTTTTAATTGCTATAGTCATCACTGTGGAACACAAAGGTAAAGGTAGAGTTTCTAAAAAAAAAACAGGAGTTACATTGAGGAAAGTTAGAAAAGATACTCACATCACTGTGGTCTACCAAATCAGCAAGACAGCCTCCATTACTTCATATTCTATCAACAACACTAAGTACCCTCTTATTTACACTCCATTTGGTATTCCCTAGTGTATCCTGGAAAATTAATTCAAACAAAAGAGAATCCTTGTTAAACCAGAAGCTAAGCTGGTAAAAATATGCATCAGTAACCATGCAATGCATCTAATATGTACAGACCTCAAAAACTGCTTGTAGCTGCTTCCTAGGTGCCCTCTTAACTGCTTCACGTTGCTGTTTAGCACCATGTATCCGCATGACATAGGATGGTAAGAACAAGTGAGCTCCTTTATCATAACTGCAAAGGGCATTGAGGTTATGCTCGACACGAGTAAGAGAGCTATGACACAATTATCTAAGAAGAGCTTAGAACACACCAAAAAGCTACTTAAATGCCAGGTCCTGATTTGTTACTTGAAGCAATAGTGGTGTTAAGAGTTGCTACAACTACATGGGAACCAGAATCCAACCATAAACTCATTAAATTCCAGATTAAAGTAGCATATGTAAGGAACATGTATGAAGAACTTGTATCTTCCAAATTTGTATATAAGGATCTAAAATTAATTTTAGTGGGGACTATGCTAATGTGCCTCCTGCAACTTGCATGATGATTGAGTGAAAGAGCCAAGACCCACTATAAAATTGCTAGTAAACAAAGTGCTCTTTCCCCAAAACCAATTCATGAAATGGTTTTCGTCTGATGCTCAATCTGATCAAATTAAGATATTCAGAGTGCAATCACTGGTTTAAATCTTTTCGTTTTGTAGATAGAAAGTGTGTCCAGGAATCTCAGTCCTAATGGGCAATTTACAACCAAAAGTGCTAGGGAGCTTATCAGATTTAAAGGCAATAGGTTGAATGGCAGAAGCTGCTATAGAGGCCTCTTCATATTCCAAAGCATGTGTAGTTTTTCCAATGAGGATTGTGATCACCTATTCATGAAAAACTTAACCAAAGTCCATGAAAAACATATCCTAACTAACTTGCCAAACAATAAGGTTCAAAAATCTCAGTTTGACTGCAGAGATCCGTCTGCGCCATTTCTCCCATGTAATCATCTGTTGTCTCCTTGCACTTCTGGCACATTTGAAATTTAAAATAAATACCTATATATGAATCATCACCTAAAGAAACTAAACTACTTTAATCAAGTTCTCTATGTACTATCTTAATCCTGAATTAACTACGTGTCTGACTTCACATGAAAACAACAATTCAATACTCTTATCTTTTCTTGCGCTAAAATAATCCACCACAGCATCCTTGTAGAAAACCTAACACTTTTTCTTTCTCTATATTTTATCTCTAACTGCCAATCATTCTTTTCCATGAAGTATACCTCTCCCTTTAACATCAAAAACATTATAATAAAGAATTCCATAGCAATCCCTAAATTCTCCTGCCTGTGGCAATAATGTTAATTTTCCCGTATTAGACATGGTTGTGATTAGCAAATGCTCTTCAATGTTTAAAGACACTGTTCTCCGTTTTGTTGAGAATCCATCTCATATCTCACATTCACCATGTTTTCAATAAACACCTGCAAGACAATTAGTTTCCCTTTCAATGCAGGTTACAGAAATGGAGAGGCAGAGCCTTGAAACATGCTGAAATGTTAATTTCAATTAACTGAAATTGGGATTGGAATTCCAGCCTTTATAATCAGAGATTCATCCCTTCATCTATTATACCATTTTAAGCATTTAACTTGACATGAAAATTGAAAACAGCTCCAGGCATCAAGCAGAAGTAACCAAAACACTATGTTAATATTTCTGAACTTGGAATATATCCAACTAAAAAATATAAAATTAAAACAAGACAATCGTGGAAAAACTGTAAATATAAAACAAGTTAACATACCCTCTCCATCTAAGTGGTGGCACCAACATTGGCATATAAGGAATCACCTTGTGCCTAGCCTGTTTGGAGAAACAACATTTTTATGACTTCTTGTGCAAGAAAAAAGAATGAAAGACAAACATCTGCAACTTAAGAGGCACCATGGAAATTGCCTACAAATCTTATCTGTTTCAGCTCTAAAATCTAGAAACTAAACTATCTGCTGTGAAAGTATATGGAACCCCGACACATGTTCATGTCATAAAGGATGATAAAATATGAAAACTAGTTATCACTAGAAGGACAAAATATGACAGGTTACTCACAGTTTTCTCTAGGCCTTCGAGGACTAGTGGGTCACATTGAATAACACCATATTTTTTCGCACCCTTCCTGTTTAAGAAAAGGCCATTGTGCATCAGTTAGAAGCAATTACAAGGAAGAAAAGATAAATTGAGCTCATCGAGTCAATTAAAGAATGACTCCATACTTATTTTCATATCACACAGTTCTGAATGTATGAACAAATGCAGGTCGCGGTTCAGATGGATTATCAGCTAACTGATCACAGGGAGGCTGTATATAAGCTGTTTGTAACAGCAATTCAATTAGACGGCTTCCAACCTGCAAAGTGCAAGGACAGAAATCAAATTCGTACACGATACATTTGTTCAAGAAAATTAGCCTTTATCAATGATTACAAGCACACAAACCTTAGCCCTAGCATCTGCATTCCATGGTTTTGAATCATCCTTCGCCTTCACAATCTTCCTCACAGCTGTCAGCTTTTGTTTTTTAATCAAATCAGTAACCTTTTTTCTTAGGTTTTCTTGTTCCTTCATGACAGCAGCGGATTCACCTTCTACACCATTCTTGCTATCATTAGCCTTTTCCTTTTTCTTCCTTGTTTTCTCCAAGATATTGTGTATTCTAATCTGTTTCATCACAGAAACTGTTACAGATTCAGTCCTCGGTTCAAAGAAAGAGAACAAGACTGAAGAGTTAGGTGGTCCAAAAAATGGATTAAGAATTGTACTCCTAAATATCTCTTCATTGTATAGTTCTTTTTTAAAAAAAAAAAAAAAAGGAAAAGAAAAGAGGAAGCAACTCCCATAGTCAGAAGAGACAGCAGAGCAAAGTGTCACGCGTGCCTTTAAAGTCTAAACTAAGAGAAAAAGTTAAACAGCTTACAAAACAAAGGCTCAAACAAGAACACACATAATTGAAATGCTAAAGATAATTGCTGTCCCCAACAGGGAAATGCAAAAGTATAAATCCATAGTGAAACAATGTCGAAAAATGAGATGAGCTCTGACAAAGGAAAGTTGAATGTCACTCTTATGAGTCCACCATGCCCATGCTTTGAACTTGGACTGAAAGTAAAAACTATAGATACATAAAAAAGAAATCCAGAAAAACCCCATTCAACATCCGATAAAACTTTACGGAACGTAACTTCAAAATCTAATTTTCCAGGCACTACTAGCTCCATAGCTGATTTTTATCTCATAATTGTACATAGTAACTTTCATCTTTCTTCCTAGTTCATCACCTCAGATGAAGGTTGTCTAAAAGTAAATTTAAGAAACTTTATGTTTTCCCTTATCTTTCAATAGTTATATATGGGCACTCATTATCCTCTGTCTACAAATCAAACCGCAAGTAAAAATAAGCAAATAAAACATTAAAAATTACTTACCTCCTGTAAAAAGTATTAGAATACTTTGAAGTTTACAATGTAATTTTCAACATGATTTTATTGATGCTCAGCCTATAGTTATATACTGACGATTACATATTCTATTAAGGAAAGAATACAGCAATAAAAAATATTTAGGGACAGAATATTTGTATTAATTCACAAGCATGATTGTAGACTTGGTGCTGTAAATCAGTAGCAGATTTCCTTCACACTAATGCTGCAATCACTTGCAGATTTCATGCATCTGCAAATTTCCAGCATCTTCCTTAATATCCTGCTCAATTGCATCACCAATCATACAAGCAGCAGTCACAACTCTTGCACATCCATGTTCCCCACCTGTCATTACCATTGCTGCGAGTTGATGCATTGCAATAACAGACATCTTGTCAGCTGGCAACAGATCAAAATACGGAGCATAACCCTGCCTACTCTTCCCCGTTCTAATCAACTCCTGCTCTTTCGCAATTGCATCTGTAAAAGGCTCAAACCAACCAAGGAACAAACTCTTCATATATGGCAAATTAGGAGCCAACTTATGCTCACACATATCCTTCAAAAGCTCCTTATATTCTTTCGTTGCCAGTTCCCATGCTTCCGCCTCAATCTTCACTTGCCTTCTCCTTAAGACCCTATGCTTCCTTGACCCTATTCCAGGGTTAGCATGTAGCCTCCTCCTCCTAAAGTGCTCCTCTTTCTCCTCTTCTTTCCTCATTTCTGGCAGCAATTCTTGCACTTCATCCGCACCATACACATTATCTTCAACATCTGTTGATGACACTGCCTCAGCTACACTCACATACCCTCTTGGACAAAATCCAGCACACCAATTCCCATTAGTACTATCACTATTTCTCAAAAAAACAAAACTGGGTTTTCCCATAAAATCTTCATGGGTTGATATTTCGTCAATTGCTCGAAAACCCAGTCGTGGACTTGTGTTATTAAGCGAATGGAACTTGAGTTTCTCAAAAAAGATGGGTTCTCTAGAGGCTCCTAAAAAGCTGTAAGTTCTTGGAAATGAAGGGAAATTGAGGGACTTTGATTGGGATTTCAAAGTGGCTTGTTTTGCGACGTTTCTCCACATAACTGTGGATGGTTTAGAGATAGAATTGTGGGTTTCTTATCAAAAGTAATCAAAGGATCAAAATTTTTGGTAGAAAATATACGGGAGTTGGCACTCTAATTAAAGGAAATGAGAAAATAAAGAAAAAAAGAAATGGAATTGAAGTGATTGAGAGATGAATTAAAATGCGCGGGTAATGCAATTTGAGAAAGGAAATGAGTTCATAGAGAGGGTATGATAGTGGTATTAGTATACCGGCCGCCTTGAACCCTGCATAAACCTTCTTTGGGGTTTTTCGGCCAAATCGTCTTGTTTGTTTCTCTCTTTTCACTACTTGTGTTGCCATGAATCTAGGACTGGAAGGGGCATTTGTATAATCTCAAAAGTTTCCAAGGGCTTGGGGTTATAAATTGCAAGTCCTGGGTGGATTCCTAAGATAAAGTTGGGCCAATTTGAAATAACAAAGAAAAATAATCATGGCATATAAATTTTATTAATCTTTATTGTTTGTAATTTGCAGAGCATAATTAGGAATGTAGAATTAAATTGTATTATTTTTTGTCTCAAACCAGTTACAAACGAAGCAAGTCCAGTTTTGGAGTAAGTGATTATATATATATATATATATATATATATATATAAAGCTATTAATAATAAAAATTGTCGGTGCATCTAAGAGAAAAGTATAGAAGTTTATTAATTACTAAAGAAATACCTTCCGAAATTCATATTCTATTTAAAAGCATGCCTACCAAAGCGAAAATTTGTCAGGCTTATAAAAACAATTGTTACTAAATTAATTTTTTTTATTAGAGTAAAGATATTTTGTAATCATATTTACATGTATGTTGTGTTTGTTTAGTTAAAAAAATAAAAATATACTTGACTAAAAAATAAAAGGAAATATATAAAATCCAAAACATAAATTATATAAAATCCAAAGCGACAATTTTGTCAGGCTTATATATATTAATATTTCTGTTTCGTTGTTTTTATCTTTTTTATTTTAAAATAATAATAATCAAACACCATTTTTTATTATATTTAAAAATAGTGAGTGAAATTGTAGCAATCCAACCACAAATACAGAGGAAGAAAAAAACATTCAGCTTATTTACAAATCATTTTCAAAAGAAGGAAAATTGAAAAACTCTTTAATTCAAGAATAACTGAGAATTTGGCAAATTGAATCCAAGATGTTCACCAAAGATATAACCTAAAATTACTACCAGCAAACTTTAATTTCCAATATTGCAGGGTTTTGACAGCAGCTAGCTAACTTGGGGCATGAAATGTTGCATTGCACATCGAAGGTGGTTTTCTGTTTTTGAGAAGAAAGAACAAACACTTTTTACGTAAAAGTAACAAATTAAAGATGCCGCCTTTCCTCATGATTTGATCTAATAGGTTTTTGGTATTTAGAGTGTTTGATTGTTTTTGTATTTTAAAAATATATTTTTAAAAAATTAAAATTATTTTTTATTTTAAATTAAGTTTTTTTTGTATTTTTATATCATTTTAATGTATTATTATTAATTTTTTAAATAAAAAATATTATTTTAATATATTTTTAAATAAAAATATTTTAAAAAAATATCTATTACGACAATAATAAACCAGCTCTTAAAATAAAGAATTGTGATAATTGTTTAGAATGATTATAATGCATACATACAGCTTGGTCGCATGTAAGATCAATTTTCATGTATTTTGAATGTAAAATGTCTTTAATTTAATTGATATTAGAGAATAATATAAATTATATTTTAAAATTTTATTTAATAATTTAAGCCACCATGTTAAATTATATCAAAGTCTTAATGACTAAACGGTCACAAGTTTAAATCTCATCGTCCTTATTTATTTAATAAATATTAAATACAACGTAATGTGATCTTATGCAAATTCAAGTTTAAAATGCTTCCACTTGAGATGGGTGTTAGAGAATAATATAAATTATATCTTGAGACTTTACCTAACAGCTTAAACTATTGGATTGAATTGATTATTTGACAATGAGGAGAAATTAGTTTTAAAACATAGTTATTGTATTTAAATTTTAATCAAAAATTAAATTAATGTGTTAAGATTTTGTTGAAAATTTTTTTTTGCATGAATATTAATTATAATATAAAATATTAAATTAATTAAAATTAATTATAGATAAATAAAAAATTAATTTCAAAGAATTCTGAATGAAATTGATGGAAAAAAATTCATATTGATAAGAAATTATTGGTTTTATCTCTTAGAAATATATATTGTTTTTAATTTAAATCTAACACATACACCCAAAACCAGAGTTAAAAAAAAAATAGACAGACTAGCGATTCCAAAATAATGGTTGAAATTTTCCAGAGCACGGGCTTTCCGCCATGTAAAAGTTTTTAATATGGAAACAATCCTTCCATCCGCAAACATGGGATTATCCTAAATTTAACAAGAAAATCCATACATAGTAAAATGTGAATCTAATTACCCCAAGCCAAAACCATGAGCAAAAACTGACGAAGATCTTCAAGCTAAAGCAAGTTAAATTCCTAACCAAAACCCAGGCAGCAGCTGGAGCACCTGCAGCCGCTGGAGCTCCTGCCGCCGCTGCTGGAGCACCTGCTGCTCGAGCAGTTGCTGCAGCTCAGGTGTAATCAAATTGTACATGGAATCGATGTCACATGTTTTGTTGGGTGTTAAAAAAAAATTTTAATGAAAAAAATCTATAGATTTTTTTCAACATGTTTTTGTATTTAAAAAATTCTAAGTGAAAAAAAATTATATATAAATATAATCAAATAAATTAAGAATTATATGTGTTAATAAGTAAAAAAAAACAACTATAAACTATAACTAAAAATAAAAGTGGAAAAATCAAGAAACAAGAGTAAATTAAGATATTTAATTTCAAAAAACAAGAAATTTACGCGATTATATTTACTAAATTTATTAATTAAAACAAGTTTTTTATTCAATCAAACGATAATAAAAATAGACATACATATTAAATTGATTGAATAAAATAAAAAAATAATATATAAGGCTGTATATATTAGAAATATTATTTAAAAATAAAAAAATTTATTTTCAAGAATAAAGTTCATCTGTACAAAAAATTAAAAAAATTATAAATGATTCAGAAAAACTTTCTCGAAAATTAAATTCATAACTAAAAAATAACCATTATTTCAAAAAAATCTCTAAACAACATAAAAACAGAAAAGGGATGTTAATCTAAATATAATTTTTTTTAATACATATAAAAAAAAAAAGAAGCAAGGCCATGTTGGAACAGGAAGTCAAGCCAGTCCAACTGCCACATTTTATTAGGGCCCACGCCCACTATTCTTTTTTTTTTTGTTGCAGAATGTCTGTGAAAAAAAATAAGATGACACTATTTTATAGACCAAATGTTTTTTTTTTCCTTACAAAAAAGTTGTGCATGCATGTTTTTTGGATCCAAATTTATACATAAAAAATTTAAACTGTAAATTAAAAAGCTCATGTAATCACATAAATTGACAACTATGTGAATTAATAATAATAATAATAATATATTAACAATAGCTAAAAATAAAATTAAAAACTTCAAATGTGTTAATAAACAGAACATTTACCCAGTTATATTTTTTAAATTTATTTATTAAAATTAATTTTTTTATTCAATCAAATGATATTGAAAAAACACACGTATGAAATTGATTAAACAAAAAAAAAAACATTATGCAAGGTTGTTCTACATGTTATGTTATCTGAAAATAAATAGTTTTTATTTTTTAAAATAAAGTTCTTTTATACAAAAAGATAAAAAAAATTATTGATAAATCATAATAAGTTTTTAAAAAATTAATACAAACAACACCATAAAAAACAATATATATATCCAAAAATAAATAAATAAACAAAAAATAATCATAGATGAGGAATATTAATTGAAACATAAATTTAAAAAATATTTAAAAAAAAATATAAAAAAATATCAGTAAAAAAAGCAATATAAGAAAAAAACATTGTTCTCTTGTTGTGGCTTAACTCGTTAAATCCGTGACCCGGAGCATGAACTCAACCGGGTTCAATATTGTTTTCCCTTTAAATTCGTATTCAACCTTTAACAAAAAAGAAATTAAACATGTGACCATAAACTCAACCAGAATCTATATTGTTTTCTCTTAAATTTATATTCAACTTTTAAAAACAAATACATATAACACCATAAAAAAACAATTTATATTAAAAAAGGATTAAATAAACAAAACAAATCACAGATGAGTGATATTAATTGAAATATAAATTGAAAATTATCTAAAAAAAGGATATATATATATATATATATATATATATATCAATAAAAAAAAAGCAACCTTAGAAAAAAAAAATAATTGTCCGGTTATTGTGGCTTAACTCGTTAAACCTGTAACTCAGTTCATAAACTCAACCAGGTTCAATATTGTTTTCCTTAAACCTTAAAAAAAAATTAAATATGTGACCTGAACCATGAATTCAACGAGGTTCAATAATTTTTTTCTCTTAAATTTATATTCAACTTTTAAAAAAATTCAAAAATTAAAAATGCACAACACCATAAAAAAAAATCAATCTTCATAAAAAAACCTCAACTAGATTGAAATATTTTTAAAAAATTTATACTCAACCTTTTAAAAAAACCTAGTGTCCTAGATTATATACTTAACCGGTTCAATATTTTTTATCCTTTAAATTTATAACAAACCTAAAAAATAAATAAATTAAACAATATTGTCTCAGTAAAACATGTTAGTTTAATCCAGACCATAAACTCAACTGAGTTTAATATAATTTTTCTTAAATTCATAATCTATCTTAAAAAAAAAAACTTGTAACCCCATTGTGTACTGAACCTTGCACGGTGTTTTTCCCATGCGAAAAAGAAAAAACAGATTTGTTAACATTAAGTTCTGAAAGTCGATATTTCATGTGAAGCCTGAGAATAAAGTATGCAAAAAAAAAGGGGGGGAGCTTATAATAATTTTAAAAAAAATGTTGTTATATATATATATATATATATATATATATATATATATATATAATAGAAGGGGCTAAAATAAGAAAAAGGGAGAAAGATGGGACCAAAATGAATTAAGAAGAGATGGGACTATAAATACCCATCCCTTCTCTCATTCATGATCGGGGGAGGTAACAGAAAGAAAAGGGGAGGGAAATTTTTCAGATTTTCCTTCACCAAGCTTAAGAGAAAACACCTAAATTTCTATACCTACACAAACCTTAGATTTTCTACATGAGGAGACAAACCGGGGCAGGAGATTTGAAAGAAGAAAAAGTGATAGAATTTCTAAGAGAAGAGGGAGTGGGAGGCCGGCTGCTTGTAGAGAAGAAAGGGGTTAGGAAACTTTAATCAAATCAGAAATCAAACCTAAATTTCCTCCAAGTATGAAGTTCTAAACCAATTGGGAAAGCCAAATTAAATTCATGCAAGAATTGTGCATTAATTTGAAGTTTGAAAAATTAGGGTCTTCGAGTAAAATTTGGGGAAATGTGGAATTAATTGGAACTAAATGAGTTGAGCAGCATAGGTTGCCTAAAAAGGATGGAATTATGCAAAGAAGATTTCAACAAAACCAAAGACCATGGGGAAATAGTGGCCAGCCATGAGATTGTTAGGAAAGAAAGGAAATTGTGATAGTTGCGTTGTTTTCCTTATTGCAAAATTAAAACAGGTTTCAGGAGGTGAATGATAAGGAAATGTGGTGATTGAGTGTATATATATAAAAGAGAAGGAACTGATTTTAAAGGACCAGCCACTGGAGGGGAAGAAAAAAAAACAGAGGAGAACGTATGACTCCCCTGTTAATTAATTAAGTGTGTTGTTATAGTGTAGTTACAAATTGTAACTTATAAGGGAGAGGAACCTACGTTTCAAGTAAGGTGAAAACATGGCTGAAATTGATGGGGAAAAAGGATTGGAAATAAAAATCGTAGGTACCTTCTCCATTGACAAAACAGGGCAGATTTGTTGCCCTGGTTCCTGAGAGAATTTGGACCTGAAGATGATAGAATCTAGGGAGGGTCCATCATAGAAGTTGTAGCCGGAAGTGTTAGCTTTCCAATGAATCTGACCCCGCCTAATTTGGAGTCCTAGAACTCCGGATACAAATGAAAATCTGAGGAGAGGTCAAGCTGCCACCCCTGTTGGCAGTTTCGGCCAAGTCGATAAAACGACAAAATTTAGCTGTATTAAGGGTAGAATTTGTTTTCTCGCCCTTCACAAAGTGTGTCTTGATCTTCAAAAAGAATAAACGGTAATCAAAATTGAATTTATGATGTCCACTTGGACTACAAATGAGCCGAAAATGTGAAAGGATAATAATGAGGAATGTAAGTGAGAAAGAAAAGATTGGTAAAAGAGAAATGAATATTATTCCCATTGTTGTTGTTGTGTTGTGATATGTGGACTAATATGGAATAATGATGGGTGTTTGTGGTTTCAGGAGGAACCGCGGGAGGAGTACAACAACAACAGGGGAACCCAAGTCGAGCGTCTACAGCAGGTAGGTACTCGGTACTTATATCTCCTTTTGTTAATTATTATTTTAACTAACTATTGAACTATAAAAATTTGGTGCATATTGATGAGGAAAAGAAAGGGGGAAAGGAAAGGTGAAATGGTGGGAAAATAGAAATGAGGACTAAATTTAAATTATAGGTCCTTTTAGAGGAGATGAACAGTAACAACGAATTTTAATAATGATT
>Ga0325400_1005819_pt1 | contig 11661 bp, 7 predicted proteins | sample PopdelMetagenome_2_FD_205662 | JGI IMG/M metagenome (GOLD analysis project Ga0325400, IMG submission 205662) | Populus deltoides microbial communities from Bellville, Georgia, United States - Xylem-PdKOR-R1 | ecosystem: Host-associated > Plants > Phyllosphere > Stem > Wood/Secondary xylem...
AGAAAACAAGAGAATAGCATAAGATTCCTATGAAAATAGAGGCCAAGTACCTAATCATACATTTATAAAAATAAAAGAGTTGGCGTACCAGCAATTCTGTCAGGAATGTATCTAAGTGCAGCCCAAGAATGCATGCTCCCACTGGAGTAACCCAGGACCCAAAACTTTCCAAGAATACCGACAGAATCAGCTAGGTAGAGCATATCCATTGCCGATGAGTTTAGATTTCTTCTGGTATGAGGATCACTCTCTCCAAAACCAGGAAGGTCATATGAGACCAAGCGCACGCCAAACTCTTCAAGCAGTGATGTTTTAACTCCAGGTATACCTTTCAAAGCACAAGGCATTAAAGACATCAAATTAATAAGCCAGCTGGTAGAGTCTAGTAATTCCCAGTTCCTCATCCATAGCATACCATACCTGCAAGTCGAGAGGAAAGAAAAGAATGGGGAGCAATCACGGAAAACCTTGCCCTGTCAGCTGGAACGCCTTGCTCCAGATAAGCCATGTGTCGACCATCAGGGAGCAGTATGCGAGTAGCACTAGGTGGATGTACACGCATTTTCTTTACAGACGGAACCAAGCTATTATTTGTGCTATTTCCACTTATGGCTGCACATTGTTTGCAAACAACACAACAAATTTTGTATGTATGGTCAGTCCAATCACAAAGCATATTAAATGAATGAATGAATGAAATAGCAAAGAATTTGTTCACATTCTCAAAACATACGCAGATCCAAGTTAAAATAACAAGCTGCATAAGAAGATGGAGAAATATACGTGTATCGATAGCTGTGACGATTACCTGCAAGAGCAAGGAGAAGGACGAAGAAAATGACAGGCCAAGCAATTGCAGGGTCACGATCCTCAGGCAAAAACTCATTCAAATACTTTAATCTACCCGACGCTTTAGCCATTGGCTTTCCTAATTTTTGCACAATGAACGAATCTTCGCTCACCAAATTACTCTGCGTCACTATATCTTTACATCCCTTCCCTAAATCCACCAACATCTCTCCCCACGACTTCAGAAACCCCGTCACTTGCTCCTTCAAACTCTCCGTTTCCGTCTCCGACTCCATCATTCTTGTTGAAGCGAGTATCGGCGGTGAAGCCGCCATTATACCGATAGGTTCTCCAGTGTATTGGATACCACTGCTCTCCACTAAACTCGCTAGCTCGTCTTGCCACGTGTTCACTCCTCTCATATCCACCATTTTCACTGAAACAAAGGAACAGCACTAGTACCGCTCTCTCAGTCTCTCTCACACACACATTATAAAACGACAGAGAGTTCGCTTTACTAGCGTGAGTTTCAAGCCTTCATCGAAACCAGCTAACCGACCATTATTAAAGAAGGAAAAAAAAAGAATCAAATCTTCTTCTATGAATAGAAAAGAAGAAAGGCAAAGAAATATAAGGGGAAAAAAGAAGAAGAGTCAGTCAGTCAGTCTCTCCCTGGTGTTGCTGCTCTCCTCTTACTTTTGACACATTCTCCCTCTCTCTTCCTTTATTTAATAGTAATTATCAACTTTTTTGCAACTTTTTTTTTTTTTAATGGATTGACCAATCCTCTCGCTCTCCCTCGCTTATCACTCCTCCTTTCTCCCTGCTTGTAATTGTGTTGAGCCTTTTGTATATGGAGAGAGACGTGATGGTATGTTTGGGCCGTTGGATGCCATGGAAGGTGACGCTTTTGCCACGTAACTCACTGCCAATACTCGCACGCCGTGCGGTTAAGGCCTTCGTAAAACCGGCTGTGCCGGTGCGTGTCTGGCGGCTCGGGGAGTTCGTTAGTGTGGGGACGAGTATGGTGATATTTCACTGGTGGTAGTTGCGTACGGCGCTGATGTGTCAGTGAGCAATATGCGGTGGATGCATGTGCACGGGAATGTTTTTGCAATTTTTTTAAGCCGTCTTCCTTAAATTTTAAGCCCATTAACGGGTGCATTGCGTTTGCTTGTTTCTCAAAGAAATATTAAATAAATATTTTGTAAAAAAATTATTTTGTTATAACTTTAACATGTTTAAGTAAAAATTAAAAAAATACTATTTTAATAAATTTTTAATTAAAAAATTCTGTCAAAAAAAAATCATCCACCACATTATTGATAACATACAGTAACTAAGATAACGTTTGGGAACGCGGCTGCGGCTACGTTCCCAAAAAATTTGAAAAATTTTTTTTTTGCTAAAATTTAATATGATTTGTATATTTTGAATCGTTTTAATGTGCTGATGTCAAAAATAATTTTTAAAAAATAAAAAAAATCATTGGCATATATTTTGGCACGAAAAGTTATTTGAAAAGCACCCGCAATTACACTGCCAAACACGCTCTAAATAGTTTTAGGCGCTGACGACGCCGTATATGATATCCCATGTGCTGCTCAGGCACTGGGATATGAGCTGCTCTCTTCCATTATTGGAATGAAGGGAGCATCTTTTATTAGAGGTACCAAACTCAATTATTGAAGACTGATTGAAAGAGCCAGCTATCAAATTAACGAAAGATAATAGACAGTCCCCTTTCTGGTGGATGATGATTTCTTTGTTAATAATCATAATTAAATCAAGAGATGGACAGATTAGTGCATGAACATTTCATATCCTCCTCCCATGATTCGCTAATGGTGGGAAGAAAATCTTTTTAAGTCATTTCCACGCCAGTATTCTGCAAGCCGTGATTTGCTGTCATGCGAGCAAATTGCAACTCCTCTTTACGTCGCACAGAAATATTGGTTTCTTGGGCCAACGAAAGCGCATTGTGCTTCCACACCAACTGGTCTTGGTCTATCCGCCTACCTGTACATCATGAACAGTCTGTCTCCCCTGCCTGCCAACCAGCGAGCTCCATGCCTTCAAAAATGTAATGGCATGTGCTGCTTTTCCACTGCTGACAGTACAGCTACATCACTCGAAACTTTTAGGTGCTTGCTACAAAAGGCCACAATTTCATGTCTAGAATGAATCCCTAATCCACCCCTGCTGGTACTCTTCTTCCAAGATTGCCACAAAATCGCGTTTCAATTTGATTCTCCACCGAGCCTGTCTTCCTTGATCCCTGGTGGCGACACTCCCCCACGGGCTTCAATCTCAGAACCGAACAACTTGACCTGCATAATACAAGACAATTCAGCGTCTTTGCTGGTGGAAGTATTTCAGCCATTGCAAACACAAGCCAAGACCAAGTGAAACAAAGTATCATCATAGATTAAACAAGTCATATTTAAATAACAGTATATTATTCAATATAATGAAATATAATATGACCGAGACGTGATATGATCACTATCCCAGAGCCAAATTTCCGTCCACTTGGTGCGAATAGTAGAGAATTGAAGCCTCCGAGTACACTTTTCTAACCTCCCACTTGTACTTGTGAAGCAAGTATCTTGTATAGCCATGCAACTTATTACCATTTGTGAGTCATAAAGTGATACGATGCCTCTTCATTACCATTTGACAAAGATGATCTTACTGTGATTTTAAAGATAGTATTCAAGTTAAAGAAATACAAAATAATGAAGAGAGAAAAGCATTCTTCTTTTATCAGTAAAAGCAGATGATTAAAAAGAAAACCTTGCGACAGAAAAGCAATTCAAGTATTTCAATTCAATCAACTACTGAATTAAAATCCCACAGTTGCTACACAATTATCTTAGTATCATACAAACTTCCAAGTTAAGAATGAAAGAAATTTTCAACCAGATTCTCTAAAATCGAGGTCTGGTACTTCATCCATAATATGTTTCTATTTCTCACAAACTCAGTATAGTAAAATACGTTCTCATGGCTTTGAGCAGTAGAATAGGAGTGGAATGATGATACATATAATCAATAGCACTACTTTGAGTTGCTCTCTAGAATAGCAGAGCTAAGCAAATGGAAAATGTGATATCAAGAGATTAAGCAATTGATCTAATACATCTTCAACCAATTGATGATAAGTCTGAACAACAGTAATGGAATGGGATTTACAAATAAAATAATGTAACAACCAAGAAAAAAACTTTGATCCATATAATCATGTGATGGAGAAGCAAAAGTCATGAATGATGTGTAGTACTCTACAATCTCAAGTGGCAGTGATCAAGTGATGGAAAATAACATTTTACTATAACAGGCATGAAATTAACGTGGATATGCCAAATATAACGATGTTGAAAGGGAGTATAGAACTTTAATTTGACAAGCGACGCTTTCATATTTCTAAATTTCTTCTCACTCAATCCTTTCATCAGCTTTAAAGTATATCATATTTTGGCAAAGGGGGATTTGAGGGTCAACGACAGAGCATCCTTTTTATCAGGACGAACAAACCAGTTAGGATTAGTGTTTCTACCACAGCATTCCATGAGCTAAAAAGGTTGAAAGGCCCCGCAAGCAGTGGATGAAACACTCTTAAAAATTAACATAAGAAAATAGCAAAACAGACAAAAGAACCCATTAAAAACATTACCATATTACTTTACCTGCTCATTTGAAAATGTAGCCAATGCAATTGGCAGCTTATTCGGAGCCATTAACTAACTCGGAACGTCTTCTCCTCCTCTCTCTAGTAGCCATTTTCTCCCCATACCTCTGCAGTATATCCGCCAAATCAACAAACCCTGCCTCCCTCAATTTCTTCCCCACCTCCTTAAACATAACCACACCTTCCTCACTTGAATAATAATGCAAAAACTTATTGTAATCAAACCTAGGTACCTCAAGTGATCCTTTCATTGTCCTCTCTACGTATTTGGTGGCTTCTAATGACTTCCCAGCCTTAATCAAACCTCCAACAAAAATAGACTCAAAATTCACAAGTGGGTCTGGCCCCTTCCTCCCTCTCTTCCCTAAATGCCCTTGCAATAGCATAATATATGTGTGCATTGTAGGCTCACAGCCTCTATTAATCATCTCTCTGAACACCTGTGTTGCTTCACTCGCCCTCCTTGACCTTACGAGCCCCTTAATCAGTCCATGATACACGCTAATGTCTGGTTTTTCAATCCTTTCGACAACTTTATGAGCCTCTGCATGCCGGCCTCTTGTTAAAAGGCCATAAACTAGGGACCCCAATGTTGAATTATCTGCTTGAATTCCTCTCTGGCGCATTTCATCAAACACCATGTTCGCTTGCACAACTTTACCTTTTCTACACATCCAATCAATCACAAGCTTGTAAGTGGAGAGCGCTAAATCATCCATTCTATTCACCCTCATCGTCTGAAACACCTTCAAAGCCTCATCATACTCATTCCTCTTGAAAAGTGTCTCCATCATTTTCTCAAACACCTCGATCTCCGGCTCGATGCTCTCGTCCACCATCAAATTCCAGATCTTTGAAGCCTCGATCAACTCACCAACATCACAGAACCCCTTAACCAACCACCCATAGGTAACCCCGTCAGGCCTAATCCAATCCTTCAACTTCAAAACCACAAACTTTGCCTCCTCAACAAGCTTACCCTTGCACAAATTCTCCACCACCTTGTTTAACCTCTCAACTCTATACTCGCATCCATGCTCATTCATAAAGTGAAAGAATTCAGCACATTTTTTCAACTCCCTTGCTGAAGCTAGTGCTTTCAAAACAATTATAAAAGTCTTATCATTAACCAAACCACGTTTTGCCATTTCCTGGACAGCACCCCACAAGAGATCAAGGTTTCTTGATCTTCCGAAAATGTCAAGCATCTTGTTGAAAGACACGGAAGTGTGAGTGAAACGTGAACAAGGCATCTGTTGTGTGTATTGAAAGAAGCGATGCACGGGGCGCCAAGAGGCTGGGAATTTGTTGCAAACTTGGAGGAAGAACTCATGGGTAAGGTTGAAATCAATGGAGGAGAGTTTGTTACGGAGTTTGAGGTCTGAAGAGTTTTGTTGTTGGAAGATGACGGTGCAAACCCGGAGAAGGTGATCTTCATTGACTGGGGATGGTGAAGATGGGTACGTTTGGCTTGATTCAGTGGTTAAGAGGCAAAGACATCGGTGGTGCTGGCAGTGAGAGAAGGAGTTAAGAAGGGATTTCATGAACAAAAAACGCATCGTGATCATTTCAATTTTTGAATGAGAGAGTGCTGTAACTCAGTTCAAAGGACAGCTACTTTTGCAGTGGCTTTCAACACCTGACGCCAACTTAAATACAAAAAAAAAAAAAAATTCAAGTCAATTATAGCAAGTGTTGATTCGGATAATAACTATATCTGAAGAACAAAACGGACTTTAAGTGCCATAGATACCTTCATAGAAATGATTCATTCATCAATAAAAGTCTCCTCAACGGCAGGCAATTCATCAAACACCTTAGATTCCGTTTGAAAACCCATACCGGAACTCATACAAAACAAAGCGAGCATCTTTTAAAAAGTAATTAAGATTAGCACTAGGAATATCTCTACAGAAATTGCAATAGTATTCGGGTTCACTTCCTGCCTGGTATCTTTTTTTTTGTTCAGACACGGTGCTCTGATTTGTTCACTCTGTTCTCCCTCCCTCCCTCCCTCTCCCATCCGTCCATCTTTTGCGCTTTTCTATTTATGGATAAAGTTCATTTTACCACATTGTCCTTACTTCAGTATCGAATGCTGGTTTAAATATTGGAGAATTTGGTATTTACACTTGAAAGAGACTGAAAAACCGTTGCCTATTTGCTTTCAAGGTCATAGAAATTAACAAAAACTTAAAAAGATCAAACATTCAACACCGAAAATTCAAATAATACAAAGGGGTAATATAGTACTTTTATAAGATTTATCGGTCAAATGATCGACTACAAAACGATTTTTTAATATTTTTTCTAGTATAATGCAATAGCTAAATTATTTTTAAAAATAAAAAACTTTAAACTGATATCTAGGAATTTTTTTTATATTTTTACTTTTTAAAACATAATAAAATAAATAAATTATATTTAAAAACAAAATTTCTTAAACTGACATTAAGGATTTTTTTTATTTTCATCTTTGTTTTTTTAGTTATAATCAAGTTGATTAATGGACAACTAATTATTTTTATTAATTAAAATATTACTTCAAAAATAAAAATAATTGGCACGTATAATATACACGCCAAACAAGTGGGATATGTTTGTGACCTTCAGGCGGTGCATGCGATGTTGTTTTGTAGCCAAATGATGTCTTTCATTGTGGCGTTGAAAGTGACACATCGAGCTCTTTGAAGTGATGGGGTGCTCTAGCTGACTCTTTTTATTCTCCTTTCTATTTTTGTCTCATCACCTCGAGTTTTGTGTCTATCTTTTTAAAAATTAAATATGTCATGTTAGTTTGTATTTGTATCAATATTAGTATCATTCTTTGGATTGTTAGTTATTTTGCTTTTAATGTTTTTTTAATTTCATTTTTTTTTTAATTTTATCCTTCATATTTGATTTCATTTAATCTTTTTATCTAACAAACAAAATTTTTATAAAAAAATTAAAAATTAAAATTAAAAAAACAATGATTGAAATTGAAATATTAAAAATAAAAAGAACAAATATTTACTTTTATGAATAAAAAAAAATAAAAAAAATAAAAAACAATCATCATCAACAAACCATCCATCAATTTTCATTGATCATGTTTTACACCAAGAGAAAGAAAATGCTATAGAACTTCTAACAACACGATGAGAGATGAGAGGATAGGTTTAACTACCGAGAAACGTTCAATGCGCTATCTAAAAAGCACGAATGCTTTCCACGCACTGACGCAATTTAAGCACCAAAGGCTACTTGTATAGCAAGCATTGCGTTGTTTCCCGTCTACGCAAGCCCACTTTTTGCAAGCATGTTCCAACAAAACCTTCACACAGTGAGCAGCTTGTCGTGGAGATCAAAATAGAACGAAAGATATACTGAAAAAATAAATTGGTCTGTAAATAACCCCTTCAATAGATAATGATTCTCCACCATAAAAGGATTGTAATTACCAGTTGCGACATTTATAAGTTCCTGCAGAATATGAGGCAGTAGTACGTGTCAGGATGAGCAACATAACATCAGAACGGTCGTCCACATGCATGTCCAGGGAACTATTGATTTACACGAACATGCTGGGCTTTGAATCAGCTAAAGAGCTTTGGACGAGAAAGCTAAAATCTTGATAGAATGAGGAGTATCCTGTGTCCAAGTCTTGGGATCAGCTAGCCTACTGGTAGCATGTGCTACGACACTACTTTCCCTTGTAACATGTGAAAAGGAGAGAGAGAAGCAAAGTTACGGGACAACATCTGAATATCCTCAAGGTTGGGCAGGTTCATAAATCCCTGAACCAATGATAAGCAGTTGGTCTCTACCGTGAGCCATCTGCTGGTGGCGTCGTACTTGTCCTGCGAATCTGCGTTGGAATGGAATTCTCTTTTTGCGTAACCAGAGATAAGAGAAATTTCCATGGTCTTGATATCACCACTATCCAGCTCCTTCAGTACTTGGAAACAGCAAGTTCCTTGAGTTCCATAATGCCCATAAAAACCCAAGGAAAATGCATATTTCACCGACAATATATTAGGTGACTCTTCACCGCTGTAAACCAGCCCAAAAACTAGTGTACTAATGTACACTAGTGGGATTTGCAACGGAACTAGAGGACCAGATCACCGCCTTGGAAACAGGGCATTTAATAAAAACATGAGTAGTGTCTTCATGAGAAGCTCCACATCTAGAACTGGGAGTTCCAGCCAATATTCAGTCCTCTAGTAGAAAGGTTCAGCGGGATGGGTAAAGCTTCGTGCAAGAGACGGCATGCATGATGTTTTGCTTTAGGTGGAAGGAGAGTAGTCCACTGTTTAGACCACCAGCCAGGCAAATCAGAAACATGATTTGACTGAGATCCACCTGTCCTTCCAAACCCTAACCACCAAAGAGTTGTTCCCAAGTGACCATCTTCAGACCTACTTTGCCCATGTATAGCTTGGCCGAAAACCAATTTTTGCAAATAACGTTCTCGGAAAATATCGAGAACTCAGCACGGAATCTGGTGAAAAGATCACCCGCCAAACTTAATATAATTTGTCATGCCCTGAAGCCAAAAATCATGAAATTCTCCATTTGCATAATAACTCCAAATGTTTTATAAGCATGCAAGGCATTTTAACTCTAATTAAAAAAATTATACTTAAAATAATACCCAATTAAAAAAAATACATTGAATTATAAATTAATTAAACTCAATATAAATAATCTTACATCAAATAATCTAACTTCTTAAATAAATAAGATTAAATGTACTACAAGTCTAAGATCATAAATTTATCAATTATTAAAATATTTTAATCTAAAATCAACTAGCTTCCAAAGCAACCACTTGACATTCTAAATATCTTCCAAATCATATGAAAATAAATAAATAAAGAGAGAGAGTAAATAACAATTCATCTTTTTAACTAAATCAAGCATGTCAAAACTTACTAATACATATGGATTATAATTAATTCATTTATTATACCAAATTTTCAGTATTTTTAAAAATTTAAAAGACCAAAAACAAATTTATAAATCATGCGCAAAGAACTCATTGCATATTATAACTAGGTGTCATTCTCATCATAACACTATTAGAAGGCCAAATCAAGGTGATCTAAAGTTACCACCTCATCATCTTTTTTCAATTCTTTAATTTCACTATTAATTAAAAATAATTTACCAAAAACATATAAAATCACATTCAATGGCTTTCTATCAATCTAAGACTCCATTAGTATAACACTCACTCCTTCTAAGTAATTAAAAAAAATATCATAAAAACCCTAATTTCTAAACTTTTCTTAATAACCCTTATATGTATACAAAAACTCACTTAAAAGGTAACGATAGAGAACACACACCTTAAATTCATAGAGAAAAAAATTTTTGTCATAGATAAATTCTCCTCTTTGATCTCCCTCTCCCTCTCTATATAATGTAGGTTTTGATTTTCTAACAAAATAAAATGTAAATTACTCTAAAGTGTTATTTTCTTTTTATTCTCTGAATTATTATGTAATTATTAATATAACTACTATTACTTATAATACCCTTAATTAATAAAAAGGACATAATAGGAAATCGAGTCAATTATATTATATTTATTATTATTTTTTTATATATATGAGTAATAACTCAATGTTTGACAACACATTTTAGTCAAAGAAAATAAAGAGAAAATGAATTTGAAATTTAGTTCAAGACAACACAAATTAGAAATTTGAGAACCTACAAGGATGAGATTATAAATTGGAAGTTATTTTGAAAAAAAAAACAAATTGGAAGAATTGATAGGTTTTGGTATTTAATTAAACTTTGAATTAGTTTAATTAATAAAATTGGGAGCTTAATTAAAGAATTGATAAGTTTGGGAACTTAATTAAGCTTTGAGTTAGTTTAATTAATGAAATCATGTGCTTGATTGCAAAATGTCAAAACTTCATTGACCAAACTGAAAGATGGCCATTCCCATCCCAAAACCACGTCGTTTCAAAAACACTTTGCATCTTCTTCTTCGTCTGAAACAGAGGAAAGCCCGCCTGCAAAAACCATAACCTCTGGTCAGGTCTCACTGCCCTCAGACCAGACTTGGACGTATACCGAATGGTCTACCATCTGACCCCTTTCCAGCCGAATTTCCTCCACCGCCACAAAGTGCCAGCAGGCCGAGGAAACCGCCACCAACAATCCAGCACTAGCAGGACTGTTGGTGTCCCAATCCAACCAAAACACAAAGTCCCAGACCTTATCATTATCCTGGGAAGATAAGGTGCAAAAACCAACAAGGAAGAGAGAGAGAGAGAGAGAGAGAGACGAGGATCCAAATACAAAAAAAAACAAAAACAAAAAAAATAGAGCAGGAGAAAAGACAGAGAGAACATGAGAGGGAGCCAGAGAGGAAACACAGAGAGTGAAAAAGGAGAACACAAGAAACCAGAAAGAGAACTTTGCTCTCCCTCACAGCAAACCACTGGTCCAACCTAGAGGACATAAAACCAGAAAGAGGAAAAACAGAGAAAAAAAAAGCCAGAAGAGACGAGAGAGAATTAACCTGAAAAAACAGAATAAAAAAGAACAAAAAAGGAAAAGAAGAAAGAGCAGAAAGGAAGCCGAAAAAACAGAGGTTGGAATCCCATCTTCTTCCCAGAATCCCAGCAACGAGCACTTGCAAGGTCTTCGTCCAGAACGTCCTACCCCCGGGTAAGTCTTTTTCTTTCCCTGCTTTTGAATTATAATTACCTTGGTACTATTGCAAGCATGCGTGAATAATTCACGCTGCCTGCAACAGTGCCCCAGCCGGGTTGCTGGCACGAGCTAGGAATCAGGTCGGGCTGGCTGGATCCAGCCCAGCCCATACAACATTCAACCTAAAAAAAACTGTTAAAGGTGGGCTAAACCTCTAGCGTCAAATTTTATTTTGAGCTAAAGGTGTGTTTGGAAAACTTGAAAACACTATGTTTAGGTAAACAACGTACCACAGGTTTGAATTTTGAAACTTGAATCGAAGAATGTTTGAAATAAATTATCTATAATTGTGAAAATAACTAACAGTGTCAGTGATCCATAGCAGTTAATTCTTCTTGTCGGCATATATTTGAATAAGATACCCTCATCTAGAGGTCTTGGGTCCACGCAATTTTGGTTTGATGCAGGTTGTTCGATCGCACCTCCTTAGAAAAAGTTGGGACAAATGTCTCTCTCTCTCT
>Ga0325400_1005823_pt1 | contig 11656 bp, 6 predicted proteins | sample PopdelMetagenome_2_FD_205662 | JGI IMG/M metagenome (GOLD analysis project Ga0325400, IMG submission 205662) | Populus deltoides microbial communities from Bellville, Georgia, United States - Xylem-PdKOR-R1 | ecosystem: Host-associated > Plants > Phyllosphere > Stem > Wood/Secondary xylem...
AGAGAGAGAGAGAGCATAGCTCTTCTGCTACCCTCTTGGTTTGCTTCTTGCAGAAGGTTCTCTTTGATTTTTTTATTATCCTCATCACAAGCTTCTCTTGCTACTATATAATATATATAAAAGAAAATAAAATAAATACCAAAACAATCGTAGAGAAAGAGAAAAATTAAAAACAAATAGTACTAAAATCTAAGAGGTTTCGTGGAGAGAACCGTTGTGTTTTTAGAGAGAGAGAGAGTCTGAAATTCCTCTTTAATCTCCTCACGTAATCACTTTCTGATGCCTTTAATCCTCTACTTTAAACTTCTCTCTTCAAACTACGTTAACCAAGAAAGTGTCTTTTGATTTTCTCTGTTATTTTGCTGTCATTTCTTGTGTGTTTTTGGTATTGTGAGAGCAGAATTCTGGTTTTTTCCTTGGGTTTATTTGGATTTGCGCTAATTTGGGAGATTTTGATGATGGGTCGCTGATGATTTAGGGTTCTGTTGGAGTAATCATTTGTTGGTCTGTTGTGATTTTGTTTGTTTAGAGGAATTTTGAGGTGGGCTGTTGCTGATTTGGGTTTTTGTGGAGGATTTGAGCGTAAAGGTTGGAGCTTTTTTTTTTTTTGGATAAAGTCTTTGGTCGGTGTGGTTTCATTGTGGGTTGATAAAAATTGGTGCTTTGTTGATTCAATCTTTAGTTGGTTTACGGTATGTTTGCGGGTCTTGCAGATTTCAGTGGTGGACTTGGTGATAAGGAAGGGCTAAAGCTCTAAAAACTGTTAATTTCCCATTTGGTTCCAAGGGATTGAATTGAATCGTCTCTGCGCAATCGGACTGGTTTTGGGGATTTTTTTATTTAAATTACCTCTCAGTGTTGGTGTTTCTTGTTGGATTTTATTTTTAAGGTGGATAATTCTGCTTTAAAGATAAGATGAGTTCAAGCATCACAGAAGGTGTGGTAAATCAGCCCAAGCTTGTAGTTCATCTAGCAGAAAATGGTCATTCATTTCTACTTGATTGCGATGAAACAACGCCTGTGGAAGCTGTCATGCGGTGTATTGAATCAGTTTCTAGGATTAACTTCAACGACCAGCTTGTTCTGTGTTTGGAGAAGAAACTTGAACCTCAGCGGTCGCTTTCTGCTTATAAGCTTCCATCTATTGATGGAGAAGTGTTTATATACAACAGAGCAAGGATGCAAACCAATCCCCTCCCCCCTGCACTCGAACAAATTGATGTCCTTGAAATTGCAGATCCTCCACCGCCAGCTTCTTCACATAACCCCCATCCTTTAGATGATGCTTCAGACCCAGCTCTGAAGGCTTTGCCATCTTATGAAAGACAGTTTAGGTACCATTACCATAGAGGTCAAGCAATGTATAGGAGAGCCCAAGTAAAGCATGAGCATTGCCAGAGGTTATTGAGGGAGCATAAGGTTCAGGAGAGGGCAATGGAGGTTGCTAGGATTAATGTGCAACAATTCTATAGAGCAATCCTTCAGAATTACTCAGAGTTCATGAAGCGTTATACACAACAACACAGGATACATTTAGATCTTTTAACGAATTTTGAGAGAGATTTAGAGAAACTGAGGTCGATCAAGCTTCATCCATCTTTGCAGTCTGATTCACGCAAATGCTTAGTGGATTTTGTGAAGGAAGATAACTTGAGGAAGGCCGTGGAGAATTGTAGCAATTCACATAGGCAGTTTGAGAAGAAGGTATCCGAGTTCAAGAAAAAATTTAGTGATGCAAAGCGCAAGGTGGAAGAATTATTTTCTTGCGGAGCAGCATCTTCTATCAGGAATCTGGATCTTACCATCAAGGAGCATGAGCGATTCATCAATGAACAGAAGAGCATAATGCAGTCTTTGAGGTTGGTTGATTTCGTTTTCAATCATTTGAACCGCCTTCCTATTTACAATTATTCTGTATGATTTTTGAGTTTGTTAGATTTTTCTTGATTGATTTAGTATGTTGATTCTTATAAAGCATTGCTGTGATAATACATCTCATCACTTTCAAGTATTGAACTTATAGCTTTTCCTATAATTTTTATAATACAGCTGGGTCATTTGTTATGTTATGCCAAACTTATATAATTGTTGCTCTGAGGGTTTTTTTTTTTTTGATAAGCGTAGAGGAACGAATGATGCAATGGCTGCTCAGTAGTGGTTGTATTTGATATGACTCACTCGTCTGTCTTTTTTATAGATAATATTACTTATCCCCTCCCCCACTCTTTTCTTATGTAGTCTGTCATTTAGATCACCAGACTCATCTCTCGTAGTCCCTCTACAGCATCCAGGGAATTTAATTGTTTTTCCATTTGATGCATGTGCTGTTGAATATTTTGTTAAAGACGACCTATGACAATATTGTTATCTTAAGGGAACATGAGAGTAGAAGTACAAAATTATGCTTTGGATCAATGCCACTGGTCTGACAATTTTTGTTGGAAGTAGGAGCTGGACCTGAATGAATGAGAATTCCTGGTCCCAATTCACTTCTAGCTTCAGCTTGGTGTGTGTGGTTTGGATATTTTAAAACATTCAAGAGCGTGCAATAACTTGATTAATACCCTGTTTTTTCTTTTTCTACAAACATTGGGAATTAGGAAAATATACAAAACCTATAACTCACTAAGCTAACCCCTGAAAATCCAAAAGATGTGTTTCATGAATCCATGAGAAACTAGGTTCCTGAAATCCACTAAAACGGAATTCTGAATTCAATTTGTATTCGTGAAGCAGCCATTTAATGTGTGAACCCTTAAGATCCCTGATACATTTAAAGAAGCAAACTTCCTACTAAAGTTAAATACCAAATGATATTAATATTTAAGTTCTCAAACTATACAACTATATTGAATAACAATTTACAAGTAAAACCTATATTTTCTATTTTCTTGTCTCATATTAAAAACTCTAGTAGTTAGGCTGTAGGAGGATAATGTACATTCCACTGATTAATGGATGTGAGCTTGTATTCATGCAGCAAAGATGTAAGCACGGTAAAGAACCTTGTGGATGATTGTCTGTCATGCCAATTGTCTTCCTCAATTCGACCTCATGATGCAGTTTCAGCCCTGGGCCCTATGTATGATGTCCATGACAAGAATCATTTGCCCAGGATGCTGGCTTGTGAACATTCAATTTCCAAGCTGCTTGATTTTTGCAATGATAAGAAGAATGAGATGAATGTCTTTGTGCATGATTACCTACAAAAGATCGCTTATGTTACTTACCTCATGAAAGATGTGAAGTTACAGTTTCCTGCTTTTAGAGAGGCAATGTTGCGTCAGGATAATATTTTTAGGGACTTAAAGCTATTTCGTGGGATCGGTCCTGCATATAGAGCCTGCCTTGCTGAAGTTGTGAGAAGAAAGGCTTCCATGAAACTTTACATGGGTATGGCTGGACAACTGGCTGAGCGGCTTGCTACAAGGAGGGAGGTTGAGGTTAGGAGACGGGAGGAGTTTCTGAAGACAAACAATTTATATATACCAAGAGATATATTAACATCAATGGGGCTATATGATACTCCTAATCAGTGTGATGTCAATATAGCTCCATTTGACACTAATTTGCTTGATATTGACATCTCAGACCTGGACCGTTATGCTCCTGATTATTTGGCTGGACTTCCTTCAAAAGGTGATAAGACTGCAAGCTTGAAAGGTTCATTTTCTACATCTAATGACTGCTCTCACTCAGCTGAGATGGAAGAAATTGGTGAGGAAGCAGTTGAGAAAGATGGCTCTGAGGAGCCCCTCGAGGACTGTGAGCTGTTAGAGATTGCTGGAACTAGCAAGATGGAAGTTGAGAATGCAAAACTGAAAGCTGAACTAGCTTCTGCAATAGCCCTGATATGTTCCCTTTGCCCAGAAATTGAATACGAGTCAATGGATGATAGCACAGTGGATAGTCTATTGAAGAATGCAGATAAGACAAATGAAGCCTTGCGGCTGAAAGATGAGTATGGAAAGCACCTTCAATCTTTGCTGAAGGCAAAGCATGTGCAATGTATGTCGTATGAGAAGCGCATTCAAGAACTAGAGAAGAGATTGTCTGACCAGTATTTACAGGGGCAGAAACTTTCAAATAGTAAAGATGCATCAGACTTTGCTCTGTTAGCTGCAAAGACTGAAGACTGTAAACCAGAAATTTCCAGCGGTGGTGAAGCACACATGCCTTATGCATTGACCTCAGAGCCCATGGATGAGGTTTCTTGCATTTCTAGTTTGAATGCGAAACTGGGGCTTTTCACCAGGCAAACAAGCAAAGGTAGAGAAGGTTTTGATGAAAACATGATGGACTCCTCTGGGATGTTGAATACTCAGTTGGATTCATCAATGACGGAGCCTCATCGTGAAGAGCTGCAAGTTTGTGATAAAGATGGGAAGGACAAGATGGCAGGACAACTGGGCATGTCACTGACTAACAGTTCCACAGCTGAGAGCATGCCTGAGCCTCTCGATGTTGCACCATCTGATGCAGACACTGAGCCTAAAGTCAGTAGTGACCATGACATTGTGTTAGACCTTCAAACTGCACTTGCCGAAAATTCAAACCAATTGAGTGAAACTGATGCAAAGCTCAAAGCTGCTGTGGAGGAGGTTGCTGTGCTCACAAGGGAGTTAGAAATGAGTCGGAAGCTCCTTGATGAATCTCAGGTACTGGCACATGAACTGCCTTTTGTCCTCTGTGGTTTTCTTGGTGTTTATGTTGCTCTTATTCGCTCAATTATATTGCTGAGTTGTTCTGGGTGATCCCATTTATCGATATTTAGTATTTGTACCATATTACTCAACATTATTGAAATGCTTAGATAATCATTTTTGTTTATGGTTTGATGCTTTGTTTTTTTGGTAGATCCCGTGATGGACAAGGCTTATTAGTTATTAGTGGACAACAAATTCCTAGAATTCCTATGAACTAATAATTTTCCCAAATAATCAGCTTCCTTCTGTTACTAAATTATGCCTGGCGTCAATGTTTTTTTCCATGCATAAAAATGTTCAAAATGCATTTATGAACTGTTCTCAACATATACTGACAATTTCAACTTCTTGCTGTGCAAAAGATGAATTGTGCTCACTTGGAGAATTGCTTGCATGAAGCAAGAGAGGAAGCTCAAACTCATCTTTGCGCGGCTGATCGAAGGGCTTCAGAATACAATAAACTGCGTGCATCTGCTGTGAAACTCCGTGGCCTTTTTGAAAGGCTTAGGTGCTGTGTATATGCTCCTGGTGGAGTTGCTGGTTTTGCTGATTCTTTGCGTGCTTTAGCTCAATCTTTGGCCAAGTAATCTTCCAGAATCCTCTCTACTTTTTTTTCTCCATACAAACTTTAACTCAGTTGCAAGGCTCAGCTGTGTCTTAGTCCCGTGCTTGTTTTGAAATTTGTTCATATCAAATTATCAATGGAACTTTTTCATCATGTTGTTTGTAATTTATTATCTGTCAATGTCTAGAAATGTCAGCTCGAGGCCCTGACGTCACAATTTTTGTCTAATAGCTTGTCCTACACTATTTTAACCATTAATTTTTCTACACTCAAATATTGTTTGCCATTACGAGGAATCTTAAATTTAAGGGCTGCAGGAATTTTTAGGGGCTTCTTTCATAATTTCTTTTAGAGTTTATCAGTGGCATTCAAATTTCTTTTGGTGATTGCTGATGGAATGAATTGCTATCTTTTTTCTGTAAAACTTCAGTTTTAAGATTTGAAAATGACAATGGCCATGGTTTAATTTTTTAATTTGATCATTTTCAGTTCAAGCAATGACAATGAGGATGAGGGTGCTGCTGAGTTCCAGAAATGCGTACGTGTCCTTGCTGATAAAGTTGGTTTCTTGTCCACACACCTTGATAAGTACCCCAAGCTCGAAGCTGCAAATGAACAACTTGGAAAAGAATTGGAAACGAAGAAGGAGCTGGTTGCAACTTTGTACAAAAAGCATCAACTTGAGAAGCAGGTAGTCTGAACTTGCTAATGGTGTTCATGCTTTATCTATAGAGCAACATTTAATCAGTACTCTTCATTGCCAAGGATGTTCAATATCTCTGATTTACTGTTTACAAGCACTGATCCATGCTTTCCTTCTAATTACTATACGTGATCATTTTTTTCTCATCAATTGCTTGTGATCATTGGTTTTAAACTCAACTCTAATCAGTTCTTGACTTGGTAACTGGCCTTTGTTTCCAGTGGAGCCTTCAAGCAGTGGTTGGTTATCTGGTGCTTTTTTTGGCATGTTAAACTTCGACTGTTTCTGGCCCTGCCAGATTTTAAGTTCTGCCCCTTGACGTGCAGGGATCCTTTTTGCATGGTGCTCTGTGCTTGTCTTCTAACTGCAAAAGCTTGATATCTTTGTTGATGTTTTTCTGCAGGCAAACAAAGAAAGGATATCTTTTAGCCGGTTGGAAGTTCATGAGATCGCTGCATTTGTTCTCAACTCAGCTGGACATTATGAGGCTATCAACCGGAACTCCTCTAACTACTACCTGTCTGCTGAATCTGTGGCCCTGTTCACAGACCATCTCCCAAGCAGACCCAGCTACATTGTTGGGCAGATTGTGCATATTGAACGCCAAGCTGTAAAGCCATTGCATCCTGCCTCAACTAGGCCTGAGCATGGTAGGGCGGATCAACTGGATCTTCTGACCACTGACCAAGGGACTGACCTGTTGAACTTCAATTTGGGATCGACTTCCAACCCATACAATCTACCTATGGGGTGTGAATACTTTGTAGTGACAGTAGCCATGTTACCTGATACAACCATTCATTCAGCGCCTCCTTCCTGATCCCCTGCTTCAGGCAGACAAGACGTGATGGAAGAAACTAAGTGTACATATATAATAATATATATATAAAAAAGATGAGCCTTCATCTGGGAATTGAACTTCTTTTTTTCTTTCTGTACAGCTGATTATCCAAATTAAGTTGATTTCCCCTTTGTACATAAATCTTCTGTTTTTAAGCATGTACATAAACTCTGAATATTCATCCATCTCTGGAACTTTAATTGAAATTCCCCATTTATTCTTCTTCCAAAATATTTGCCTTTTTTTTTTTGGTAGTTTCTTCCAAAATATGGTTTTGGTGTGTTTTTAGGATCGAGGACCAATCATTTAAACCGAGGGGTATCATTTAGACCAAGTGGTTTTGCTTGATGCTTCAGGTAGCATGCTTCTCTTTTAGCTTTCTGGGTTTCAGCCTAGGTAAGGCTGCAGCATGGATGCCTACCTAAGACGGAATTTGAAGAAGTGGATTTAGCCTCGGTTTTAAGATATCCATGGCTGAAAACTACCTCTAAATGGGTGCTTGAGAAATTTATATTTTTTCAAAATAATATTATTATTTTTCTTTAAAATTCTTTGATATTAACCCAATCAGGTTAATCTGGTCAATATCAAAACTAGATCAAATTAGAACCTAACTCAAATAAAGTTTCAGGATGTGGGCTTGCCGGGTCAAATGTTTGGCCAAACCAAACTTAATAACTATGTTTATAAGCCAGATTTCCAAATCCAAAGAGCTAGTAATTTGACAGAGATGTGCAAAACCCCAGATTCTGTCATTGATGATTGTTTAGGAGACCCACTTAATTGAAAATATATACGAAGGCTCGGATGAATTGCATATCGTCCACTTCTTTATTTCAGAATTTAGAAATCTCATAAAAAAAATTTCAATTTTTATTTAGGATGCGTTTATTTCATGAAAAATATTTTAATATAAAATAAATGATTTGATGGTAATAAAATGAGAAAAGTTGCAATATTTGTGATTAAAACTATGATGGTGGTTGTGATAGTTATGATATTTGTCGCATGTGTGCGGCGTTACGACAATTATCTTTCTAGACCAAGATCTTTGTGGGTGATAAGTGGAAAAAAAAAAAGAATTCTTGATTTTTATAAATAAAAAGGGATTAGAGTCGCCACTTAATATTTTAGTTACTAAGAACCCTAAGTAGTTTCAGAGTCTAAATAAAAAGAGTGATTGTGCAAAGAAAAGACATATCACCCTTAATACACTCTACCTAAGATAAAATGTATTGTTTATTTGTTTGATATAATTTAAAATAGCGTTATGTTTTCTAACCGTTGGTCTGTCTAATGGTTAAAGTTGGCATCGATCCACCTCAATAGAGTGCTTCATAGCTTTATAGGTCAACCATAACTATGCTAAAGACAAGCAAAAGAAATGTACCTTAATATCTGTCGCGCGCGTGCTTTGTGGCTGAACGTCGAGGTCGAGGAGTCGCCATCTAATTGTTTGGTTTAGGGTCATTAGGAGACCCGGATGGACTGGTCTTATATGAAATTCCAGGATAAGAGATTAGTTGTGGTTAAGAAAAGTATTAGCACTCCTAGCATGCCTAACCTGAGGTAAATTGTATTGTACGATTTAGATGTGACTTAAAGGTATTGATGGGTTCTTAACCGATGGTCTGTCTATGGCTTAAAACAAAAATTTACGCTCATAAATAAATATTGTATTTTGAATTTATTATGAGCTTGTATACCCAAATAAATTCTTGTGGGAAAAAAATCTTTGTAGGTGCCCTGACGGAGTTCAACTATCCTGAAATGCAAAAGAGTTTTCCACAACTCGTATATCATGATGAAAAATATTCTAATTAAAATTGATGAATATCAAAAAAAAAAAACTATGAGAATTTTCTAATCAACTCCTGGTATTGAAATACTAGCCTACTTGTAGGTCTAATATTTATATCAGAATGATGACCATTAATTCTCAGAAATTATTTTTTAGGGTTTTTGAAATATTGACCAAGTTCTCATGAATTCAATAAACTGGTTATTAATTCTAAGAAATGCATGCAAATATATTTTTTGAATTTTTATGTGTGTGTATGTGTGTAAATGCTAAATCATACCATGTATTTTTATATTTTTTAAACTAAAATATGATTTTTATTTTTTGAGAGACTTAACTGTATATACATAAAATAAAACATATTTTTTTATTTTTTGAAATGACAATTTTTAAATTTTTTTAAGATTTCAACGAAAAGCGGGAATTTTAATACCAAACTAACATCTTATAGTAGAAGTCTATAACCCTAATATTAAATAAAAACAGCTGAAAAAAACATGTGAAGAACCCAAAAATAATTTTAAATTGGTCCTTGAATTTTTGTTTTGAATTTTTTGGAATTTATTTAGGGTCTGTTTGGCAAAAAAAACCATTTTTATTCAAAGCAACATTGTCAAAATAGATCTAAGGGTGTGTTTGTCAAACAACCCCTTAGGTCAAAAATTCCTCAACATAAAAAGTAACTAACCAAACAAAGCCTTAATATTTGACCTAAAACAAAACCAATTTGATTGACTTGAAAACACTTGTTCAACCCTGAACCGAAACAAAAACCATGGTTTGACCCAAGTTAAAAGCAAAACAAACAATTAAACAAAAAATAGATCAAAACTAAAAAAACACAAAACATAAAATTTTCTAAAAAATAAACAGGTTAAACACCAAGAACACGATGAACATTTAATTAATAGAAACCTAAAAAACACAAATCACAAACCAAACAAGTTTTCACTCAATCAAGCACAATGTTTTGTTTGTAATCATGCATAGATCAATAATCAAGCATCCATCTTCTTCAATTAACACTCAAAAGCAAAGATTTGATAAAAATATGTTTGGGAAGTTGAAAGAATCCTAGAATCTAAATGCATGATTACGTGTTATTGCTACGTTTTAACCCCAGATTATTTGCTAAACGTAACAAGTTAATATGTCTGTGCCTACAATTAATCCAAAACAACTAAAAAACAAGAGGCTTAAGATAAAGTTCAAGCAAAGAACATGAACCTTGAATCTAAAAAATTTCTAGAAATTAAAAACTAATGTCAAAACCCAGATTTGGCCTTCTAGACCTCTAAACACACTGCTTTTAGTTCTCACAAACCACATTAAGCATAATTGAATCTATAGAACTAACAAATATAACATGCATGAAGTTTCAAAGTTCAAAACTACAAAGCTAAACAACAAACATATTCATGCTATTTGAATTCAAAACTTGATATTTTTTTAACATTTAAATGCCAAAACATACTTGTATGAACCCTGAATTTGCATTAAAAAAAATCAAATTGATCAATACGCTTCCAAAATCTTTAACCTATAAGCAAAAGAAACTTACCATTTTATTACAAAATAAATTCAAACACCAATCAAAATATCTCAAATACATCATTAACATGCTATTGGGCTAAAAACATAGAATAAAATAAGCATCAAAACCAAGAATCATGCCTTTAGTGCAAGCCTTACTAGCACATTATTGACCAAAATTAGAACAAACTATCATAAAGAAAACTTTAGCAATATAAAACATGCTTAAAACAATAAAAAGAATAAAACAAACTCTGTCGAAAAACATTAGATTATTGCAGCACCAAAATCAATCCAACAATATAAGATGAGCTCAAACAACATCATAAGAGATTTAAGCATTAAGAAATCATGAATAGACAGGCCACAAGGACTTTACCCTTGATCTTTTATATGGTTATACCTTCTCAAAGCTTGCTGGATATGGACTGCTATTTTCCTTCTCTCTTTTTTTCCCTTCTTTCCCTTTTACTATGTTTTCCTTCCAAACCTTTTTAGACCCTCTATGTTAGGCTCTTGAACCTTCACACTAGGGTCTTTGTATAATGTGTTTCTTCATGTTTTTCCTTTATTTTTTCACTATTTTATTTTATTTTTCAGGGGGTATTTATAAGGTTTTGCTAGGGCTTTTGATGAGTTCAAACGTAGATTAATCAAAGCTTAACTTTTTGATCAAAATGAGAGGGTTTTGAAGTACATTTCACAGCTTTGAGCTTAATACCTATGTTGGTTTTTCAATGGTGGTTTTGCAACAAACTTAGTTTTTTGAGGTTTTGGTGGTTTTCCAAACATGGAGACCAAAGAGCTTGTTTATGGCATTTTGATCTTGAGAGAAACGTGATCAACCTTTGATAAGAACCCACTAATAAGGCTTGATATGTGAAATGGGTATCACAACTATTGATAATTGAGTTGACCACTTTTAATGCTTTATTGGAGCAAGTCCGACGTCATCATCATTAAAGACCACCTGATCTTGGTTGAGGGGGTGCACATCTTTTAATTAGATCCAACCTTACTCAATTTGGAGGTTTGTAGCTCCACATTCATTCATTTAAAAGTGTCGACCGATCAACCTATAATCTAAAAATACAGTAATGGCTGATTGAAGACAAGATGTTGTTTAGTTTGTTAAAGAAAATGAGATGTAAATGTTTGATGGGAGTACCTGATATTTGTAGAGGGGATGTTTCTCAGTTGAATGGTGGAATTAAGCTCTTGATTTGACCAAATTGACCTTTAGACTTTAACTTATTTCAATTAAAACCTAAATTGACTTTAAATATCAATTTTTCTTGCAATTAAGTCATCAATAAAATTAATTAAACCTTCCAAAATTCTCATTAAGTCCTTACTTATCCAAATTTATATTTCTTTACCCCAAATAAAAATATTTTCACCAAACAAGCCATTTGTGTCAATCTTATACATGTTGGTCTTTCACCAACAACTTAGGCAAAGCTCTAAGCTTTCTTCATGTATATCCTTTTGTATTTTGTATTTTTTT
>Ga0325400_1005824_pt1 | contig 11656 bp, 15 predicted proteins | sample PopdelMetagenome_2_FD_205662 | JGI IMG/M metagenome (GOLD analysis project Ga0325400, IMG submission 205662) | Populus deltoides microbial communities from Bellville, Georgia, United States - Xylem-PdKOR-R1 | ecosystem: Host-associated > Plants > Phyllosphere > Stem > Wood/Secondary xylem...
CGCGGGCCCTGCCACTGGATGGACCGGCTGACGACGGTCAGCCGGAGTGGTCTCACTCGGAGACGGTGATGCCCATGGAGCGGGCGGTGCCGGCGATGATGCGCGCGGCCATGTCGAGGTCCTTGGCGTTCAGGTCCTGCATCTTGGTCTCGGCGATCTCGCGGACCTGCGCCTGGGTGAGGTTCGCGACCTTCTTCACGTGGGGCTCGCCCGAGCCCTTGTCCACGCCCGCGGCCTTCTTGATGAGCTCGGCGGCCGGCGGGGTCTTGGTGATGAAGGTGAACGAGCGGTCCTCGTAGACCGTGATCTCGACCGGGATGACGTTGCCGCGCTGGGCCTCGGTCTGGGCGTTGTACGCCTTGCAGAACTCCATGATGTTCACGCCGTGCTGACCGAGCGCGGGGCCGATCGGCGGGGCCGGGTTCGCCATGCCGGCCTTGATCTGGAGCTTGATGAGACCGGCGACCTTCTTCTTGGGGGGCATGCGCCATCCCTTTCGCTTCGACGTGAACGGCCCTTCGGTGCCCGCGGTTCGGGCGACGAGTGGTTGGAGGCCGTCGTCCAGTCTAGGCGAGAGCGCGGACGTCCCGAAATCGGACGACGAAACCCCCGGGCCGCAACGGCTCCGGGGGTCTCGGGGGACTGCCTCAGATCTTGGCGACCTGGTTGAAGCTGAGCTCCACCGGGGTCTCGCGACCGAAGATGGAGACGAGCACGGTGAGCTTCTGCCGCTCGGCGGCGATCTCGGAGATCGTCGCGGGGAGGGTCTCGAACGGGCCCTCCATGACGGTGACCGATTCGCCGACCTCGAAGTCCACGACCTTGGCGGGGGCCGCAGTGGCGGTGCCGCCGCCGGTGGCCTTCTCGCCGGCCTTGGCGGGCTTGGCCGTCAGCGCCGGGGCGAGCATCGAGAAGATCTCGTCCTGCGACAGCGGCACGGGCTGGTGGGTGTTGCCGACGAACCCGGTCACGCCGGGGGTGTGCCGGACGGCGCCCCACGACTCGTCGGTCAGGTCCATCCGGACCAGGACGTAGCCGGGGATGCGGACGCGGCGCACGTTCTTGCGCTGGCCGTTCTTGACCTCGACGACCTCTTCCATGGGCACCTCGACCTGGAAGATGTAGTCCTCCATGTTCAAGGAGGTCATGCGGGTCTCGAGGTTGGTCTTCACGCGGTTCTCGTACCCGGCGTAGGAGTGGATGACGAACCACTCACCGGGCATGCGCCGCAGCTTCTTGCGAAACTCCTCGGCCTCGTCGACATCGCCCTCACCGGAGTCGAGAACCGCCTCGTCGGCGGGTTCGTCCGTCTCCTCGTTCAGGTCGCCCGCCTCATCGCCCGGGTCACCCTCGACCGCGCCGAGCGCGTCGCCGACGGGGACGTCGGGGGTGTCCGCGGCCTGCTCGTCGGCAGCTTCGACGTCAGCCTCACCGTCGGCGGCGACGTCTTCGGCGTCGTAGGACTGGGTCGCGACGAACTCTTCGTTCGACTGGTCCTCGGCCGTCTCCTGGTCCGTGGGACCCCACTGCTCCGACACGGTGCTGACCTGCTTCCTTCAGGATCGGGACTGCCCGCACCGAGAGGGTGCGTGCCGACGTTTCGTCAGGACCCGAACACCAGCAGGACGAGCTTGCCGATGCCGTAGTCCAGCGCGGAGACGAAGAGCATCATCACCACGACGAAGACGAGGACGACCCCGGTGTAGCTGAGCAGGTCACGGCGCGTCGGCCAGACGACCTTGCGCAGTTCTTCGATGACCTGGCGCAGGAACAGCAGCAGGCCGGTCCGCTTGCGGGCCTCGGCGGGTTCCGCCATGGCCTTCGTCGTCTGGCTCACCTCGGGCTGCCCCGCTTCTGTCGTGTGCTCGCTCCGTACGGAACGCACTCCGGGGGGACCCGGAGCACGGGTGGTGCTCGCAGGGCAGGAGGGACTCGAACCCACAACCGCCGGTTTTGGAGACCGGTGCGCTACCAATTGCGCCACTGCCCTTCACCGGAACGACCTCGCCCGAGGGCACGGCGTCACCGCAGCGGTACCGGACCGCCACGACCACCATAGGTGACGCGAGCCCCGGTAGTCGAACCAGCACCTGGCCCGCCCGACGTGCGGTGGTGGAAGGATGACCTTCGTGTCCGCGCAGACGACGTCCCAGACCGCCACCCGCAACCGCCTCTCGGCTCGCATCGCCGGGATCGCCGAGTCCGCGACCCTCGCGGTGGACGCGAAGGCGAAGGCGCTGAAGGCCGCGGGCCGGCCGGTCATCGGTTTCGGCGCGGGCGAACCGGACTTCCCGACCCCCCAGGCGATCGTCGACGTGGCCGCGGCGGCGTGCCTGGACCCGGCCAACCACCGCTACACCCCCGCGGGCGGGCTCCCCGTGCTGCGCGAGGCGATCGCGGCCAAGACGCTGCGCGACTCCGGGTACGAGGTCTCGGCCTCGCAGGTCCTGGTGACCAACGGCGGCAAGCAGGCTGTCTACGAGGCGTTCGCCGCGATCCTGGACCCGGGCGACGAGCTGCTGCTGCCCGCCCCCTACTGGACGACGTACCCCGAGGCGGCCCGGTTGGCCGGCGGGGTGGCGGTCGAGGTCTTCGCGGGCCTCGAGCAGGGCTACAAGGTGACGGTCGAGCAGCTCGAGGCCGCGCGCACCCCGCGCACCAAGGCCCTGCTGTTCTGCTCCCCGTCGAACCCGACCGGCGCGGTCTACTCCCCCGAGGAGGTCCGGGCGATCGGGCACTGGGCCCTGGAGCACGGGATCTGGGTGGTGTCCGACGAGATCTACGAGCACCTGGTCTACGACGGCGTCCGCGCCGCCTCGATGCCGGTCGAGGTGCCCGAGCTTGCGCAGACGTGCATCGTCCTCAACGGGGTGGCGAAGACGTACGCCATGACGGGCTGGCGGGTCGGTTGGCTGATCGGGCCGGCCGACGTCGTCAAGGGTGCCTCGAACCTGCAGTCGCACCTGTCGTCGAACGTCGCGAACGTCTCCCAGCGCGCCGCCGTCCAGGCCCTGACGGGCGACCTCACCGCGGTCGCCGCGATGCGCGAGGCCTTCGACCGCCGCCGCCGGACGATGGTCGAGATGCTCGACGCGATCGACGGCGTGGACTGCCCGCTGCCCCAGGGCGCCTTCTACGCCTACCCCAGCGTTCAGGGTCTGATCGGCAAGTCGCTGCGCGGCAACAAGATCACATCCTCCGCGCGGCTGGCCGAACTCATCCTCACCGAGGCCGAGGTGGCCGTCGTCCCGGGTGAGGCGTTCGGCCCGAGCGGGTTCCTGCGGTTGTCCTACGCGCTGGCCGACGACGACCTGGCCACGGGTGTGCGTCGCATCCAGGAACTGCTCGCCGAGGTCCGCTGAGACCAGCACCGCACCAGAGGTCGTCCACCTGACGGTGGACCACGCCGACGGGTGTGCGGTGGTGCCGGGAGGCCCACCCCACCCGTCAGCGTGACCCCGTGCAGTTTCGCCACGCTCGTCCCGCACTCGCCATGGACCGGGCACGATGTCGTGCGTGGGCACCCCTCGTGAGCGCTGGGCGATGAGCAGTCCGCTGCACCGCAACTCCCTCTGGGTCCGCAGCGTCCCCGGCTGGCACGCGGCCTTCGCGCTGTTCATCCTCATCGCCGCGGTGGTGCTGGTGATCGGCGACGACCCCGACCGCCCGATGGCGGCGACGGCCCTGGCGGCGATCACCGTGGCGTACGTGGGTCTGGCGGTCCCCGGCGCCCAGCGGCGCGGGTGGCGCACCCGGGCCTACCTCGCCGTCATGGTCCTGAGCCTGGCCGTGGCGATGGCCGGGGCGCCCACGCTGAGCTTCCTGCTGTTCGTGGGGTTCCCGCAGACGTGGTTCTTCACCGACTCACGACGCGAGGGCACGGCCTGGACGATCGCCACGGCCGTCGCCGGGTTGGTCGGCATGACCACGGGGTACGGCGAGTCGGTCCGCACGATCGACATCGCCGTCTCGATGCTCGTCAGCATCGCGTTCACGTGCGTTCTGGGTATCTGGATCTCCCAGGTCGTGGCCCAGAGCGAGGAGCGGGCGGAGCTGATCCACCAGCTCGAGGACACCCGCGCCGAACTCGCTGCCGCGCACCACGAAGCGGGCGTCGCCGCAGAGCGGGCACGGTTGGCCAGCGACATCCACGACACTCTCGCCCAGGGATTCACGGGGATCGTCCTGCTGACGCAGACGGCCGCGGCCCGCACACCGGACCAGCCGACGCGGGACCAGCTGGCCCTGATCGAGGACGCCGCCCGGGCCGGGCTGGCCGAGGCGCGCACGCTCGTGGCGGCCATGACCCCCGTCGGCCTCGAGGACGCCTCGACGTTGGGCGAGGCCCTGCGACGTCTGGCGGAGCGGGTGTCCCGCGAGTCCGGCGTCCAGGTCGTCGTCGAGGTGGACGAGGCCCGCACACTGCCCCGCGCCCAGCAGATCGTCATGCTGAGGGCCGCCCAGGAGGCCCTGGGGAACGTCCGCAAGCATGCGGGGGCGCGCAGCGCGCAGATCGTGCTGTCGGCCACCGACGGCACGGCGACGTTGGAGGTACGGGACGACGGCATCGGCATCACGACCACCGATGTCGAAGCAGCGCAAGGGTTCGGGTTGGCCGGCATGCGTCGGCGGGTCGAGGAGGCCGGAGGGGTGTTCGAGGTGGTGGGTGCGCCCGGGGGCGGCACGCGGTTGCGCATCGAGGTACCCGCGGGGGGACCGTCGTGACCCGGGTCCTGGTCGTCGACGACCACCCCGTCGTCCGCGGCGGGATCGAGGGACTGCTGGCCGCGGCGGGCGACCTCGAGGTCGTGGGCAGCGCGGGCGACGGGCAGGAGGCCCTGGAGCAGGTCGCGCGGTTGCAGCCGGACGTCGTGCTGATGGACCTGCGGATGCCCGGGATGGACGGGGCGACCGCCACCGAGCGCATCCGGCGCGAGCACCCGTCGGTGCACGTCCTGGTCCTGACGACCTACGAGACCGACGCCGACATCGTCCGGGCCGTGGAGGCGGGCGCGACGGGGTACCTGCTGAAGGACACCCCGCTGGCCCAGCTGGCGGACTCGGTGCGCGCCGCGGCGCGGGGCGAGACGGTCCTCGCACCCCCCGTCGCGGCCCGTCTGATGGCTCGCCTGCGAGCGCCGGCCCAGGAGTCGCTGACCCCCCGGGAGCTGGAGGTCCTGGCCGCCGTCTCGCGGGGGTCCACCAACGCCGAGGTCGGCCGCGAGCTGTTCATCGGTGAGGCGACCGTGAAGACCCACCTGCTGCGGGCGTTCGCCAAGCTCGGGGTCGACGACCGCACGCACGCGGTGACCGTGGCGATCCAGCGCGGGCTCCTCCCTCCGCCCACGTGACCCGCGGGCAGGACGAGAGCGGGGTGTGCTGGCAGACTCACGGAGCGTGACGCGGACGGTCGAAACGCTCCCCAAGGCCCACCTGCACCTGCACTTCACGGGGTCGATGCGCCCCGCCACGCTGCTCGAGCTCGCCGAGCACCACGGGATCCGACTGCCCGCCCAGCTGAGCTCGCAGCAGATGATCACCCTCTCCCCCGACGAGCGGGGGTGGTTCCGCTTCCAGCGGCTCTACGACGCCGCCCGGGCCTGCGTGCGCACCGCCGAGGACATGCGACGCATCGTGCTGGAGGCTGCGGCCGACGACGCCGCCGAAGGGTCGCGGTGGCTGGAGATGCAGGTCGACCCGACCTCCTACGCCGTCCACGTCGGAGGCATCACCCCGGCGCTGGAGATCGTCCTGCAGGCCGCGCGCGACGCCACCGCCCTGACGGGCACCCACGTGGCGATCATCGTCGCCGCCAGCCGGATCCGGCACCCCCTGGACGCCCGGACGCTGGCCCGGCTGGCCGCCCGGCACGCGGACCAGGGGGTCGTCGGGTTCGGGCTGTCCAACGACGAGCGGCGGGGTACGACGGCCGAGTTCGCGGGCGCGTTCGACATCGCCCGGGACGCGGGGCTCGCCTGCGTCCCGCACTCGGGCGAACTCCTGGGCCCCGGGCACGTCGAGACGACGGTGCGCGAACTGCACCCCGACCGGCTCGGGCACGGTGTGCGCAGCGGCGAGAACCCCGAACTCCTGGGTCGCCTGGTCCAGCTCGGGGTGGCCCTGGAGGTCTGCCCGACGAGCAACGTCTCGCTCGGGGTCTACCCCGATCTGCGCCGGGTTCCGTTGCGGGAGCTGGTGTCCGCCGGCGCGAAGATCGCCCTCGGCGCCGACGACCCCCTGCTGTTCGGACCACGCCTGGCCGCCCAGTACCGCAGTGCCCGCGAGGACCACGGGTTCGACGACGCCGAGTTGGCCGGACTGGCGAAGGCCTCGATCAGCGCCTCCCGCGCACCCGGTGAGACGAAGCGGGAACTGCGGGCCGCGGTGGACGACTGGTTGGCGGCGGATCCGGTGGAGGTGCCGCGCGAGGCGCTGGCGATGTGATTGACTCAATGAGTTGATGCATTGAGAATGGAGGTCGCATGGCCGGTCCCGCCCCGATCGCGGTCCTGCTCCTTTTCGTGGTCGTGCTGTTCGCGGTCCTCGCGGTCGCGACCGTTGCCGGTCGTCGCGAGCCGTCGTCCCGGACGCTCCCGCTGCCCGTCGCCCAGGCCCGAGCCCGCCGCTGTCGAGGATCGACCGTCGGCGTCGCCGCCTCCGTCGTGGTGGTCATCAACGCGGCGGCGGGCATCTGGACGCGGCACGCCCTGCGGGGCGAGGTCAGGCGGCCTCGACCGACCGGTCCGGTCCGGGGTGTCGCGTTGGCGGCCCGGACCCTTCCCGAGCGCGATGTCCGGCCGGTCGGGCGGGCGGTGCCCCGATGAGCGCCCTGCGACCGACGGTCGACACCCGCTCCGCGGTCCCGGCCTACGAGCAGATCCGGGAGCAGATCACCACGCTCGTGACGACCGGGGCGTTGGGCGACGGCGAGCGCCTGCCGGCGGCCCGGGCCCTGGCCGCGGACCTCGGCCTGGCGGTGGGCACCGTGCAACGGGCGTACCGGGAACTCGAGACCCAGGGCACGGTCGTGTCCCGGCGCCGTACGGGGACGGTCGTCACGGCCCACGTGACCGTCGAGGAGGACGTGCGGTGGGCGGCGGAGGGTTTCGTCGAGCGGGCCCTGAGTTCAGGGCTCGATCCCGACCAGGCGTTGGACGTCGTCCGCGCGGCCCTGGCGAAGGCCGCTACAGCGAAGCGCCCACCAGCACGGGTTCGTTGACGAGCCGAACCCCGAAGCGGTCCTCGACGCCGTCGGCGACAGCACGGGCCAGGGCCAGCACGTCGTCGGCGGTGGCGCCGCCGCGATTGGTCAGGGCGAGGGTGTGCTTGGTCGACAGGGTCGCCGGACCCGGTGCGCCCCAGCCCTTCCCGAAACCGGCGCGGTCGATGAGCCAGGCCGCCGAGGTCTTCACGAACCCGTCACCCGCGGGGTAGCGGGGGGCGTCCGCGGGCAGTGTCGCCGCGGCCTCGAGGCTCAGCACGGGGTTGGTGAAGAAGGACCCCGCGCTCCAGGTGTCGTGGTCGGAGCGGTCCGCGGGGTCCCACACCATCCCTTTGCCGGCGCGCAGTTCCAGGACCGCCGCCCGCACCTCGCGTGCAGGGACCCGGGCGCCGACCTCGACCCCGAGCCTGCGGGCGAGTTCGGGGTAGGCGACGGGGGCGGACCGGTCGGCGAGGCGGAACTGGAAGGTCACGTCGAGCACGACGTACCGCGATTCGGCGTGCGGGCCGTTCAGGGCGATCCGTTCACGCTTGAGCAAGGAGGTGCGGTACCCGAAGTCGAGCTCGGCCGCGACGAAGGTCTTGCGCCGGTTCTCCACCCGGTCCCACGTCCGCACGGTCTCGACGGTGTGGGCGACCTCCTGGCCGTAGGCCCCGACGTTCTGCACGGGAGTTGCTCCGGTGCTGCCGGGGATCCCGGACAGGGCCTCGATCCCCGCCCAGCCGCGCTCCACGGCGGTGGCGACGACGTCGTCGAAGCGGTGTCCGGCCGCCACCGTCACCACTCCCCCGCCGCAGGCGTCCTCGGATCCGACCGAGATCCCCTCGGTGGCCACGTGCACGACCGTGCCGGCGAAACCCTCGTCGGCGATGAGCAGGTTGGAGCCGCCCGCGATGAGGAGCAACGGGTCACCGCTCGCGTCGGCCGTGCGCACGGCGTCGACCAGCTCGGCCTCGGTCGTCGCCTCCACCAGGGTCCGGGCGGGGCCGCCGACGTGCAGGGTGGTCAGGGCCGCCAGATCAGTCACCGCGTTCTTCACCTCGTCAGCTTGCCGTCCGCTTCCCGTCGGGACGAACCCAGGGCCGTCCCGTGCGCGTGCGGCGCGGCGGCGGAGCAGACGAACATCGCCACGACGGCGGCGACGGCGGCCGCGGTGACGGCGGTCATCACCCCGATGTGGTCGGCCAGCAGACCGAGCAAGGGGGGCCCGGCCAGGAACGCGGTGTACCCGACGGAGGACACGACGCTGACCCGGACCGCGGCGTTGACCTCCTGGTCCCCGGCGGCGCTCATCCCGGTCGGGAAGCCGAGTGCCGTCCCCAGCCCCCACAGCAGCGCCCCCGCGAGGGCGACGCCGACGTTCGGGGACAGGACGAAGACGCCGATCCCGACGGCGGCCACGGCTGCGCTGACCCGCAGCGCGGGGACTCGGCCGAACCGCTCGAGGAACCACGGGCCGGTGAGCCGGCCCAGGGTCATGGCGACGACGAAGACGGTGAACCCGGCGACCCCGACGGAGTGCTCGGCCGCGTGACCGTCGACGATCCCGAGGGCCAGCCAGTCGTTGGCGGTCCCCTCGACGAAGGCCATGCACAGCACCATGACCCCGAGCACGAGCGTGCGGGGTTCGCGCCAGGCCTGCCCCAGGGAGATGCTCCCGGCCGGGCGCTCCTGCGACTCGGGGGCGGCGGCCAGGAAGAACCGCGTCGCGACGGCGGTACCCAGGACGGCCAGCAGAGCCATGCCGGACAGGTGCGCCCAGGTCGGGACCTCGCCCGCGAGCAGCAGGACCCCGAGACCCGCGGACAGCACGGTCCCCAGGCTCCACGCGGCGTGGAACCGGGACATGATCGGCCGGTCCAGGCGTCGTTCGACAGCCGAGCCCTCGACGTTCATGGCCACGTCCCAGCTCGCCGTCCCCGTCCCGGCCACGAACAGGCCGATGGCCGCGGGGACGATCGACCCGAGCCCGTCGACGCTGACCGCGACGGTCAGCAGCCCGACCGCGACGGCGACCGAGCCGAGGAACACGGTGCGGGCCGGACCGATCCGCAGCACGACGGCTCCCGCCACCGGCATCGCGACGACCGACCCGGCCGACAACGCGAGCAGCAGGATGCTCATCTGGCCGTTGGTCAGGTCGAGGGTGTCGCGGACCGCGGGGATCCGTGAGACCCAGGCGGACATGAAACCGCCGTTGAGGATGAAGGCCGCGTAGACGGCCGTGCGCGCCCGCAACGCTGCGGACGAAGTTGAACTCATGGCAGGTGGACGACCGCCCGAGCCCGGGTCAACACCTTGGCGCCGGCGCTGGTCACGACCAGGTCGACCTCGACCGTGCGGGCGTCCTCGTCACGCTTGACGACGGTGCCGGTCACGTCCACGACGGCGTTCTCGGTCGCGGGGACCACGACGGGCGCGGTGAACTTCGTGCCGTAGCTGCGCACCCGGGCAGGGTCGCCGGCCCAGTCGGCCACGACCGTCCCGGCCAGGCCCATCGTCAGCATCCCGTGGGCGATGACGTCGGGCAGGCCCACGCTCCTCGCGACGGCCTCGTCCTGGTGGATCGGGTTCTGGTCGCCCGAGGCGTCGGCGTAGGCGATGAGGTCCTCGCGGGACAACTCGTAGCGGGCGGCGGGGAGTTCGTGACCCACCTCGACGTCGGCGAACTTCACGCGGACTCCTCGGGGGCGCGCACCACGAGCATCGAGACGACCGTGGTGACGGGGGTGCCGTCGGTCAGCGCGAGCTCGGTGCGCGTGGTGATCATCGCGTTGCCGCGCACGACGCGGACGCGGTCGACGTGGACCTCGGCGGCGAGGTCGTCACCGGCGACGATCGGGCGGTGGTGGGTGAACTGCTCCTCACCGTGCACGACGCGGGAGAAGTCGATGCCGGCGGCCGGGTCGGCGACGAACTGCTGCTCGGCCTGCTGCGCCAGTGTCACCGCGAAGGTCGGCGGGGCGACGACGTCGGCGTACCCGAGTGCGCGGGCCGCGTCGGCGTCGTGGTGGGCCGGGTGCGCCGCCCGCACGGCCCGGGCGAAGGCCCGGACCGCGTCGGCGGTCACCGTGCTGGAACCCTGAGCCGGGTAGACGCGTCCGGTGAAGGACTCGTCGACGTTGACGGTCGTCACTGCGGTGCGTCCTGGCGGTTCGAGGAGTGGATCAGCGGGTCTCGCGGTGCGTGGTCTTCTTGCCGCAGCGCGGGCAGAACTTCGCCAGGTCGAGACGGTCGGGGTCGTTCCGACGGTTCTTCTTGGTGATGTAGTTCCGCTCCTTGCACTCGGTGCAAGCCATGGTGATCTTCGGGCGGACGTCGGTGGTCTTGGCCACGGCGGGTGCCTCTTCCTCAGTGTCGTGAACTGCGGGCGGTCGAGAGTGCGCCGCCGAACTGCCTACCAGGGTACGCGACGAGCGCGCTGCGTCCGAACGCGCGACGAGCGGCCTCCATCAGGAGACCGCTCGGAACGCGTCGTGCGCTGTAGCGAGGGCCGGACTTGAACCGGCGACACAGCGATTATGAGCCGCTTGCTCTACCAACTGAGCTACCCCGCCGCGTCCGGCGGGCCAGCCGCCGGCTGCGAGCCCCGATCGAGGATTGAACTCGAGACCTCTTCCTTACCAAGGAAGTGCTCTACCACTGAGCTATCGGGGCCGAACTTCGTGCAGTGCCGCGTGTGACGGGCCGTGTCCGACCCTACACGCCGCGACCCGGTGCCGCGGACGGCACCGGGTCGCGATCGCGACGTGGCGGGTGATGGATTCGAACCAACGTAGGCTACGCCGGCGGATTTACAATCCGCTCCCTTTGGCCGCTCGGGCAACCCGCCAGTGCCACCAGCGAGCTGGCGACAATGAGACGATAGCAAGCTCCAGGCCATGCTCGGTAACCGAGTATCCACAACCGCAGACGGAGGAACCCCCGAGTGCCCAGCGAGTCGTCGTTCGACGTCGTCAGCAAGGTCGACCGGCAGGAGGTCGACAACGCCCTGAACCAGGCAGCCAAGGAGATCTCGCAGCGCTACGACTTCAAGGGCGTCGACGCCGACGTCCGCTGGAGCGGCGAGACGATCCTCATGGTGGCGAACTCCGAGGACCGGGTGAACGCCGTCCTGGACGTCCTGCAGACCAAGCTCATCAAGCGCGGGGTCTCGCTCAAGGCGTTGGACACCTCCGAACCCGCGCAGTCGGGCAAGGAGTACCGGATCACCGCCACCCTCAAGGAGGGACTGGCCCAGGACGTCGCGAAGAAGATCGGCAAGATCATCCGCGACGAAGGCCCCAAGGGCGTCAAGACCCAGGTCACCGGCGACGAGATGCGGGTCAGCTCCAAGAGCCGCGACGACCTGCAGGAGATCATCGCGCTGCTCAAGGGTTCCGACCTCGACGTGGCCCTGCAGTTCGTGAACTACCGCTGACGTGGACCCCGCGC
>Ga0325400_1005826_pt1 | contig 11655 bp, 5 predicted proteins | sample PopdelMetagenome_2_FD_205662 | JGI IMG/M metagenome (GOLD analysis project Ga0325400, IMG submission 205662) | Populus deltoides microbial communities from Bellville, Georgia, United States - Xylem-PdKOR-R1 | ecosystem: Host-associated > Plants > Phyllosphere > Stem > Wood/Secondary xylem...
ATTTTCAAGTAAAAAACACTTTAAAAAACAACCGAAACCACACTTCCAAACTTTAATATCAACATTTGGAAGAACCTATTCCTCTAAACTTATAAGACTAATATGAAAATTATTTATCAAAAAAAGAGAGTCTAGTTTTTTTTTTTTTGCACATAAATTAGTTTGAGAATATTCATTAACCTCAAATAAAAAATATATTTTCTCTTATATTTCCTTGCAAATATGAAAAATCAAAATTGAAAGATTCATAAACATAACTATGTATAATCCAGGTATAGTTGTATAAAACTTGATCTCATCTGTACTTTTTCAGGAGAAATCTAAGGTTAAATTCAGAGAACCAGGAGACCGTGAACTCCTGGTATCCTTGGAGTCTTCATAAATTATATAGTATTTATTATGGACAACTCTCTCTCTCTCTCTCTCTCTCTCCACGAAAATATATTATTATTATTAACAATGAATTAAAAGGATGGTGATTTTAATAGATAACAGTTTATTTGATTATTTAATAATAAATTTATTAAAAATTAAGTTTAATAGGTTGTTTTGATTTTTATAGAATTGTCATAGTTTTATGACATTGATAGCAAGTTTGACAGATCAACTTAAGTGAACTCAGGTTATTTTTTATGTTTGTTTTTATAAAAATATTTTGATCTTATAACCTGAATCATGAATTTGATATGTTAATCAGATCGATTTTTTAATTGATTTTTTTCAATTTCATTCTTCAACACTGGGTTGATTGAGAATTGAGAATTGAAATTTTTATTTTTTTTCAATATGAAGTATTATAGTCTCATGATTTGGATCTGGAATTTGACAGGTTAACCCGGGTTATCATTGATTTATCTAATATATTATTGTGTCAATATTTTATTTAAAAAATATATTATCTTGAATTTTTAAAATTCAAATTATATTTTTTATGGTTGTTCTTATTATTTTTTAACCCATTAAGTTGATTAGATTATATTAAATTAATTTTTGCATGAGTTAAAAAAAAATTATTAGAAAAACATTAATAATATATGGAAGTTTTTTTTTTATATATATGTTTTCAAAAACAAATTGAATAATCCCCGGCGAATAATCTAATATACACTAAAGAAGTTATGAGCAATGATGCAGAGGGCCCGTTTATTCATGTTTTAAATCATGTATTCCAGGTTTAGGTTTAGGCTTACTGTTGAGTTTCTAGGCTTTCATCTTTTCTGGGTCTCGTGTTCATGCGTTGAAGATTATCTTAGGTGCTTGATTTACATTATTTATTTATTTATTAGTTTTTACATATATATGTGCATGCGTGATTATTAATTTAGAGTTTTAATGGCTTAAAAACTTCGAAATCAAAGCATTTAATCTTTAGTTCTGTCTTTTTTTTGGGTATAAAATTAATTAATTATAATGATTGGATGTTCAATTATGATGATTTAGCTTCTAATTCTTGTTTCAATAATGTTTTTTTTTACATGTCTTCATGCCTTTAATTTGATATAATATGATTGAAATTAAAATTCATGTTTCTGAGTTCTTGGTGTTGTTTTCTAACTATTCTCGATGAGATCCGTGCAAAAAAACACCTTGTTTGATTTTTAATATTTCATTTATATTTCTAGACTAGATTGTATTTTTAGGCTTGGATTTTGGATCAGGAAGCTCAATTCATGTGGCTGGGCTAAGTACATTACCTTAAGGTCATGTTTGGCATGTTCAATTTTTATCAAAGAAAAAAAATGAAATATTTTATCCTTAAAACGTGTTTGCCAAATATGGTTTTAAAATATTTTTTAAGCCTATGAATTTTAGTTAAGGACGTATTTGGCTAACATGCCCTACTAATTTCTCAGCAATGTTTATTTTTTAGACTTCAAATTATTTTCAAAAATTCTGAAAAAAATCAAAGACTATTTTAAATTTATTTATAAGTTTCTCGTGTGTTTCCCAACCTTTTTATTTAATATTTGGACTATAAACTTGTATAGTAAGATATTGACTCAGTATTAAATATACCTATTTTTCTTCAAAATTTTAGAAAAATACAAACAAAAATAAAAAAAATCTTATTTTTAAAAATATAAAAATGCATTTTTATTTGTGTGTATACAACCAAGTTCTAAAATCTTTTCATGCATATTTTTTTTAAAATAAAAATTCCATCTTTATCATACTTTAAAAAACTCAAAAATCAATTAATGAGTATCATAACAAGTTTGTGATTATCTATTAAGATTTGATAAAAAATCCAAAAACACCACAAAAATTAATCTGTATATTTATTTTTTTGGGAAATGAATTTTACTCTTTGTTTTTGTTTTAGAATGGTTATGTTTTATCTTAATAAGAAAAAAGATTTCTTACTAAGAAGAATCTTTCTTAAACTTTAGACAAACTAACATATATAAACATAAGAGTAAAAAAAAAAACAATCAATTAATGATGCAATTTATCTTGGGTAGGGTGCACTGAGATTGATGCGTCTTTCTTATGGACAACTAGTCCCATTACCTAAAGATCGTTCACCCCTTTAAAATATATATAAAAAATAATACCAAGCCCAGGTGTCCAGGCCTGGCCTGGAGGGCCACTCACATGCTTGGGCTTTTCCTTACAAAGGCCTAGCGGTGCTGAGCCATGAGTTCAAGGGCCAACCCTTTAAATTTTTTTTTTGTCTTTTTATGTTTTTTTAAGGTTAAATATAAATTTATAAAAAAATATTATTGAACTCGGTTGAGTTTATTCATAAACATTTTGATGTGCACAAGTATTTTGATTTATATAATTTTTTATATATATAAATACATGTAAAAAAAGTCAGCATATACAATTTTTTCAAGAAAAAATATATTTAATTCACGGTGAAATACAACTAAAATAACAAGTCATATCTATTTGATGTTACACATCACACATCCACACATGCAAAACATTTCTATGTGAGGTTACCTATAGCAGAAGTATTCTGCATGGTGACGGAATTAGGCTCTATTCGTTTTTGTAGTTGTAAAGTATTTTTGTAAAAAAATAATTTTTTTTGTTTTAAATTAATTTTTATAAGATATTTTTAAATTGATTTGATGTGGTATATTAAAAATAAATTTTAAATAATAATAAAATATTATTTTAATATATTTTTAAATAATTTTTTTTAAAAAAAAACCAAAATTACAATATTAAACGTACCCTCAGACGGCCTCGAGGGTCTCTAGATCCAAAGGGGATTGAAAAACCACTCCTCCATGACGCATGGTAAACTGGTGCGCACTTTGCTTTATGATTCGGGGTGGCATCTCAAGGACCTTGGCAACTAGGAACTAATTTAAGGAAATCATGAACTTCTGCTTTCCTCCATTTAAGATTCCGTCCAGGCAAATCCTATAAAATATTGAAGAAGGTTAAAAGCAACCTCCAACGATAGTAAAGCCTTCCTCCTTGAATTGTGATTTGTGAAAGCCAGGGAATTCTGTCAAACCAAAACCAGCCTAACCTGCAAGGTCCATCTTGTTCAGTTTTTGAAAGCTTGTTAACTTGCTGATAGTTATTAAGTCCAGTGGCTCAGCCAGGTAAGCTTGAGTTCTTGATTATAATTTTTGTGCCACAAAAGGCATGGTGGGCCGTGGGAGCTTCGAGCCGCAGGTCTAACATTTCCTTTAAAAACAACTCTGGATCGTTTGACAATGGTGGTTTTATTGATGATATAGATAAGAGGTCTCCCGGGTGCCTTCCCATCATGACTTCCAAAGCCACCACCCCAAAGCTATACACAGCACATTTGTCTGTGACCCGCATTGTTTGTGCCAGTTCTGAAAACACCAGGCAATCAAAATGAACATCTGAAACATCCAGTATGAAAGTTTTTAACATCATGCCATGTTTCCCATTTCCTTGTTGTACACATGTTATAGCTTTTATAATTTTAGAGAGCCCCCAACTGTGAAAGCTTTCCCAAATTTTGAGGTATGGTTCCTGAGAGTGAATTGCTGCTAAGATCCAACAAGTACCGCAACGAGTTTAAGTTTCCCAGTCCAAAAGGTGTCTGGCCAGAAAGGTTGTTGTGGCTCAGGTCCAAGCTTGATAGCTTCTCATAACTCCCAAGCTCTTTTAATATGTTTCCTGTCAACTTGTTATCAGATAAGCAAGAGATTCAAGCCCTGCCAAGGTGGTTAGACTACGAGGTACCTCCCCTGTCAAATGATTGTTGCTCATATTTCCCAGTGCATTGGAGCCCAGACTTAGAAGTCGCAGCTGGGGCAACTTCTCAAGCTCAGCGGGGATTTCACCAGAAATTCTGTTTCCGTCCATCTGTAAATTGGTGAGGTTTTTACATTCTCCCCAATCTGGTGAGATTTCACCAATAAATTGATTGTCACTGAGGCGAACAAAACAAGATTTGGAAGGACACCAAATGCATCAGTGATGTTTCCAGTGAATCGGTTCTCTTCAAACCGAACTCTTGTTATCTCCGAACAATTCCTCAACAGGTTGGCAATAACCCTGTAAAGTTATTTCTGTTGACAGTAAATTCTTGAAGCCTCATACCACTACACAATTCAGGCGGCAATTCTCCAGAGAAACTATTGTTTGAAAAGCTAGCATACGCCAGAGAAGGCATGGACTTCCCAAAATCACTTGGAATGCTACCAGAGAGGTTATTGCCGAACAGATTGATGGAAGTTAAAGAAGTAATATTTGAAATGGTCTGTGGAAACTCCCCATGGAGCTGGTTGGTGTTGAGATCAAGAATTTGCAGCTCGTCAAATTTCCAACTTCTGGTGGTATTTTACCGTTGATGTTATTTAAGAAAAGATTCAGGGTTTGAAGATTTGTGAGATTCCATAATATTGGAGGAAGGGGGCCTGAAAACTGGTTTGCTGAAAGGTCTAGACTTAATAACTCCTTCAATTTTCCTATCTCCGGGGGATGGAACCAGAGATTGTGTTATTATTATACAGAAAAAGGAATGGAAGCATTGTCAATTTCCCAATTTCTGGAGGAATATTTCCAGAAAACAAATTGAGTTGGTAGATTTTGAGTAGCATTGCCAAGTAGGTGAAGTTAGTACAAAGGCCAAGCTCAAGAGGGATCGTTGAGTTGGCCTGTAGAAGATGGAATATTTCCTTGGAAAGAATTGCTGAACAATTCAACAATTTGAAGACCAGATATCGAACCAATGCTTTCAGGAATTTGACCACTCAACTGGTTATTTAGACTAATGTTTTTGAGATTGGAAAGCTTCGAAATGTTGGATGACAATGGTCCTTGGAATGAATTGTTATAGAGATTCAAGGCCTCAAGCTTTCCCAGATTGGTAAAGACCAATTCTGGTATTTGGCCTGTGAATTTATTGAGTGACAAATCCAGAAACGTCAAGTTCCGGCAATTGGTTATAAAATGGGGGAATTCTGCGGTAAGTTCATTGAGAAAAAAACTAAGATATTCTAAAGAAGGCATGGAAAACTTGGACCAGTAAGGGTTTTCCAAGTTGTTTGCTCCAAGGTCTCTGTTACCTTGAGCAGATTGGCAAGGTGAATAGGGATGATACTGTTGAGATTGTTGTTGTAAAGACTGAGATACTGAAGCTCTGTCAACTGAGATGTCTCCAAAGGTATGCTGCCCTTGAAAAAGTTGAAACTGAGGTCCAAGTAATTGAGCTTGGAGAGGCTGCCAATGGCTGATGGGTATCGTTCCACTGACATTGTTACGCTGGATGTCAAACCTGGCCAGTTCAGTAAAAGGGGTGAAGTTGAATTGGGCGAGTGTTTCAGTTATGTTTAGTGGGGAGGTTGAGGGACTGTTCGAGAGGTGGAGTTGCAGGAAACAGCAGTCCGCTTGCAAAGGTTGTTGAGGTTGGAACGAGACCATGAACTAAAAGAGCGAGGTGAAGAAGACAAGGTGTTTTTCAATTGGAGGAGAGCTTCAGCTTGTGTTCTTGCTGATGATTTGGCCTTCGAAGGAATGATCTCTCCCAACGCATAAATGGTTGGCATTAATTCATGAGCATGTTCTTCGAGCCGGCTCTGCTTCAGTTTTCATTTAGCTTAAACTATCTTAACAGCTTTGGTAGTAAGGAAAGCAGTTAGAATCCAGTTCAAGAAAATGTGGTTATGATGCAGAATTTTCTTCTGAGAAAGGCAATGTGGATAGCACAAAAGTACAGCCGTATTGTATTATATTACTCGTTAATCAAACCAATGAAAGAATTACAACTGCAAGCACGCATCAAGAACAACCATATACCGTAATTCACAAAGGGAAAAGGAAAATAGAGATGGAATCACACACAAAACAACACTCCAACCATGTTTAACGACCAATAGAAGTTTGAGTTGACTAGGTTCTAGCAACATCACCACCACCATTCAAAGCTCTCTCTAGTCTTGTCTCAAATGGAGTGGAGTGCCAATTCACTCTCTTGTCCTGCAGTCCCAAAAAACTTATTCAAGTTAACAGTGCCAAGTGCCATTATCACTCAACAACTTAACAGGAAAGAAGTTCTACAAATTCTTCACTAGATATGTACCTCTCTGTATTTGCTGGTCGTGTTGGGTATTCCTTTGTACGAAGAGGCCGAGCCAGAATCCTTGCCGGAGCCACCGTGATTCCAATAAGTCCCAACAGTTCCTATTATTGGCATCTCATCAGGGCTACGACTTGGTGACCTCCTTGAAGAAGAAGTAGCTGAAAGCTGTTTAAGCTCTTCCACCGTTAGTGCCCCAAGAATAGGCCTATCATCAAAGCTTCTTGGTGAATTAGATCCCTGTGACATGCTTTTCTCAGGTGCAATGGCATCTAAACCAATTGATCCAGGCTTATTGACTGGTGTGCATTCAGATGAACCCAACCAATTAGACAAGCTAGTGTCCACCGCTATTTCTTGGTCTGGCTTCTTATTACATTGACCAGCTTTTGCCTTGAAACTGAATGCCAATTCCTTAAAACCAGGCTCGGAACTAAACGACATTCGAGGTTCTTGATCCAATGTCAGATTCTCTTTCTGTTGCCTCAATGGTGGTTTTCCTTTTGCTTTTACAATCTTCCATTGACTTAGATTTTCAACTGGGTTCAGCACAGCAGCTCTCCTATCTCGAAAATTCCTATTCCCAGACAAACCACTGTTCATCACGTCACTATCATTCTCCTCGTTAGCCAAATTAGTCATTCTAGACGTTGACTCTGCGGTTTCATCATCCTCATATACATCTTCATAATCTAGGCCCCCGTCCTCCTCCTCCTCCTCCTCCTCATCATCATCATCATCACTCTCATCAATATCACTTTCCTCATAGCCCATCTCATCATCACTGTCTCTACAATTCTGATAACGATGATTAGGAGGGTAAGAACACAAGCTTGATGCAATTGAACTATCTTCAGAAGAAGACTGAGATTGGCTTGGTTTTGCAATATTCTCCTCCTTTCCCTCCCTTTTATCGCCACAATCTTCTTTCCCCAAAGTAAAATCTGTGGATTCTTCAACTGAAACATGATCGTAGGTTGTCACATTCGAATTGAATGTCACTTTCTTTCTCGTACTCAAGCTTAATTTCTCCTCAGACCCATCATCCCTATACAACCATGAAAAACCCAAAATACAGCAATTCAAAAACCATTCACAAAACCCTTTTTTTCCCCTTCAGAAAGCTGCATAAAACAGATACTAAAACGGAAAGAAAAGAAAAGCAGCAAACCTCAGAAACAGTACAATCCTTTACTTACTAACCTGATTTCTGAAGTTGGGCTCACAATAGGCTTCTCTGGGCAGCAGTCCTTAACCACTGAAACGGTAGCTTCTACTGGACTACCATAACCTTCCTTTCTCTGCAACAAAAAATCACAACTCAAAATCAGACTTAAACACTACCAACTTGTTGACACAACAAGCAAAGGAAATTCAAGAAATCCAAAGCCTCTCAAACAAAAAGAACCAAAAATGTTGGTCCTACTCTTCTCTTCTTCTCTGTTTTCTTGAAAATCAAGCAGAGAGACAGAAAAAATAACGAAACCCAAAAGGGAAATTTTAGGAAACAAGGCTCCTTAAGGTTCTTACATGGACTCGTGGTTGAACCTTACTGTGCCTACGACGTTTGCGTTCTTTGGATGAACCAAAACACGCAAGAAAGCAAGCCATGAGGAATAAGAATATCCCCTCTCTTTCTTCCCCTGTAGTAAAGAGCAGCGGTTACTGGTTTCTTGCTCGAGGAGAAATTTGTTAACAGGTCTTCATTGTTTTAGAGGGGGAGAGAGAGAGAGAGAGGTAGGAGCGTTCGTGTAAAGGTGGTAGGGATAAAACGGTCAAGAGATAGGAGCGAGGAGGTAGGGTTTTGGTTTTTTTAAGACGAAAAGGGAAGTGACCGTTAGGATTCTTTATCGAGGAGGGATTGGGGACACAGCCTGTAAATTTGGGATTTTGTAATTTCCTTTGGAGAATTACAAACAGGTCCTTATTTTATAGGTTTAATCTAAAGTTAGTCCATAAACTACTTTTACTCGCGGTTAAGTCCCTAATATGTCAATAAACTCTCAATCCAAACCTTGTGTTAGTTTAAGTTAATATAATAAATAAGTATGCATGAAAAAAATAAGAATAATATGATCTTCACATGACCGGTTGACAGTTTCATCGACTAAAAATGAAAGAAAGATCTCATTAAAAATTCATTAATATATTGGGAATTTAATCGAGACAAAAAAGAGAAAAGGTTAGGACCTAATTGAACTTACTCATAAAGATTGGAGACTCTTATGAAGTTTGCCCTCTTCCTTTTCGTTTTCTTTTCGAAATCTATCCACTGTGCCCGGACCGTTAATCCACTGAAAGTTAGTGGGTCCCGCGTTGGTTACGCCATCTCTTGCAAATTTAGGGGAGAGGCGCCCACTGTCGTTTGAAATAACATTATTAGTATTTCTTTTGTAAATAAAATAAGTGGGTGTATATTTAAACATAGAGTATGTGTTTGGTATTGTAAACGGTTATGATTTTAAAAATTAAGTTTTTTTAAAAACATATTTTTAATTATATTTTAAAAAAATAAATTTAAAAAATATATATATTTAATTAAAACTGTTGTAACATGAATTTTTACTTGTAAAATAAATAAAAAACATGTTTTTATTAATAAAAAAATAAATTATTTTATTTTTTATAAAATTAAGGTGAAAAACACAATTATATATTGAGATTCAATATAAAATATATAAATTATTTGGATAAAAATAAAAAATATATTTTTTTATGCTTCAACTAAACTCAAAAGATATGAAGTAGATATTTAATTTGAATTAATCTAAATAAATTTAGCCTTCACTAGTCGCATTCAAGAGACTTGTCCGACATTCTAAAATAATATTTAATTTGAATTTGAATTAATTAGATATTCGTTAATAAATAATATTTAATCTGAATTTGCTCAACATTTCAACCAGTATAATGGAATGTCGCTAGCTCTGGTCAATTTTCAATTAGAACAAGAACAATGAAAATTCTGACTAATTAAATGCTATGGACAATATTAAAAAATTCAAAAAATAAATAAAAAATAATTGAATTTTTCTTGTTAGTGATTTTTATTTAATTTCTCTATTATCACCTGATTAACTAAATACTACAGTGATTCAAAAGTTGATTTTCCATTTTGATTTTTCATGTTTTTTTTTTATAGTTTCTAATAATTTTTTCTTTCAATTTTTAAAATAAAAAATAAAAAATAACAAAAAAAATACATTTTTTTTATGCTTCAACTAATCTTCAAAGATATTATTTTTTATATGAACCGTTGAATATGGAGGGTGCAAAAGGCATCTAGTGATTGATCCAATGGTTGGTCAATGAAGTAGATATTTAATTTGAATTAATCAAAATAAATTTAGTCATTATTTGTCGCATTCAAGAGATTTGTCCAACATTCTAAAATAATATTTAATTTGAATTAGAATTAATTAGATATTCGTCAATAAATAATATTTAATTTGAATTTGCCCAACATTTCCACCAATATGGCTAGCTGTGGTCAATTTTCAATTAGAAGAAGAACAATTCAATTATATGCTTTGTACATGTTATTGGATTGTGATAAAACTGTTTTTTTTTATAACTATTTTTAGTGTTTTGATTTTTTTCTAAAGATATATAAAGTTAAATTTCTTTATATATACTTAATTTAATTTAAAATATATGCAGAAAATATTAATTAATTTATAAAAACATGAAACATTTAATAAGTAAAATTTAAGTTATAAAATATTAGTACCCCCAACTTTTATTTAATATTTTTGTTCCATTTATGTTGTAAGAATTGAAATGACAAGCTTTCAGGAAGGGCAAAAAATAATAATGGTGGGGTGAGAGAGGCTCGAACTCTCGACCTCAGGATAACTCAGAAGCTATGAGACCTACGCGCTAGCCAACTGCGCCACCACCCCAATTGTTGTTGTAATAACATTATTTATATTTAGATTGTTGTTTGAAGGGCTCTGCTTCTTTGATTGGTTGGCCAAAAGCAAAGCAACAAAAAAGCCCGCAAGGCATCGGAAAAATAAACAAACCCTAGCCCAAAACTCCCACCCTCCTCCTCCTCCGTTCTCTGTCTCAGAGTTAGAGAGAGTTACATCAGTCTGAAAAAACTTTCAGTTGACTGCTTCCACATACACACACAGAAGAGAAGAGAATGGATTCGGACGAAGGAAAGCTGTTCGTAGGAGGAATAGCATGGGACACAACCGAAGACACGCTAAGAGACCACTTCAACCAGTACGGTGAGGTCTCTCAGGTTGTCATAATGCGTGACAAAACCACTGGTCGTCCTCGTGGCTTTGGTTTTGTCGTTTTCTCCGATCCCTCCGTTCTAGATCCTGTTCTTCACGATAAACACACCATCGATGGCCGTACTGTAATTATTCTTCCTCTCTCTCTTCTTTGGGGCTTAAGCTGCATTGGGTTTCCGTTAATTCGTTCGCTATTTGATTTGATTTGAATTGATTATACATTTATTTCTCCCGCTTTTTCGTTGGATTTCTGGGTTTCTTGTATTTTATTTATTTATTTATTTGTTGTCTAAAATGAAAGTTGCTGCCAAAAAAAAAAAATCGAGTAATGTTAGCTAAATGTCAAGCAGAGAACAACTCCAAGAACACACATGAGCCGTTGGATCATGATTTTAGAGTGAGACCCACTTGTAGGTCCTACTTATCCAACGGTTCATGTATATTGTTGAAGTTTTTTCTTGTTATATTTTCTTAATATTTAACGTCACTCAAAAAAAGAATTTTTTTTTTATGGAGCAGCTCACCAGTGGTTGATTTGAGATTTATGTATTCTTTTGGTGTGCGGGAATATTGGGATTTAATCTGTTTCTGTAAAGTAAATGGTTTTGGACTGTGAGATTGTTTCTTAGGAGTATTAATTTTGTTCATTGGCAATATAGGTGGAGGCGAAAAGGGCTTTATCGAGAGAAGAACAGCATACATCATCTAGAACCGGGAGTTTTAATGGTGGTAGAGGCTCTGGTGGTGCAGGGGATTTTAGGACAAAAAAGATTTTTGTTGGTGGCTTGCCTTCCACCGTGACAGAAGATGGATTCCGTCAGTATTTTCAAAGTTATGGTCATGTAAATGATGTTGTAGTAATGTATGACCAGCAGACTCAAAGGCCTCGTG
>Ga0325400_1005828_pt1 | contig 11654 bp, 5 predicted proteins | sample PopdelMetagenome_2_FD_205662 | JGI IMG/M metagenome (GOLD analysis project Ga0325400, IMG submission 205662) | Populus deltoides microbial communities from Bellville, Georgia, United States - Xylem-PdKOR-R1 | ecosystem: Host-associated > Plants > Phyllosphere > Stem > Wood/Secondary xylem...
ATTAATTTTAAAAAACAAAAACAACGACCGAAAACTTGCACTAGGAAAAAATTGTGCATGGTGCCTCATGCTAACCTGATAATTGAATGTTCACATCACGTAACATCCAGTCACTGGCAAGTATTGGTGTTTGATTGGACACAATAAAACATTAAAGCCAACTTGCCAAGCTGGCCAATATCCGCTACCCACATGGCTTAACAATCATGCAAGGGAGGAATTCACGTCAGTTCTGTAATCACACATGCTCTTTACTTGTGCCACACATGTTTGTGCAGCCAATAATGGCGATACAAGGCAAACAATGTACAGACACTCTTTCAACTGAAAAGAACCTCCTTGAAGACCTAGAGCAGATTGATCCACAAGGATGACCACGACAGGCACAACCTTATGATCCAATAGGCAAATTTCATGTTACCCTTTTGGACCTGGCAAGCGCATAGATTAGGTGCCGCAGGTTGCTATCAGAATAATACAGGATCCATTGGCCACGAAAATTGCTTACTGGAGTAGCTTTCAAGGTCCAACTCTGGTAAATTCAACATTTTTAGCATATAATGAAACTCAAAAACATGTATTTATCTGGTAGTGTTTGGTGTTTGAAATTGTAGTTGTGATTGTTTTTTAAAATGTTTTTTATTTAGAAATATATTAAAATAACATGTTCTAAGTCCAAATCTCAAAGCAGGTTTTTCTGTTTTTTGAATGAGAAAGCTTAAATTGCAGGCAACTCCATGTCAGTAGACAAGTCCTCAGCGTCATTGTTCTTTATCTACATCACAAATAGCACACATATATATACATCTCAACTAAAACTTCCAACTCGACATGAGATCCTTGAGCATCTGGAACCTCATGTCTAATCCACCATGAGTGCAGAGGTAGTGCAATATATCAACAATGAATACTAGAAATAAACATCACGACGAACTATCTACACCTATCAAAAGAACTCCTGTTAAAGAGAGACGAAGTACCTCAGTTACCGCCCATCAGCAGAAGTGAAAGATTCTGCAAAACCAGTCGGTCTTGCTGGGATACTACTCTTGCTATCTTTTAAATCCACATAACTAAAGTCCTTTCCCTCTGCTTCCTGCCAGCCCTTCACCATCTGGTTAAGAGGGAGGCTGTAATCAATGCCACAATATTCTTCAGTATCGTCATCCAAAGGTTTCCATTTCTCAACAAGTGGTGCCAGCACATTCACAGCATGTCCCATATCTGGTCTTTGGTTGGGCTCCCTTGCCGTGCAATGTCCAGCCAGTTCAGCAACGATGGAGATACTCTCAAATGTTTCATCCTTTACATCAAGGGCAGGGTCAATAGCAGCCCTGAGTTTCTGCTTATCTGATTTGATCTGCCAGAACCATGCAGCTAAGTACTGGCTTTCCTCAGGCCTGTCATCGTCGAGTGCCATCAACCCAGTCAATAGCTCCATTAACACAACCCCAAAACTAAAGACATCAGCCTTGGTTGTGATTTTCCCCGTCACTAAAACAATCAGCATGTGAAAGGCAGAGTCACTAGTATCGTTGCATACATCACAGAGAATACAAGAAATTAAAAATGCAAGGTAAAGCAGTACAGCATGTTCCAGCTTGGGTGTGAAATCTCACCCACAATTAAAATTAACCCTGCAATTTCCTCTATTTTTCTTCAAAAAATTTCCAGCCAGCCATAAGTCTCACATGTTATTAAAAAAAACAAAGAAAAAAAAAGACCAAAGTTTTATGTCTTTGAATCAAAAAGGCATTTCCAGATTAGGTGATCTAACAAACCAGCAAAATACCACATACATCATTCAAAAAAACCCTGTAATGCAATAAGGAGCTAGCTATAAGTTGTCGAGACAATAAGCATTTCAGAAAATAAAATCTTCTCTATCAATAACGCATCGCTTCACGTATCATAAAGTAGATACTTTTTACTAAATCCATAACAGAAAATAGAATGCTTACCAGCATATTCAGGTGCTAAGTATCCAAAGGTCCCAGCAAGCCTGGTCACTACAGATTTCTCTCCATCAGGAGCAAGTTTCACCAATCCAAAATCTGAAACTTTAGCTCTGAAATCATCTCCGAGTAAGATGTTTGAAGATTTAAGATCTCTGTGTATGAAGCTCTGGTGAGCTAGGCTATGAAGATACTCCATTCCTCTAGCAACATCCAATGCAATATTCAGCCTCCGCTTCCAAGAAAGAGGCTCCAACTCCAAGCTCTTCCAATGAAAAAGATGCCTGCTTAGAGCTCCTTGAGGCACGTATTCATAAACAAGGATTCTTTCACAGCCTTCAATCGAGTAACCCAAAAGTGATACCAAATGCCGGTGTCGTACCTTTGAAAGAACAGCAATCTCAGCCTGGAATTCATCCAAGCCTTTGCTGCTAATCACGCCAGCCTCCATTCTTTTTACAGCTATTTTTGTTCCATCATCAAGTTCTCCTTTATAAACCACCCCAAAACCACCTCGACCAAGCTCATTCATCGAGGCAAAATTCTCAGTCACATTTCGAAGAACTTGAACAGATATAACCAGATTTCCTGCTTCAAAAACATGAAACTCCCCGATGCCACTACTGGTTCTGCTTGCAGAACCATTCCCTGTTATTGTAGAAGCGCTTCCATTGGTGTCATGGGAAATCACAACCTTAACTGTGTTGTCTGAATCTGATGGATCTCTTGGATGAATGACGAGGGAACTTGGAGCCTGGAAGGTATCTTTCCTCTTCTTGCAACAATAGATGGATAGAGGAATGACCAGAATAGCAATAAATGCAACACTTGCAACAGGGGCTATAATTGCAACTAAAGTAGACATTTTGGGTTTTGTTGATACTGAAGAATTCATGGGACTAGAGCCTATGCCTTTGTTTGGTGATGAGGGGTTGCTGGGTGGAGAATCTGAACTTCCGGATGATGGATTGTTGCCGGGAGAGGGAACTGGATTGGCCGGACTACCACCATTAAATAAAGGATTGCCTGAAATGACAACATTCACTGTGCCACTGAATTTTGGTAATGGAGGAGAAATGTTGTTGGCACTAAGATCCAGTGTTTTCAAAGATGTCAAGCTAGTCCAGTTATCTGGAATGTGACCGCCTAGATTGTTACTCGCGAGTTTAACTTGAAAAAGAGAACCTAGCTTTGCAACTGAAGGACTCAAGGTACCACTAAGATTATGATTAGGCAGAACAATGGAATTAACCTTACTATTGGGATCGCATGCCAACCCCAGCCACAGACATGGGTTATTACCGGTCCATGAAGAAACTAGTCTTGAAGGGTAATTCAGCGAACCAAGAAACTCTAGAAGTGCCATAACTTCTGGTGCACAAGGGACACCTGGAGTGGATTGACAAAATGCATTTGAAGTACAAGAAACTTCAGTTGCTTTAAACTTTGGAATCGGACCCATTAACTGATTATTGTTCAAATCTAAATGCTGCAATGGCATTTTTGCCAGGCTATCCGGTACGAATCCAACAAGTTGATTACCATTAAGATTGAGATCCTGCAAAACAGTCAAATTACCAATGCTCTCTGGAATTGTACCTGTGAACTGGTTCCCATGAAGCCATAGAACATTGACCGAATCCATTGTTGTAACCACATCAATAGTGCCACTCAACCCACCTCCATTCTGATCATTTAACCATAGATTCTGTAAAGACATGCCTCCTTTGAAGCTTACAGGAATCTCACCAGATAAATTATTGCCTGAAAGTTTCAAGCTCTGTAGAGATGGCAAGCTCCCAAGAAAAACAGGTAAGGGACCGGCCAAATTACAAAACATACAAGAAAGATTGGTCAATTGTGCAGAATCTTGCAAACCCTCAGGGAATGACCACCCTGTACTGGCATTGAAATTATTGCTATCCAATGCCAAGAATTGCAAGCTCACCAAATCATCAAAACAATTAGAAGGAATCGAATCGAACTGATTGAAATCCAAATAAACATACTGTAGCTCCGATAACCCACCGAGGGATGGTAAAGCTCCGGTGAATTGGTTCCTTTGAAGGCCTAACCTTTGGAGTTTTGTAAGCTTGTTGAGGTTTTGAGGCAAGGTACCTTTCAAGCTCATATTCTGAACCTGAATTTGAGTGACCCTTGAACCAGAACAGAAAACATGTTTCCAAGATTGACCACAAGGGTCGTCACCATCAGCAGGCCACTCCAAAAGTCCAGGGTTCTCTAACCCTTCTCTAAATGCTTTGAGAATAGCAAAGTCATTGGAGTCAGTGACACTAAAAACCACTGTAACAAGAGAACAGAGTGATAAAACAAGCTTTATGTGGTGGTTTCTCATGGTAGATCTGTCAAGTTGTCATCTTTTGATTCATGAATAACCATTGCAACCAGCAAGAAATACAAAAGAAGCTTCATTTCAGTATCAAAGACTGGTACTTGAATAGCCCATATCAAATCTTGCATGAAAAAAAAGTGACAAAAAACAGAATTTCAGTATTTGGAACTGGACTGCATGACATGAAGTCTACAATGGAACTGAAGGGGAAAAAATGCTAAGAAAGGTAAAGAAACAAATCAAACTCCAAGGCCAACAAAGGACCAGTAAAGGTGGATCTATGAAGAATGAAGAGAATTATTCAAAAACACAATTAAAAATGTGGGAATTTAAAACTGAATTTCACAAGTAAAAAGAACGAGAAAGAGAAGAGTACCTTGTTTTAGAATCTATGGAGTGATTTCATTTATCTAGCATTATTCTAGGAAAAGTATCATTGTTGGAGTTCATGTTTCTCTAATTCTCTCTGCTAACGTGCCCCTCCTCTTTTCTCATAATAATTAAAAACTACAAAGGGCAATTTTGTATTTGGACGGACAGTTATTTGCAAAAGGATGGTGACATGAAGATGGAGATTATTAATTTCTTGAATTAAAATGGTAGAGATACGAAGATTGAGGTTGTTTTTGAGTTAAAGAAAACGTTTTGAAAATTTTTAAAGTTTTTTTTTTGAATTATTTTTTATAATTTTATATTATTTTGATGTGCTATTTTAAAAATAAATTTTAAAAATATTTTTTTATACATTTCTAAATAAAAACTATTTTAAAAAATAATTATTACCGTAAATATTTTAAAAAAATTATTTTATAATCTGTGATTTAATAGTGATCGTAATGCGGATTCTGATAGTGTTGAGTTGAGTGGTCTAGAGAATGGCTGCATTATATGGAATCTAGTAGCAATAATTATGATAGGAGAATGGATGATCATGGCATCATATAGGGACAAATTCTTTTGTCAATAGTACAAGCTAGGCAGGATTAATATGTTCCAAAAAAAAATATTAGGTAGGAGTAAAAAGTTTTATGAAATGATGCACAAAAAACAACATCTAAGTTCTGCATTCACCAAATTTCAGTAAAATTTATATTGCTTGACAATGCCTTAATTCATCTTTAATGATTGGGGTTTAACTATTACCATTGAGAATGTTAATGGTTGCAGTGTAATATATTTTTTATTAAAATTTAATTTTTTTAAATTAATTTTTTCTAGTGTTTTTGAATCTTTTTGATATGCTGATTTAAAAAAATAAAAAAATACATTATTTTGATGTATTTTCAAGCCAAAAACACTTTCAGAAGCAATATTTATTACACTCCCAAATACACCCTAAGATTAATAAAGAATTAGAAAGATAAATGAGGGGCTCAATCTTCAATTTTCACATCTTTAACAATCCTATAATAAAAATCACAGTATATCTAGTTTCAAACTTGCAATTTTTTTTTTTGTTTAAATACAATTTCAATTCAAAGACTAGATTTTTTTTTTTTAAAATGTATGTATAAATAGAATATTTATGCATTTGGTAAATGACATCTAATTTCAACAATACTTTCATCGCTTGACAATGGCTTAATCATTTCTCAAAAAAAAATATGAGAATAACCGTAATCTTTTGTTGTTCAACTATCATTAGTGGTACATTGATTAGAATTACTAAAGGCCTACTAGATAAATGAAAAACTTAAACTTAAATTCTCACTTTTCTAGAAATATAATAATAAAAATTGCAATCAATTTAGTTCCAAACTTTAAAAGATTTCTTTGTTTAAATATAATTCTAATTCAAAATGTTGTATTTATTTAGTTAAAAATGGGTATATAAATGTTTGTTAAAGGCTCACTTTTATATACATGGAATGGAAACTTCATCAAAATTCATGGGAATAAAAAGCTGAACCAAGAGAAAACCTTCATATTGTGATTGGACGAATGAACTTTGGAGAAGCTATAACTAAGATGTCAATATGGTCCAAGAAGAAGAAATCTAGTGATGAGACCTTATCCCTATCCCTTTCCCCTCAATAGTCGGGGTGTGGTGTTTTCTCCGATGCAAGATGTGATCTAACACCACTACCAGTATCTTTGACAACTGTCACCCCTCCTAATAGTTCAAGTCTGACGACTCCCCCATCCCCTCAACAATCATCTTTGAGGGTAGTGTTAGCACACCAAATGAGAACACCCCTATCAGAGGATAATACAGTGGGATTTATGCCTCCTTCTAGGTTGTCATTGGCTAAAAAGAAGAAGAAGAAGAATCATGCTCATTAGTCTTTATAATTTAGATAAAATCCCAAATTCTTTTATAAAAAAAAAATATGTTAGTTATACAACTTCAAATAGCGAAGAAGTTAGTCTAAAATGTTGACTAGGAACTGTGGGCACACCACAAAAGGATTGAGGAGTTGGAGTTGACCATGAAAATGGCTAGGAGTAAAACTAAAAAGGCCCAAACAAAATCCTTATATCTTCATGTTGTAGGGAATGTCTCGAAAAAGTTTCTAAATATGTTGAACTTACACCTTCAAAGAGATCATAAGAGATAAATAGGTTATAGTGATGAGTAATCTTCACTTCTATAAAATGTCTAAGGGTGGGGTGTTAAACTTTTCTGAAGCCTTCCATCCTGTTTTTATACTTGATTTAAGGGTGATTTTCTTTAGATGTGGTGTCGTTATTACTTAATGAAAAAACCTGGATAAAGAGCCAATAAAGATTATAAAAAAAGGCCCAAGAAACGTGGAGGTAAAGACTGGTATGGAGATGCAAGGAGACCAATTATTAGAGGAGAAGGATCTTGTTAAAGTTATAGAGACGATGAAGGCTAATGACTCTAAGATGAAGATTGTGAAAGAGAACCCGGTTAGATAAATCCCTTGAAATAGCTAACTTATTTATGCTTTTATTTCTTTAACTTTTTTTATAGCCCTAGTCTTGTGTGGTTTTACCCTTATGTAATGAACATTTTTTCGAATATGAGTTTTTATGAATTTATATTCTTTTATAAGTTATTGTTGTTAGTTTTGATTTGGTTTTTTTTAAGGTCAAACACCCTATTTATGTTATCCAAATATGGATCCAACATCCCAACATAGAGAGGATCTTTAGGTTGAAAATTTTTAGGTTTAGATATAAGATTAGATTCAGTGTGTGTTAAGTAATGTAGTGCAAGGTGCTTTTCAATAAAAAAAATGCATAAAAATGATTTTTTCCCATTATTTATTTATTTTTGAACATCAGCATATCAAATCAAAAGCATAAAAAAACACTTAAAAGGCATTAACTTAATGTTTTTTAGGCAAAAAGTAGTTTAAAAAGCAGATGCAGTTACAAAAACAAAAGCTCAATGTCTTAAAACTTAAAATTTGTATGTTTAGCACACTTTATACCTTGGGTAATGTAGGAGTCCCCAACATCCCATTCTCAGATATAACAAAGACACCATAAGATATGATGAATGTATCCAGTGAAATCCTAATGCGTATATTTGGGGTTTTTTTATGACCTTATCATCTAAAAACTCTTTCAAGTCATAAAGGTTAGTTTGAGTAGGCTTTTATACTTGGACAAGGTAGCCCCCAGTACCTTAAAAGTGTTAACCCTTTATACTCAAGCAAGGTGACTCTTTATATCTATGAATGAACCTTTATACTTGAATAAGGTGAGTTCTGACATTAAAAGAAAAATAGCTTTATATATAAGTAGGGTGACCCCTTGTACTTAAGGGGAATTAAGCTTTTATAGATAAGGAGAATGCTTGCATAAGAGGAGAATGTCTTTATACTTGAGCAAAGTGACCCCTTTCCCCGAGAGGATATAGTTGTTATACTTGGGGAAAATGGTTTTCCAAAACCTAAAAGGTGAATGCCTTTATGCCCAGGCAAAATGGATAATTTGAATAATACATGGATAAAATGTATTTTTTTTTTCATGCATGTTTAGGATATTATACAAATCTTCTATCTTTTTAAACAAGTAAAGATACATCTCTTCATTGTCATTTGGTTTTACTTGATAGTAGTCATCCTTTTCTTAATAGAAAACTCCATGATCAAATATTCAATGTTCACGATAGCATCAATCTCATATTGAAAAGGTATGATATTATGACATTATAGGCTAAGTTTATTTTGATAACCATGAAAGCTTGTTAAAGAGTTATAAATTTGGGATGCATACCAATGGTAAATGGTATTTCTAAGCCATCCTTAACCGACATATATTTTCTATCTATATTAATCGATGAGATAATAAAAAACATTAAATTGTATGAGGAAAATATTGTAGCCCCACATCATTGTTCTCCCTCTCACAATTCACCATATCCTTTCATAATTTACCGTAGATTTCCACCATGAGTTATTTTTCACTTTGGTCATCAAAGCTTTTTTCTCCTTGATTTAGTCCTTTTTATGGTCAAGTTGATTGCTAATTTGCTCTGATTTGTTAAACAATGACATGATTGAAAAATAGAGGACTAAAGTGTAAAAGACAGGAAAACATTATCGCACCTTTAAATTTAAAGTGAAAAGTTCATTTATGATCTTCATATATTTCAATTTCTTTCATTTCAATCTCTTTGATTTTTAAAATTTTAATTTTGATCCAGAACTTTAATTTTTTTATTTTTTAAATCTGAATTTAAAAGATGACAATTATAGATATTACAAATATCCATGAGTTGGGTATATTGGCTCCGTTTGTTTGCTGGAAAGTAGTTTCCTTTTGGAAACTGAATTCCGGGGAAAGTGAATTCCAGGAAAGTATTTTCCAATATTTGGTAGTATAATGAAAAATAAGTTGGAAAACACTTTCCAGTGTTTGTTAAACAATGACATGATTGAAAAATAGAGGACTAAAGTGTAAAAGACAGGAAAACATTATTGCACCTTTAAATTTAAAGTGAAAAGTTCATTTATGATCTTTATACATTTCAATTTCTTTCATTTCAATCTCTTTGATTTTTAAAATTTTAATTTTGATCCAGAACTTTAATTTTTTTATTTTTTAAATCCGAATTTAAAAGAGGACAATTATAGATATTACAAATATCCATGAGTTGAGTATATTAGCCCCGTTTGTTTGCAGGAAAGTAGTTTCCTTTTGGAAAGTGAATTCCAGGAAAGTATTTTCCAGTGTTTAGTTGTGTCATGGAAAATGAGCTGAAAAATAACTTATTAATGTTTTATTTTTCTCAAGTTTATTAAAATAATGAGGAACAAATCTTACAAATTAAAAAAGTTGAATGAGAATGAAATTGAAAAAAAAATATAATTTCATAAATTATCTCAAATAAAATAAATAATAATCAAAATAATAGAGATCAAATCTAAAAAATTAAAAAAAATAAAAGGTGGAGAAATTAAAATGATAATAATTAACATTTCATAAATTATTTCAAATAAATTAAGTAACAATCAAAAGAATGAGGACCAAATTTGATAGATAAAAAATTTCAATAAAAAAATGATAAGGAAAAATCAAATAACAATTATAAAAATAAAGACCAAAATTAATATAAAAATTAAATTTTAAGAGATGAAATTGAAAAATAAATATTCAAAACAAATTATATATAGCAATCAAAAGTTTGAGGATCAAATTTGATATAATCAGCAAATAATGACATTTCTAAATTTTTCACAACTTCCGGAAAGTGTTTTCCGCCCAAATTTTCCAGGAAAACACTTTCCTGAAAACCAAGCCAAATTTTTCTTTGACTGGAAAGTGTTTTCCGTTGATCAAATTTTCTAATGGCAAACAAACACAGGAAAGTTTGGAAAATGGTTTCCCGGAAATCACTTTCTGGAAAACAAACTCAGCCAAAAGGGAAAACACTTTCCTGGAAACCAAACTAAATTTTTCTTTGACTGGAAAGTGTTTTTCGTTGACCGGAAAGTGTTTTCTGTTGACCGGAAAGTATTTCCGTTGACTAGAAAGTGTTTTTCGTTGACCGAAAAGTGTTCTTTCCTAATGGCAAACAAATACAGGAAAGTTTGGAAAGTGGTTTCCCGAAAAGTGAATTCCGGGAAACAAACATGGCCTTAATTATTTTATTCTTTAATGACGCTGAAAAAATATTGTGTTGCAACTATTAGAATTAGATAAGACCGTTAAGATGCATATATTAGGAACAACATAAAAACTATCATTATTTTCATATAAAAACAAAAACAAAAATCACAGTTAAACATTTTATCTAAAATTATCTAAAAACTTAAGCTATTAGGTGAGGTCCCATGATATGATTTATATTATTATCTAAAATTAAGGTTTTTTTTACTCATTATCATCTATAATATTCATATTATCTAATTTTAATGAGTTAGGTTGAGTCAAATAATGTAAATTATTCAGATGAATTGATTTTTTTAACACCCCTTGTACAAAGTAACATTAAAGCTCTTTTTACCTGACAAAATGCAATTAATGACTTTCTTCTATTTTTCATTTCTACAAGCATTTTTTAGTTAGAAGAGATTTTTTTTATCATATTAATTAATACAATCAAAACTACTTGTTATTTATAAGTTAACCACTACTATAATGCAATTGCTTTTAGATATAATTCAATTTTCTATGTTATACTTGTACAATATATTACATATTTTATCTGTTGATTTTTATATATATTTAAGATAATAAGCTATTGTATTTAGTTTTACCATTCATGGTACCTCGTACTGTATGTTTTATTTATAGATATTCTAATTTGACTTAATATTCATAAATTATTCATCAAATATAATTGTAGTTTATTAAAAATATAGATAGCCCATGGCTTATATTAAATAATACTAATTACATTCATAAATTTATTTTGATTAAACAAATATATGGAACAATGAGAATTCATAGTAATTCAATAATATTTATATAATCACAATACATAACACCTACTTATATGATTTTGCTTTATAATGATTTTTTTAACTAGTCACAAGGTGGACATAAAGCATTGCATGGAGTAGAAGCCATCGTTGTATCTCGATATGATCATGTAATATTGAGTATAATTGTGGTTGTTTTTTAAAGTATTTTTTCTGCTGAAATGCATCAAAATATTATATATTTTTTTATTTTTTAAAAATTATTTTTGAGATCAACGCATCGAAACACACAAAAAAAATTAATTTTTTATAAAAAAAATTAAAAATTTTTAAAAACATGGTTTGTACCGCGTTTTCAAACGTTACGGATGTACTCCATCAAAGCAAAATAAGATTAAGTGGAATTTGTGGTTTAAGTGGTTACTTCATCAAGAAAAAAGATACTATTAGCATAAAGATTTAAAAAAAGATTTAAGTGGTTACAACATTAACATTAGTTAAGCT
>Ga0325400_1005834_pt1 | contig 11650 bp, 7 predicted proteins | sample PopdelMetagenome_2_FD_205662 | JGI IMG/M metagenome (GOLD analysis project Ga0325400, IMG submission 205662) | Populus deltoides microbial communities from Bellville, Georgia, United States - Xylem-PdKOR-R1 | ecosystem: Host-associated > Plants > Phyllosphere > Stem > Wood/Secondary xylem...
GTTGTTGAAAGTAAAGGTAAAAATATGTTGTTTTTATCCCAGTTATGAAGAAGGAAAAAAAAGAAGAAAAAGAAGTATATTGTGGAGAATCAAAATGAAGTGAGAAAGAGTATGGTTTGGAGTTAGCTATTAATGGCTAGTAATGGTTTTGTAAAAAAAAAATAGTGGTATTTTGAGAATTGATTCTTGACATACTTTATCTAAATTAGTTAATAGTTAAATGGAGGAAGAAAACTTGAGAGTGAGTTCTCTCTTTAACCTATGGATACTGATGTAGGAGATTTTCTTCAAATACACAATTTTATGACAACGGACATAACTTTTTATTTGATGATTGGATTGAACTAATTTTTTTTTTAAATTCTAAAAATATTTTTTTTATAAAATTAAAATTTCATAGTCATTTGAGATCTGAAAAGCCTTTAAATACGGTCTAAAAGATATTATTTTTTAAAAAAAACTTTGTTTATGATGTGTTTTCTTGTATATAAGTGGTCTATAAAAACTTTAATATGGAGTTTTGATGAAAGAAAATATAGGTTAATAAAAATTTGAATTAAAGTTTATGTATGATGACTCTTTTGGACATGTCGTTTTTTATGTTATTTCTTAAAAAACATGCTATAGAAATTACTAATTAACATTTTACTATTCAATCTTACGTTTTACACTTCAACTATTACTCTGACGTAAATTTACTAGCTTATTTCCTGATCATAACAGCAAGCTATTCCTCTCGTGACCCCTCAGTTCTCGTTTCTCTTCTGATGGGACTAGCCGTTCAAAACATGTAAAAAAAAGAGTAGAAAGAGATGGTAAATTGGGTGAGAAAGCTAGAGAAATTTGAAGGGCAATTGCTGCTGCCAGGGCTATACTAGTTGGATGTGGCTGTAACTCTACTGAGAAGCAATGCATCACTGTCATTTTTGGATGGTACCTTCCCTTTTCCAGGTTTTAGATCCATCTACAGAGAAAGATAAAGCTAAAATCTGTACTTCATGATGTTTTCAGAACTTAAAAATCTTCGGCAAATCTGCATACCAATCAACCAGCTGGCCTCCAACCCTCATGTTGCAATTCTACATTTGCAAGAACCACCACTTTCAGCAGCATAACTAAACAACAAAGGGACAGAAACTTGTCACCAAACTGGCTATCCTATACCTACGAAAGGTAACATAAGAAATTGTAGGGGTGAAAAACTGGAGGTCCTGTTTTACCTTAAATTGCATATGAAGCAACTTTCTGCTAAAAAGGTTGCAATAATTGTTACATTAGTGAAAATGTCGGTCCTTCCATACTGTAACAAATCTGCCACCGGAGGCACAAGGCTACCTGTATGTGATAGGATTCTAATAATTCCTATCCAAGGTTAAACTTTTTCCCATACGAAAAACCAGCTCATGATCCTTTCTATCTGGACCTGTGTAGGAAAGCAATGGCAAGTCTGGAATGGGGATCTGAAAGCAGGAATATACAGTTTACAGCTGAGTGTCACCATTTTTTCTGTTTTTCTCATTTTGAAATACAGATTTTCTAAGTGTGTTTGACATTGCAGTAGTTTTTACAGTTGCAGTTTTTTTAAAAAAGTTTAAGAAAAGCTATAAATTATAGCTTTTTCTTAAGATTTCAAGAGAGAGTAAGAGAGAGTTTGGGGCAAAACTATGTTATATATTCATTAACCAAACACTTTTATATTCGTTAGATCGCGCCACATCACAGAAACAAGCGGAGCCTAAGAGCTGTCACAGTTGCAATTAATTACAAAGTTAATACATGTGAATGTTAGCAATCAAGTCAATGGTGTTAATTATGTTTAGTTGCATGATAAAGGTTTCGCTCAAGTTAATTATTAAGGTATTCTTTACCAAATACAAATTGATCGCACTCGACTAATCTTGTTTAATGTTGTTGTCCATGCATGTGGAGTCTTGTCTATTCAAAGTCAACATTTACCTCAACCATGTCTCAAGCTCAAAAGCTCATGCTCATGCAGTTGGCAACCATAACATTACTCATGCTCACTTTGTCCTTCATCATGATCCATAAGCTTGCATTTCAACTCATTGTTTTCTTCAGAAAATCTGGTATCAACTGGAGCAGGTTGTGACATGTCAAATTTTTCTTTTTAGTTTACTCTGACAGAAACAGAACTCAGGTTTTGTTGTCAGTCATGAACTTGATGGTTTTGCTTGGGCTTAGTAACTGTGAATTGGAAAGGAATCAAAGATTCTTTAGGTACATTTTCCTGGTAAAAACTCTTTAAAAATCAACTACATATTGAAGAAATTCTCCATGATTAAACCAACAATTCTAAGCAGATAATAGAAATTTTAATTAAAGCACTAGCATTTACAGGATCATATTATTCATGCATCTGATAATCTAACAAGGCTTTACAATTACAAGTGAAGGTCAGTCATGTCAAACCAGATTTGCTCAAATGCCTTGACAATGATATAATGGTATTCTTTTGAATTGAGAGAAAGGTAACAAGCAAGAAGGTCTTCCAAATCTTTTGAACCTCGGATATTGTTCTCCACAATCATCTCCACCATTGAATCCTTGAAGTCTCTCTGTGGATCAACTGAGAACTTAACCACTGCAAAGCTCTCTGAAAGGGTCTTGTTTCTTGACAATGACACACTTTTTCGAGAACAACCCTGAATTTTCCTGCTCGCAATTCTTGGAGTATTTGCTCGGAGTTTTATCCCTTTTGCCGAATTCACCGAGGACTTTCTTGTAGGAGGATTCATCTTTTTCTCTTTATAAGTCCTAATGCTTTTCTCCTTGACAATCTTGACAGAGAGAGACCTACGTGCTTTGACCTCCTCCAATTTGGATGAACTTCTTCTGAACTTAGTAACTTCCTTGTCGTTGAATTTCTCAGGCTTGGTCAGTATAGGAGGAAGGTTTAGCTCAGGGATCCTACCGAACCCTTCAACCTCCTTGATTTTCCTTTCATAGGATTCTTCATTCATATCAATGATAATGTCAGTGGTTGAAGAGCTAACATTACAGTTACAAGAGCTAGACCAGGAGGCTAAATGATGATCAATTGAATCAGGAACAAGAAAACCATCATCTTCATCAGATTCTGATAGGAAGTCAAGCTCATCATAAGAGCTAGAGCAGTCAGGTGAATCACCTGGAATAAACGCGGTCAGGTTCGAGTTAACTGTAACGCGACAGCTACAATCAGCAGAGAATGTGGACACCAGTTTTGGAGAAGGCTTGTAAATGGTTTTTCTTTTGTTTCTTCTATTGGATGATTTTCTTGGTGGATCAGGGAAATGAGTATCTGAGGCTTTTGGATTTGCAGGTGAATAGTAATCTAATTTCTCAGCTCTTTCAGGTTCTGTGGTGAAGTAATAAGAGTATCTTTGATGAGAAATGTTGGGTTTTTGTGATGTTCCAGTTCCTGGAGGTGGTTTTTTCTTGGAAGCTCGAGAGGTGTATTGCTTTCTGCTTTTGCTCATGTCCTTGAGCTTGTAAAACCAGGCGTTTGGTATCATATCTGATAATCTAAACCTGTAATTACCCATTTTTCTTTCCCTCTCTGAGATTTGTCTGAGTTGGTTTACCTTTCCCTCTCTTTGATTACTGAAAAGATATAAAGAGCTTACAAAGTTTGGGTTATAAAAGGTAAAGAATAGATGGGGGCTCACTAGAAAAAAGTTCAGCATGAAAGCAAGGTGTGTTCCTCTTCCATCATAACCACTAACAGAATTACAAATCAGATTTTTTTTTTTTTTTGGAGTAGACAAACATAATCAGGATTTGTTATGCATAATGATCTCCAAAATTCAACTTTACTAAAAGAAACTGAGGGCCTGAAAACATTGGCTAAAGTTTAGTCTGTGAATCACTTGTACCATTTTATATACACTCCTGTGGCCAGTAGCCAATATATCGCTGGAACTTGAAGATTTGTGAGAACACCTCGTCTGGGGCCTCATCTTTTGCTCAGCCAAATCAAGGGTTAAGAGAGAGTAATGATGATTTTAGCATTAATCAAGGCCCATATGTCTACTAAGTGCTGTGTTCTTTCCCATGATTCCATGTTTCACAAATGATGATATTCCGTGCCTTTTCAACTTGATTTCACAATGCCCCACATGCCTGGTGCTGCACATTCAGTTTCGGGTCCCCTACCAAACACTTTATAGGTTTTTTCACTTCTCTTTTCCCAGCTGAGGATGAAATTGCATTTCTCCAAACTGATGGATTCAGATACAGCAACAGGTGAAGGGAGGTCAATCACATGCTGGTTTTGTCTGAGGCACACCTAATTCTGGCTACTGAGTTTAGGAACTAGGCTGTGCTACTGTGGACCAAATACAGTTAGCAATAATTTAGGAATCATGTATGTTGAGGATCTCAACAATTATTTCATCAACCTTCTGAAAAATTCCTTAAGAAAAAAAAAAAAAAACTTCGTCAAGTATGAAATTTCTTATTCTGATATATATAAGACATTCTCTCTTTACCAGGGACTGGAAGTTGATGGCATTCAAGCGTTCAACAAATGGTTTTTTGGCAAGAGTTGCTGATTGCGCTGCCACCTTGACATCCATTGTAAGAGCAGCAACTATAAAGCTAGTGTCCAACAACTTTTCTGGACTCAGAGGCCAAGACTAGATAGAAAAGTTGGTTTCATGGCTATACTAGAATTAGACTGTGAATGAAACCAGAAGAAGCACAGCCCAGATTGAGGATGGCTTTTGTGAGAAGCAATTGGAGTCCCAATGTGTATGGTTTTGGGGCTTTAGGAGCTAGATTTTAGCCCAAAGAGAGCACCAGCCACCAAGGACAAGGTTGTCTTGGACTTTAGCTTTACTAACCACTGTAAATATTATTTTATCCTTTCCTATACAAAGTTCTTGCCTTGCTAGTGGGTGGGGTAGAATGATATTTTTCAAGGATTTCAAAGGTCACTTGCAAATTAATTAGGGGTAATTTAGTAGTTTACATTTTTTTTCACAGTTAAATTATATAGATACCCTTAAGGCAAAAAAATAAAATGAAATGAAAGGTGCGTAATTTTATTTTCGCACAGTTTACAATTACTTCATTGTCCTTAAAGTAAAAAAGAAAATAAAGGATGAATTAAAAAGTATTTTAGTATTTTTCTCTAGGTCTTTTTGTTATACTTTATTTCGATTAGGAGTAAATTAGTATTTTTATAAAAATAAAAAAGAAGAAAAAGCTACTAACTCATGCATCCCTCGCGCCAAGAAGCGAGAGGTTTTTACCGGTTAAATATTTGGTAAACATGGCTTCCACTACATGGCTTTGCTAGCAATCTGAAGGCCACATATGAAGTTGGTAGATTATTCACAAATTGGAAAATGAGGATCATTTTTAATTTAATGGAACTTTTGGCCCAAATGATGAGCATCCATTGAACTCTTCTGAGTCTTCTCCATATCAGGATTCTTGCCAAAATAGTCTCTCACTTCATGGGGTGCCACTTTCCTCCTTGAGGACATGAACCCTACAATAGCAAGGAGAAGCACACAGGGCTTAATTACTAACCTCTTATTATATCCATCTTCAACAAACTCTCTCTCCCTCTGGTACACCAACCGTTAGTGGAGCAACATTATGTCCTTGAACTAGCTAGAAGCAATAAAAGGACTCCATTCTGCCCCATTTCTTCAACAACACTCTGATATCAATCATTACAGATGAAAATGAAAGCATTAGTTGTCTTCAGATCCAAGCTTTTCAGGCCATGCAAGAAACTACTAATACTCTTCAGATTCAAGCTCAAAAGACCTGTCTTTATAAGAGATCTTCGACTTCATCGTCGTAGCAAAAAACCCAGAAAAGCTCCTCAAAAGAGTCGAGTTTTTAATTTTTTTCGTTCTTTTAGGAAGTCAAGAAAGATGGACAGAGTTGCAGAACTTAGGAGCGTCTCCGAAGCAGAGCGTGAGAGAATGCTCTATCCATCTCCTCTTACACCAGCATATATCAAGGCCAGTTTGGCCACAAAAAGGCAAACCTTTGGTGATGAAGATGTTGAAGATGCATGCAGAAGTTTCGAGAACTATTTGGTGGAGATGATGGTTGAAGAGGGAAAAGTAAGGGATTTAGCGGATGTGGAAGAGCTTCTGTATTGCTGGAAAAACCTCAAGTGTCCTGTCTTCATTGGTTTGGTCTGCAGATTCTACGGAGAGCTATGCAAGGACTTGTTCTCTCCTGATGTTGACAACACCGACGTTGATAGTCCCAAATCAACCAAATGATTCTGCGACTAGTATTGCTGTTCCTCCTTTGCAGCTGCAGAGACAATCCCTGTCCTCTCCGCAATCCCTCTTCTGGTTTCTCTGTTGACTCTTTGTAATGCGAGTAGATAATGAAAGGAATAAATCCCATTGTTGTATATCGTTTTCTCTTAGTGTTAGGAGGCAAATCAAGCAAAGGGAGAGAGCGGTGAAATTCGAGGATGCTGCCAAAGAATTGGAAAGCACACGTTTCGTACTAATTACAAGATTAGTCATTAACTGATCTTTGGTTTCCTTCTCATTGATTAAGTACAACATTGAAAAAACACTAGGAAAATTGAGAAATAGAGCTTTATGCAACTCTATGTTAGTAAGATAACAGACCAAATATACATACTCTCTAAACTCTAATGTCCATTCAGTTCATAATAGGCAATAAGGAAACTACCGAGTATGATGGCATCACTAAGCAGAGATGTTAGCATTATCAAGTAGATATCTATTTACAGTTCAAGAAGAAGCATTCAACAATGTTCTTGCAGCTTGCAGCATATGTAGATATATCAAAAACAACTGAGAAGAAGTACAGGCACTGAGATTCTGGGCTTTAATCCCACCACATTTCACTAGCTATAATATTCTCAACTAACTTGACCTAAATATTGATATCATCAAAACAAAAAACATGATTAGCTTTGGAAAGTTACCCGCCAGGAAGTCGCAGCATCTCATTCTATTATGTTCCGGCAGGCTGTTTCGTTTCTGAAAGATAAACCCGAGACTTCACAAATGTGCTTCCAATTCTGAACCCAGGCATGACCATAAACTCAACTTTGAATTTAGATTGTTCTCCCTCGGACACAATCACACCTTCCTTGTTCTCTTGAACAGGTTCCATGTAAACATCTGAGAATTTGCTTCCCCTATGCACAGAAAATATTTGTGCATTGGGATCAATTGAGGTCGCGATTCCTTGAAGAATCCAAATCCACTTTGCCATTCTTGCAAATATTTGATAGAATGGAGTCCTTGGATGCTTGCCACTCAATATGAACATCCTCTGGTCTAAATTCCGAAAGAAAGACATCTCCATCATGGGATGAACAACAAGCATGTACTTTTCCGCACAGAAATTGGCAAATCCTGGATTTGGATTAGCTATCAGAGAATCAATAGGATCATCAAACCGTAAAACATCATCCACATCATAGGATCTAAGTGTCATCCCATTAAACATTCTTCGTGCAATGTAGGCTTCAAATGCGTACTTCTTATCTGCTCTTTTAGCATAAAAAACCCCATTTTCAATCGAATTCGCTGCCAGGTGCAAGTCCCAACCTGAAGCTTGCATCAAGCTAATTATTGGCCTCGCAAAGTCATGAATGGCCTTCGAAGCTCGTTTGAACGTATCCTCAAACAGGGCAACATTCAAAATCGTCACATTCCTTCTCTCCAAACTTTTCTCCCTAATCTTCTCAACCAATACTGCATTCCCCACATCCAAATCAAGGAGTTCTTGGCGCAGGCGTACAATCTCAGCATTTCTATCTCTATCTTGGGACTTCAGTTTCTCTAAAAGCTTCTCGATAACATCAATTTCTGATCGCAGAGAGGCAAACCTTGAGGAGTCAAGCTTGGTTTTTGAAAATTGCTTCTCCTTAAATGCCTTCTTGGACTTACAAAGTGCCTCAAGCTGAGCCACGACAAGTTCATCAGCAGACACAATCTTATCCGGATCATAGGGAATATGTGCTTCCTGAAGCTGAACATAAGCTAGTTTCAAGGCAGAAACCGTGTCAAACAACTCTACAATATCCTTGTCACCATACATGTTGCTTTTGCTTGGAACTACAACAGGTTGAGGATGGATTTTCTCGCCATCAAATTCTGTTTCCTCAGTGGCATCACTACTATCTTCACCCATCGATGAGCCATCATTGTTGCCAATGAGGTTGTGTTGATAGTGGTGGTCATTGGAGAAGACACCAATGGATCTCCATTTGCAAACTTTTGCAAATTTGGATACCATTTCAGATATATTTGAAGAGGGTTTGGAGAGTTTATTGGTAACATGCTCCATTCCTCAAGGAAGCTAAAACCCCAAAGTAAATCAGATCTACAATGATGAAGATTAATGGGATTTAACAACTTTCCCAGACACTAATCTCCCAAACTAAACAAAATCACAAAAACGGGGTCTTTCAATGCATATCAACCACCAACATGAACCAGGATTCCAGGTCAAATGCCATAAACCCTGGCAGTATAGTAGCTAGAACCATCCAAATATTAAAGAAATGAAATGGGGTTTTAATACTTGATTAAACAAATATTAACTAAGATTAGTGCTTAAAAGAAAGTGAAAAGATTCAAACTTAATCAAATCACTACTTGTCTTCTATTCAAACCCAAATCAAAGACGTTCAAGAACAACAAGCTATGATCAAGATCATCAAACAACAGTCCAAGATTTAAACTTTGAGCTCAAAAGAAGCACATTCTAACATCAAAAACACCCAAAACAAAACAGAAAACTTAAGTTGCAGACGCTATAGCTAGCTATCCGGGTGTCTTTGTCTCTGATCTTAAAAAGAAAAAAAGGTGATGGGATTCAAAGTAAATGCATCGTAAGGAGTGCTGAAAATGGCATTTACTCAAATGCAATGCAGTGTTTGTTTTGGAAGGAGAGAAAGAAAGACAGAGTCTTTATTTTGGCTTTGTCATCTGTGAACGTGAGGGTTTCAACTTTCAAATATTTTTCTGTATATTTTTGGGGAAATGGAGCAGAAACCTGTTCACCTCCCGCAGAGTTTCCAGAGTTTGAATTCTTTAACACACAGTCTTTGTTCCATGATCATGCGAGTGAAAAGAAGGGGGGTTTTGGCTACTACAAATCAGTCCTCCAACTATGTTGTCTATTTTAAAGAGGTACTCAAACTAACTATTACTGCGGTTTTACCATCCAACTAGCACGTTGTTCTTTGCAAGTTCGAGTCTAGTTTGAGATAAAGCTTAGTCTTTTTGAATCCATCTTAGAGCCTTTTAAATTGAACAAAAATGTTTTTTTAAAAGAAATTTGGTCATTTTTCATTAAAATTAACAAATGAAATTGTTATTTCCATCCTTAAAAAATCCAATTAGAAATAAGGTTGCTTATGTTTTGTAGTGCTTTCAAAATTATTTTTCTCTTAAAAATATATTAATTTTTTTTGTTTTTAGATTTTTTTTATTTTTAACATCAGCAAATCAAAATAATAAAAAATAAACATCAATTTAATTCTTTTTCAAGGCAAATGCCTTTTTAAAAATCATTTAAAAATAAAAATCATTACATTTTCAAATATACACTTTGATTAGAAATATAATAAATCTTAATGAACATTTATCATATAATTAAATAATAAAAAAAGTAATAATACCATGTCTAAGGATCAATGGCAATCTAACCCCCGATCAGGTCTAATTACTATTCATTGATATCAGGTGGTAGAATTGAGAGTATCTATACTTTAGGGACTGATTTGAAATAACCATCAGAATTAGAGACCTAATATGTAGTTAGCCCAAGGAAGAAACAACCGTGAGACAACTACGTTACCAGACCGAAGAAGGTACTTGCTGTTAAAAGGCTAATAATAACTATTCACCGCACGCTCGTTTCTTTTCTGCTTGGATTTTTTTCTTCTTCTAAATACTCTGTGTCAGAAGTTTTAAGCATCCCAAGAGAAAACATTATAATTATCAGACTGAATCGTAGCCATTGAAGTGCTGCAGGAGAGGTGTAGGGTAGTGTACCTCTCTGTCCCCATGCAGCAGTGAAGGGACATCTGAAGAAATTGCAAGAAATGGGCCAAATGGGTTTTGTATTAGGCAAATGCAAGACTCCAGGAGGTCTCCAGCCCGTTTGGCTACGTCCTGCTATGCAACCTTGATGCCTTTTCTTATAAAACGCAGTTTGCACCCAAACAAACAAGGCCTAAGAGCGTGTTGGCCTTTAGTGTGTTTGTATTTGCTGTAGGAAAAAAAGCTTTTAAAAAGTTGATTGAGTTACAATTAACTTCTTACCTGCGTATGATATATGTTAGAAAGTTAATATAAAAACATATCCTAAACAACATTAATATTAATGTTAAAGTTAAGAATTCGTTCTGATACCATATTAGAATTTTACAAGAGTTTAGAAGTGGGCATAATTAAAGGAAATTTACAGCTTTAAGACTACAATTTTTATGCTGCCAATCTGTAGCTGTTGTTGCCGATTAAGGCAGCTCCTTCTACTACTTGTTTATCGTGTTTTCTGTTGCCTTCGCTCGCTCTCTCTCTCTCTCTCTCTCTCTCGAAAGAGCCAGATCCAAGGGACAGACCTTTTCATTTCCATGCACAATTTCTACCAAGAATCTGCCATAGTCTACTAACACGTTGATTTCTGTCAAATTGCTGCCATTAATTCTACCATTAACAAATAATATTAATTGTGATGGTTGTTGATGATACAGTATTGATGATATTCTACAAAAATAGGTCCTAACTAATATTCTGCATATCGCGTTGCTCTTGTACATGCGATTGCAGGGCTAGAAAAAGGATCATATAATTAGCAAGTAAAAGCCATTAAGGGAAAACCTTCATCACTCATCACATGAAACGAATATGATGGATATAAGCTTGAAGGAGACATGAAAATATACATTAGAGACAAGAATTCAGAGCGTGACATAGTGACATTTATATAGTCCAAACTAGCTAGTAGCATATCAAAGGATGGGAACTGGAAACATTTTCCTACAATGCTCTCTCATGTCTTATTCCTTGCACAGTAGACCATTAACAATATTATTTTGTTAGCTAGCAAGTACATTACTATATATCTCTGCGAAACTATAATCTCAAATAGATTTCTTGACAAACAAATAGTGACTTGCATTGATGGTCTGCCTAGGGTTTCATGTCTACCTTATATTTGTTAAAATAGTACTATCGCTATCTATTGTTATAATACTAGCGCTTATATATATATATATATATATATATGAAATTCAATGAACTTGTGTAGGAGTGGTCCCCATGGTAACGAGATCTGCTTCTACGAACAGTGAGACTCACTATTATGCCTACTTTTCTCTACTTTATTTTGCCCAATTTCTTTTGTGAAATGAAGCTATCGATATACAGGAGGTGCAAGTTATTGAAGAACTAACTAGTGGTGGATGGTTGAGAACAGCTCTAAGTTGCTATTGGGTAGCCAAAACAACTTTCGCAAGTGTTTTTCTTTGTTGAGCAAGTAGATGGAAGTTGATTGGAATTGATGAAGATGATTGAAGGTCCGTAACTCTTCCACCTGACATTTCTGTGTTGTTAGCCATTGATAACAAGAAACAATAGAAGTTAAAATAATTGGGATAGGAAACTAAACAATTATA
>Ga0325400_1005836_pt1 | contig 11647 bp, 12 predicted proteins | sample PopdelMetagenome_2_FD_205662 | JGI IMG/M metagenome (GOLD analysis project Ga0325400, IMG submission 205662) | Populus deltoides microbial communities from Bellville, Georgia, United States - Xylem-PdKOR-R1 | ecosystem: Host-associated > Plants > Phyllosphere > Stem > Wood/Secondary xylem...
TTCCAAGCCGGCCCATCCGCTTCCTGGCGCCCTATACCCCCGGCGGGGGCGTGGACACGACGGCGCGGCTGCTGGCGGGGCCCATGGGGACCGCGCTGGGCGGCACGGTCGTGGTGGAGAACCGGGTGGGGGCCGGGGGCAGCCTCGGCGCCGGGGAGCTCGCGCGGGCCGCGCCGGACGGGCACACCATCATGGTGGATGCCCTGGCGCACGTGGTGAACCCCTTCGTGCTGCGCGGGCTTCCCTTCGACTACGCCACCGCCTTCACCCCGATCAGCCAGGTGGTGGTGCTGCCGCAGCTTCTCGTGGTCGATCCGGGGAAGGTGCCGGCGCGGACCGTGCCGGAGTTCGTCGCCTGGGCGAAGGCGCAGCGGGACCTCTCCTACGGCTCCTCGGGCAATGCCACGGCCGCGCACCTGGCGGCGGCGCTGTTCAACCAGCGCGCGGGGCTGGACATCCAGCACGTGCCCTATCGCGGCGGCACCGCGGCGCTGCAGGACGTGCTGGGCGGGGCGCTGGCCTACGTGTTCGGCACCGTCTCCTCCTCGCTCCAGCTCGTGCGGGACGGGCGGCTGCGGGCGCTGGGGGTGACGACGGCGGGGCGCATCGCGCCCCTGCCGGAGGTGCCGACCATCGCCGAGCAGGGCTTCCCCGGCTACGAGCTGAACGAGTGGAACGGCCTCTACGCCCCCGCCCGCACGCCGGAGCCGATCGTGGGGCGGCTCTACGAGGCCGCGAGGGCGGCGCTGGCGGACGAGACGGTGAAGCAGCGGCTGGACGCGCTGGGGGCCATTCCCGTGGGGACCGATCCCCGGGCCTTCGCGGGCTACGTCGCGGCCCAGCGGCAGACGATGGAGGCGCTGGTGAAGAGCGCGCGGATCGAGGTGGGGTAGGGGGCGCCCCTCATTCCCCACCCAGCGCGGCCCGCATCCCCGCCGCCAGGGCCCGGATGGCGGCGGCCGCCTCCGGCGAGGCGGCGCGGCCGAGCAGGACGATCTCGGAGCGGGGGAGGGGCGGCAGGCCGAGGGCGGGGCCGAGATCGGGCATCCCGCCGGCGGCCACCCGGCCCATGGGGGCCACGCCGAGTCCGGCCGCGGCCCCGGCGAGGATCACCGCGCAGCTTCCGCCCCGCACGGCCTCTCGCCAGGGCCGGCCGGCCGCGTCCAGGGTCCGTTCCGCCGTCGCCCGCACGCCGCAGGGCGGCGCGAGGAGGGCGAGCGGGAGCGGCGCGCCGGCCGGCAAGGCGAAGGCGGACGCGCCCCGCCAGCCCAGGGGATCCTCGCCCAGCACCTCGCCCTCCGATCCGCCGGCCTCCCGTCGCAGGACGGCGGCGTCCAGCGTCCCGGCCTCGAAGGCCTCGCGGAGCGGGATGGAGGTCCCGCCGCGCAGCTCCAGCGCGGCGTGGGGCGGAAGGGCCGCTCGCAGGCGCCGCAGCAGAGGCGGCAGGGCGAGGCCGACGGCGTGGTCGCTGAGGCCGACGGCGACGCGCAGCGCCGGGGCGTCCGGCGGGCGCAGGGCGGCGTCGTGCGCGGCGAGGAGGGCGCGGGCGAGGGGCAGGAAGGCCGCGCCGTCGGCGGTGAGGCGCACGAAGCGGGGCGTGCGGTCGAGCAGGCGGCGCCCGAGGCGCGCCTCCAGCGCCTTCAGCCGCGCGCTCGCGGCGGGCTGCACCGTCCCGGCGGCCTCCGCCGCCCGGGTGATGTTTCCGAACTCGGCGGCGAGGAGGAAGAGGCGGACCGATTCGAGATCGAGCATGATCGCGGGACGCTATGATGAAACGCGCCGGATATCGAGTTTCGCGATGGTCCCGATCGCGGGAGGCTGGGGTCTCCCGAGGAGAGGTTCCCGACCATGCCCATGATCACCATCCGCTACGCGGCCCGGACGGTCGGACCGGAGACGGGGCGGCGTCTCGCCGCGCTGGCCTCGCGTCTCGCCTCGGAGCGGCTGGGGAAGGATCCCGCCGTGACCGCGGTCCTGGTGGAGGCGGCGGATCCGGCGGGCTGGTTCGTGGCCGGCCGCAGCCTCGCGGAGCACGGGCTGGGCGCCTACTGGCTCGACATCAAGGTCACGGCGGGCACCAACACGAAGGCGGAGACGTCGGCCTTCCTGGCGGCGCTGCACGGGGAGATGGAGGCGCTTCTCGGCCCCCTGCACGAGGAGAGCTACGCGCTGGTGCACGCCGCCGACGGGCATGCCTACGGCTATGGCGGGCGGAGCCAGGATGGCCGCTGGGCTGCGGCCCATCCGGGCTAGCTCAGCGCCGCGGCCCGCCCAGGCGCGGTTCCATCCGGCGTCCGCCGCCATCGCGGCCGCCGCCGTCGCGCCCGCCTTCGGGCCAGCTCGGGGGCGGGGGGATGGGCGGGGTCATGCGGGCGGCGCGGTCGTCGCGGTAGGCGGGGTCGGGGCGGGGCGGGGGTTCCTCGTAGGCCTCCTCGGCGCCCATGGGGCGGCGGCGGGCGGCCATGGGCTCGGGCAGGCGCAGGGCGAGGCTGCGGATCTCCTGCTGGACCTCGTCGAGCTGGGCCTCGATGGCGTCCAGCCGCGACTTCAGGCCGAAGACGCTGAAGGGCATGGCCAGGAAGGCCGCGAGGAAGAGGAGTCCGAGGAGGAGGACGACGAGTCCGCTCCATTCGGGGAGGCCGGGGATGGCCAGCCTCGTGACGATATCCGCGTTCAGCACGCCCTGGTCCCTCGTCCTGGTCGGTTGCCCGGCCAGCCTACACGATCATCCGCCCGTCACGCTCATGTGCCGGGCGACCGAGGGACGCTGCGCCCGTCCGATGACGAAATCATGTCCCTTCGGCTTGCGGGCAATGGCGGAGAGGATGGCGTCCCGCAAGCCCGCATCGTCCACCGAGGGGTCCCGGAGGGGGGCGCGGAGGTCGGCGGCGTCGTCCTGGCCGAGGCACATGTAGAGGGTGCCGGTGCAGGTGAGGCGCACGCGGTTGCAGGATTCGCAGAAGTTGTGGCTCATCGGGGTGATGAAGCCGATGCGGCGGCCGGTCTCCTGCACCGTCTCGTAGCGGGCGGGGCCGCCGGTCTGGTGGGTGCTGGGAAGGAGGGTCCAGTTGCGGGCGATCCCCCGCCGCACCTCCGAGAGGGGGAGGTACTGGTCGGTGCGGTCGCCGCCGATCTCGCCCATCGGCATGGTCTCGATCAGCGTCAGGTCGAAGCCGTGCTCGCCGCACCAGGCGATCAGGCGGTCGTACTCGTGCTCGTTCACGCCGCGCATCGCCACGGCGTTGATCTTCACCGCCAGCCCCGCGGCCTTGGCCGCGAAGATGCCGTCCAGCGTCGCGTCGAGCTTTCCCCAGCGGGTGACGGCGGCGAAGCCGGCGGGGTCCAGCGTGTCCATGGAGACGTTGATGCGGCGGACGCCGGCGCGGACGAGGTCGTCCGCCATCTTGGTGAGCTGGGTGCCGTTGGTGGTGACGGTGAGTTCCTTGAGGCCGCCCTCGCCGATGCGGCGGCCGAGGGCCTGGAAGAGGCCCATCACGCCGCGGCGCACCAGGGGCTCCCCGCCGGTGAGGCGGATGCGCTCCACGCCGAGGTCGATGAAGGCGCCGCAGAGCCGCTCCAGCTCCTCGAGGGTGAGGAGTTCCTTCTTGGGCAGGAAGGTCATGTCCTCGGCCATGCAGTAGACGCAGCGAAGGTCGCAACGGTCCGTCACGGAGACGCGGAGATAGGAGATCCGCCGGCCGAACGGATCGAGCATGGGGGAGGGTTCTCCTGGGGGTGCGGGGTGCGGATTTGGGGGGTGGGGGCCCTCTCGCGCAAGGGAGAAGGGTAGCGCGCGGGGCGGGGCGGGGTTGCGGCGGGAGGGGGCGCGTCAGCCCAGGAGGGCGATGCCGCCGGCGGCGATCAGGGCGGCGAAGGCGAAGCGGCGGTACCAGGGGACGGGAACGAGGTGGAAGAGGCGGGCGCCCGTGCGCACGGAAAGGAGGAGGACGGGGAGCAGGACGGCGGCGCGGAGGAGGGCGGGCGCGTCGATCAGGCCGGCGAGGAGGGGCGGGACGATGGAGGCGATGCCGATCACGCCGAAGAAGAGGATGAAGTTGGCCCGGTGGCGGCGCACCTCCTCCGGCCCCGAGAGGAAGTAGACGATGACGGGCGGGCCGGACATGCCGGTGGAGCCCTTGAGGAGGCCGCTGACGGCGCCGACCGCGAGGTTGAGGGCGAGGGGGCGGGCGCCGCGGTAGCGCCAGGGCGAGAGGAGCACGACGCCGAAGACGAGGACGAGGGCGCCGATGGCCTGGCGGAGGGCGGTGCCGTCGGCCTGGAGGAGGACGACGGCGCCGAGGGGCATGGCGAGCACCGCGGCGAGGCCGATCGGGACGACCATGCGCTTGTCGGCCTCGCCGAAGGCGCGGGGGAGGAGCTGGGCGGAGACCACCAGTTCCATCAGCAGCACCACCGGCACGCCGGCGCGCGGGCCCCAGAGGGTGGCGAAGACGGGGGCGAGGAGGATGGCGGTGCCGAAGCCGGAGTAGCCGCGCATGAGGCCCGCCACCCCCGTGGCGAGGAGGGCGAGGAGGAAGCCGGGGTGGAGGACGGCCTCGGCGAGGGGGCCGGTCATGCGGGCGGGATCATGGGGCGTGGATCAGGGCCAGGGATCAGGGTCGAGTATCAGGATCAAGTATCAGGGCCACGTATCAGGGCCGGGGGGATTCGACGACGTCGAGGGCGGTGTGGGCGGTGTTGATGAGGAGCTTGCCGGCCTGTTCGAAGTTCACCGTCACGCGGTCGCCCACCACGGACTGGACCTGGCCGGTGCCCCAGTCCGGGCGGCCGGGGTGGCGGACGATCTGGCCCGGTTCGAAGACGCTGTCCCGCACGTGCCGGTCCTTCCCCGCGTGATGCCCCCTTCGTGGGGCATGGAGGGGCGGCTTTACTAGCCGTTGACGGCGGCGGGCGCAAAAGCCGGCGGGACCCGAGGAGATGCGGATGGATGCCCTGACCCTGGCGCAGGATCTCTGCGCGCGGATCTGCCACGAGCTGGGGGGGCCGCTGGGGGCTCTTTCGGGCGCGCTGGAGCTGGTGGGGGAGGCGCCGGAGGAGGCGATGGCGGTGGCGCGCGAGAGCGACGAGGCGTTGCGGCGGCGCCTGGGGCTGTGGCGCGCGGCGGCCGGGGCCGGCACGGGGCCGATGGGGCGGGCGGGGCTGGCGGCGCTGCTGGAGGGGGCGCTGTCGCACGGGCGGGTCGTCGCCGACCTCTCGGGCGTGACCGAGGCGGCGATGCCGGCGCCCCTGGCCCAGGCCTGCCTGCTGGCCGCCATGCTCGGGAGCGAGGCGCTGCCGCGCGGGGGCGTGGTGCGCGTGGAGGGGGATGGGGCGGGCCTCGCCGTGCGGCCGGAGGGGCGCGGCGCGGCGTGGCCGGCGGGCGTGGCGGCCGGGCTGGCGGGGGAGGCGGCGGGAGGCCCGCGGGACGTGCTGGCGCCGCTGCTGGCGTGGGTGGCGGGGCAGGCAGGGATGGTGGCGGGGCTGGCCGGGGATCCGGACGGGGGCGTGGCGGTTCTGGCGGTGCGGCCGCGCTGAGGGCGCGGCCTTTACGGAATCTTTGCCGGCGGCGGGGAGGATGGGTCCCGAACGAGCGATGGCGGGGCTTCCATGGACGATTTGATCGCCGATTTCCTGACCGAGACGGGCGAGGGATTGGCCGGGCTGGATTCGGCGCTGCTGCGCCTGGAGCGGCATCCGGAGGATAGCCGGACGATCGGCGAGATCTTCCGACTGATCCACACGATCAAGGGCACCTGCGGCTTCCTCGGGCTGTCGCGGCTGGAGCGGGTGGCCCATGCCGGGGAGAACGTGCTGGGGCGCTACCGGGACGGGTCGCTGCCCGTCACCTCGGGCGGGGTGTCGCTGATCCTTCGCGTGGTGGACCGGGTGCGGGAGATCATGGCCGGGCTGGAGGCCACGGGGTCCGAGCCGGCCGGGGACGATTCGGCGGTGATCCGGGAGTTGGACGCGGTCTTCGCCGGGGATGGGGTGGTGGCAGGGGAGGCTCCGGAAGCGGAGGTTGCGGCCGAGGCGCCGGCCCGGGCGAGGCCGCGTCGCCGCAAGGCGGCCGCCGCGGTGGCGGTGCCGGAGCCGGTGGTGGCGGCCGAGGCGGTGGCGCCGATGGAGGCCGTGGCGTCGCCGGCCGCGGTGTCCGCGCCGGACGCCGTGACGGAGGCGGCGCCGGTCGCCGCGAAGCGCGCGCCGGGGCGCCGGGCTCCCGCGCGCGCGGCGGCGGTCCGGGCCGAGGTCCGGGCCGAGGTCCGGGCCGATGGGGCCGTGACGGAGGCGCCCGCCCCCGTGGCGGCCGCCGGGTCCTTGGAGCCCGTGGCGGCGCCGGCCGGGGAGGCGGTGGCCGTGGCGCAGACGCTGCGCGTGAACGTGGACGTGCTGGAGAGCCTGATGACGCTCGTCAGCGAGCTCGTGCTGACGCGCAACCAGCTTCTCCAGCTCGCGCGGGCGCGGGAGGACAGCGCGCTGAACGGGCCGCTGCAGCGGCTCTCGCAGATCACCTCCGAGTTGCAGGAGGGGGTGATGAAGACGCGGATGCAGCCCATCGGCCATGCCTGGAAGGGGCTGCCGCGGCTGGTGCGCGACCTCTCCCACGAGCTGGGCAAGCGGATCGAGCTGGTGATGCGCGGCGCCGAGACGGAGCTGGACCGGCAGGTGCTGGAGATGATCCGGGACCCGCTGACGCACATGGTCCGCAATTCCGGCGACCACGGGCTGGAGGGGCCGGCGGCGCGGCGCGAGGCGGGCAAGCCGGAGATGGGGCGCATCACCCTCGATGCCTATCACGAGGGCGGGCACATCATCATCGAGGTGGGCGACGACGGGCGCGGGCTGGCGGTGGAGCGGATCCGGGCCAAGGCGCTGTCGCAGGGGCTGGCGACGGAGGCGGAGCTGGCGGGCATGGGGGAGCGCGACATCCAGCGCTTCATCTTCCGCGCGGGCTTCTCGACCGCGGCGGCCGTCACCTCCGTCTCCGGCCGCGGGGTCGGGATGGACGTGGTGAAGACGAACGTCGAGCGGATCGGCGGCACCATCGACCTGCGCTCCGCCGAGGGGCGCGGCACCACCTTCCTCATCAAGATCCCGCTGACGCTGGCCATCGTCGCCGCGCTGATCGTGGAGGCCGGGGGCGAGCGCTTCGCCATCCCCCAGATCGGCGTGGTGGAGCTCGTGCGCGCCGGGGACGGGGTGATGCACATCAAGGACGCGCCCGTGCTGCGGCTGCGCGACCGGCTGCTGCCGCTCGTCTCCCTCTCGCGCATCCTGCGGCTGGAGGACCGGCCGGACGCCGAGGGCGGCGGCTTCGTCGTCGTCACCCAGGTGGGGCCGAACCTCTTCGGCATCATCGTGGACCGGGTCTTCGACACGGAGGAGATCGTGGTGAAGCCGGTGGCGCCGATCCTGCGGCACGTGACGATGTTCAGCGGCAACACCATCCTCGGCGACGGCTCGGTCATCATGATCCTCGATCCCAACGGGATCGCGCGCGCGACCGGGGTGGGGGCCGAGCACGCGCAGGCGGACGGGCGGGCCGCGGCGGTGTCCGGCGCCGCGGCGACGGAGAAGATGTCGCTGCTGCTGTTCCGCGCGGGGGCGGGGGCGCCGCGCGCCGTGCCGCTCGGCCTCGTCGCCCGGCTGGAGGACCTGCCGGCGGAGCGGATCGAGATCTCGCACGGCCAGCCCGTGGTGCAGTACCGCGGCGCGCTGATGCCGCTGGTGCCGATCGGGGAGGGGTGGATGCCGCCCGGTGCGGGCGGGCGGCAGGCCGTGCTGGTGTTCAACGACGGCGGCCGCGCGCTGGGGCTGGCGGTGGAGGAGATCCTCGACGTGGTCGAGGAGGGGCTGCGGATCGAGAGCGGGCAGGAGCGGCCGGGCTATCTGGGCACCGCCGTGATCGCGGGGCGCGCGACGGAGGTGATCGACTGCGCTTGGTGGCTGCGCCAGGCGGGCGAGGACTGGTTCGGCGCGGGGCGCCCGGCCGATGCGCGGCGCCCGCGGCTCCTCGTCGTGGAGGACAGCGCCTTCTTCCGCAACATGCTCGTCCCCGCCCTCGGCGCCGCCGGCTTCGAGGTGGTGGCGGTGGCCTCCGGCGCGCAGGCGCTGCGGCTGCGCGAGGCGGGGGAGGTCTTCGACGCCATCGTGTCGGACATCGAGATGCCGGACCTGGACGGGCTGGGCCTGGCGCGCGCGGCGCGCGACGGCGGCGCCTGGCAGGGCACGCCGCTGCTGGCGCTGACCTCGCACGCCGACGCCGCCGCGGTGCGCCGCAGCCACGAGGCCGGGTTCGACCGCCACGTGGCGAAGTTCGACCGCGACGCGCTGCTGGAGGCGCTGCGCGGCTGCCTCGCGCCCGGCATCGCTCAATCCGGCACCGCCGAATAAGGAGGAGACATCATGGACGCCACCCTGGCCATCGACCCGGCCGCGGGCCGCCGCACCGCCGCGCCGGCCGCGCGCGAGAGCGCCATCCTCACCCTCACCGTCGCGGGGCAGCTCTGCGGCGTGCCCGTGACGGGGGTGCGCGACATCCTCGGCGCGCAGGCGATCACCCCCATCCCGCTGGCGCCGCCCGAGGTGGCGGGCGGGCTGAACCTGCGCGGGCGGATCGTGACGGCGGTGGACCTGCGCCGGCGGCTGGGCCTGCCGCCGCGCGATCCCGGCGCCCCGCCGGCGATGAGCGTGGTGGTGGAGGGCGGGGGCGAGCTCTACGCGCTGCTGGCGGATAGCGTCGGCGACGTGCTGGCCCTGCCGGAGGCGGGGCTGGCGCCGAACCCGCCCACCCTCGACCCGCTGTGGCGCGAGGTCTGCGCCGGCGTGCACCAGAACCTCCTCGGGGGCGAAAGGGCGGAGCGGCTGCTGATCATGCTCGACGTCGAGCGCGTGCTGGATATCGGGTGAGGGGGATCGCCATGCTGGACTGCCTCGTGGTGGACGACAGCCGCACGGTGCGCCGCGTGGCCCGGCGGATGCTGGAGGCGCACGGCTTCGCCGTGCGCGAGGCCGAGGACGGGCAGCAGGCGCTGGAGGCCTGCCGCGCGGCCCTGCCGGGGCTGGTGCTGCTGGACTGGAACATGCCGGTCATGGACGGCATCACCTTCCTGCGCCACGCCCGGGCGGAGTTCGGGCCGGACCGGCCGCCGATCATGCTCTGCACGACGGAGAGCGACCTCTCCCGCATCGTCGCGGCGCTGGAGGGCGGGGCGCAGGAGTACATCATGAAGCCCTTCGACGACGCCATCCTGGCGGGCAAGCTGGAGGTGCTGGGGCTGCTGCCGGATGGGGTGCCGGATGGGGTGCCGGATGGGGCGCCGGACGCGGTAACGGATGGGGCAGCGTGAGCGGGTCCCTGTCCGGGGCGGCGGGCGCGGCGCGGCGCGTGCGCGTGCTGGTCTGCGACGACAGCGCGGTGGTGCGCGGCATCCTCGCCCGGCTGCTGGACGCCGATCCCGACATCGAGGTGGTGGCGCGCGTCGGCGACGGGCGGCAGGCGCTGGACGCGCTGCCGTCGGCGCGGCCCGACGTGGTGCTGCTGGACCTCGAGATGCCCGTCATGGACGGCATGACGGCGCTGCCGCTGCTGCTGAGGGCGGAGCCCCGGCCGGTGGTGATCGTGGCCAGCGCGCTGACGCAGCGCGGCGCGGCGGCGGCCATGGCGGCGCTGCGGGCGGGGGCGTCCGACTACATCCCCAAGCCCGGCGCGTCCGGGGGCGGCGCGACGGACCCGGAGTTCCGGGCGGAGCTGCTGGAGAAGGTGAAGGGCTGGGCGCGGATGCGGCGGGGCGCGGGCCTCGCCGCGCCGGCCGCTCCGCCGACGGGGCCGAGGGGGGCGACGGGGCCGGCGCGGCCCGCCGCGCGGCGCGGGGCGGCGGGGCTGCTGGCGGTGGGCTGCTCGACCGGCGGGCCGCAGGCGCTGGCGGCGTTCCTCAAGGCGCTCCTGCCCCTGCCGGCCGTGCCGGTGGTGATCGTGCAGCACATGCCCGCCGGCTTCACGACGATGCTGGCGGACCATCTGGACCGGATGGGGCCGCTGCGCGTGGCGGAGGCGCGGGAGGGCGAGGCGCTGCTCGCGGGGCGGGCCTATCTGGCGCCGGGCAACCGCCACCTGCTGGTGGAGCGCGGCGCGGGCGGGCCGGTGGCGCGGCTGCGCGACGACCCGCCGGAGAACTTCTGCCGCCCCGCCGTGGATCCGATGCTGCGCAGCGCCGTCCGGGCGATGGAGGGGCGCGTGCTGGCGGTGATCCTGACGGGCATGGGGCAGGACGGGCTGGCCGGGTGCCGAGGCCTCGTGGCCGCCGGGGGCACCGTGCTGGCGCAGGACGAGGCCTCCTCCGTCGTCTGGGGGATGCCGGGCGCGGTGGCGCGGGCCGGGCTGGCGCGGGAGCTGCTGCCGCCGGAACGGCTGGGGGGGCGCGCGCTGCAGCTCCTCGCCGGGGGCGGGGCCGGGGAAGCGGGGAGGATGGCGTCGTGAGCGGATCGGCGTTCGAGACGATCGCGGGGCTGGTCCGGGCGCGGGCCGGGATCGTGCTGGGGGCGGACAAGGCCTACATGCTCGATACCCGGCTGGGCGGGCTGCTGCGGGAGCACGGGCTGGCCGGGCTGGACGCGCTGGCGGCGCGGCTGCGGGGGCCGGGTTCGGAGCGGCTGGCCGCGGCCGTGACGGAGGCGCTGACCACTAACGAATCCTTCTTCTTCCGGGACGGCAAGCCCTTCGAGCACCTGCGCCGGCTGCTGCCGCGGCTGGCGGCGGCGCGGCCGGCCGGGCATCGGCTGCGGATCCTCTCCGCCGCCTGCTCCACCGGGCAGGAGGCCTACTCGATCGTCATGGTGTCGGAGGGGCTGGGCCTGCTGCCGCGGCTGGAGGTGGTGGGCACCGACCTCAGCGCCGAGGTGGTGCGGCGGGCGCGGGAGGGGGCGTACTCGCAGTTCGAGGTGCAGCGGGGCCTGCCGGTTCAGATGATGGTGAAGCACTTCCGGCAGGAGGGGACGCTGTGGCGGATCTCCGCCGCGATGCGGGGGGCGGTGCGGTTCGAGACGGGCAACCTGCTGACCGACCTGCGGCTGCTCGGGCGGTTCGACGTCGTCTTCTGCCGCAACGTGCTGATCTACTTCGATGCCCCGACCAAGACGCGCGTGCTCGCGGGGCTGGCCGATCTGATGGCGCCGGACGGCGCGCTCTACCTCGGCGGGGCGGAGACGGTGCTGGGGCTGACGGAGCGCTTCGCCGTGCTGGAGGGCGAGCGCGGGGTCTACGCGCCGGTGGCCGCCTCCCAGCCGTCCCGGATGGCCCTGGTGGGTTGAGGGGGCGGGGTGAGGGGGCGGCTTCCGCGCCCGTCCCGGAACCGGGCCCGGGCGGTCCTCTCCCGGATGAGGGGAGCGGACCGCCCGGGCCGTTCCGGGAGCGGGGCGAGGGCCTCAGGCGGCGGCGGTGGCCGGCATCAGGGGGGCGAGGAGGCCGCCGCTGCGGATCGGCGCCTGGGCCGGGTCGCGCAGGACGTAGCCGCGGCCCCAGACCGTGCCGATCAGCTCGGAACAGCCGGCCTGGCTCAGCTTCTTGCGCAGCTTGCAGATGAACACGTCGATGATCTTCACCTCCGGCTCGTCCATGCCGCCGTAGAGGTGGTTCAGGAAGGCCTCCTTG
>Ga0325400_1005839_pt1 | contig 11645 bp, 6 predicted proteins | sample PopdelMetagenome_2_FD_205662 | JGI IMG/M metagenome (GOLD analysis project Ga0325400, IMG submission 205662) | Populus deltoides microbial communities from Bellville, Georgia, United States - Xylem-PdKOR-R1 | ecosystem: Host-associated > Plants > Phyllosphere > Stem > Wood/Secondary xylem...
AGTCAGTAATTTATTTTTTAAAATATTTTTAATTAAAAATACATCAAAATAATATATATTTTTATTTTTTAAAAATTATTTTTAATACCAATATATCTAAATAATTTAAAAATATTAATTTAAATTAAAAAAATAAATTTATTTTATAAAAAGATTAATATATTTAAATTATTTTAATTTATTAATATCAAAATTAAATTTTAAAAAATAAAAAAATTATTTTAATATATTTTTAATCCAAATAAATCTTAAGTTTTGAAAATAAAAAAACAAGTGTACAAAACCCATGGTTGGTTTAATCATAGTTTTAAAATCTGGTCTGCCCCGGTGGTTCAATGCAGGATCCGAGATAGAAATCAGGTCAGATTTAAAAAAATAAAAAAAATTAAAAACCCGAGTAACATGGCTGGTTGACCTGATTGACTTAGTTGATTAATCTAGAAAAACTTAATTTAAAATTTAGTTGCAACTCATTAATTATTATTTTTTTAATTAAAATAATATTATTTTAATTTATAAAAAAAATTAAAATTAACCTGATGAACCAAACAACTACCGGACCGAGCCATTAATTTGGCCCCCCATCCGCCATTAACAAACCTTGAACAGTCTATTCATTTCTATCCCACGAGAGGTAAAACTGTCATTTTCTTAACAGGCAGACAGTAGATGCCAGTCACTGTCAATCTGCTGCAGTTGATAGCGTTCCTTTCATACAAGAACAAAATCTCTCAAATTCCAACAAGCAAAAATCCTAGAAACAAAAAAGAAATGATATATGTAAGAAAAAAAAAGAGTTAATGCATTTAGTCAGATCAATGACTGCCTAACTGCCTCCTCTAATACTGCCTACAATTCTCTTCCCTGCTGCTTGTTTCTGCCATTTAACATAAAGGAAAACAGAGAAAGAAACAATGGTAGTTGGAGGCGCTGCTAAAGTTGGTGTGTTCGCACCATTTCCTGTCAAAGACTAGCTCCCTGGCTTTGATTTCTGTGTCTTCAGCTCTCCTTCTTGGCGTAATAATTACTCCTTTGCTTTGTTTTTAAGTTTGAATGCATTACATTATGGAAACTCTGTTCTCTTCTCCTTCCTTTTCTTCCTTCGACTGCTCTTCGTTTTCATGCCTGTTTTTGCTCTTGATTACCTCATTCTCTTGACTTCACCATTGATGAACCCCCCCCCCCCACCTGACAAAATTAAGATTTAAATACTTACATTTATTTAAAGTTCAGTACTTGATTGTGATTATGGTATAGCCAATACTAAATTCTAGTGCAGTAAATCAATTTTTCTAAAAACTTGTTCGATTGAATGCAGCTGAAGCAATACTACTAGGTTTTCAGCATTACCTAGTGATGCTCGGGACTACTGTGATCATTCCTTCCATATTCGTTCTTTTGATTAGCCGTTTCAATGTAAAAACCATATATGTGATTAACAGATTTTGATTTTGATTTCAAGTTTGTGTTTCTATAATTTCCTTCTAGCTGGATATTTATATTTTTGTAGGTGGAGAAGGCTGAGATGATTAACACGCTGCTCTTTGTTGCGGGTATAAACACTCTCTATTGCAGACATGGTTCGGCACTCGGCTTCCTGTGGTCATTGGAGGATCCTATGCTTTTTAGCATCCCCACAATAACCATTTCTTTATCTACTAACAATAGCACTAATGTCATATTTCTTACTCTACGTCAGGTTAAGTTTAGTTCCCTCCCTCACTTTGTAAATGCCATTCTCAAATTTTATGCCCGTGTTTGTTTCTTGGAGAATATGCAAGAAAATGCTTCAAATTACCCGTTATTTTGGGAAAGTGCACGAGGAAAGTAAAAGAGTTAGAATTGACTATCATATTTCTATCACATTTGTGGTTGTTTTTTTTTTTAAGTTTAAGCTATCCATGAAAGCTGTACAAGGATGAAAGCTGTACAAGGAGCATTGGTATCTTTGGATTCTGGAGACTCTTTGCAAGGTATGAGGCTGCGATATTATGTAAGTGTAGTTGGGATGACTTAATGCACCATTCACTTGCTTAAGGAAGCTTGATCTTCATGTTCCTTGATGCAGATTTCTCAGCCCTGTTGCTGCAATACCTCTTGTGATTCTTACCGGACTTGGGCTCTATGCACATGAATTCCCACAAGTAAGAATGCCAAACACCCAATTCTACTAGTTTTGCTGGGGAAATGCATGCAGTGATAATTAAAATCTCAAGCTCTAAACCTCTTCTATTGGAGATGCATGTGCTTCAAAATAATATACAAAGCCCATTATGTTTGCTGAGAGAAGCAAAACTTGTTGGTCGTCATATTTGTGTGATTTCTTAATAATTAAGGGAACACATCATTGGAAGCAGGATTTTTTTGTTTTTCTTCCCTGAGTTCATACCTCTGATCTTTTTTGGATAACAACTTCCTTATTCATGTTTTAAACGTCTTTCTTCCTTTGTGCATTTCCCAATAGCTTTCCTGACCATTCTTGCTTCTGTTCCTACAATTGCCAACTGGAGAGAGTATAGCAGGTCCATAGAAAAACTGGTGTTCCATGTCTTTAGTCGGTTGCCTCAAGATAATTTAGTTTGAATAGATGGCCGTTTAAGCTTTGCACAGTCTAGTAGGCTTGATCTATTAAGCTAGTGATGTTATAGATGGAACAGCTGTCAATGAAACTACATGTGTTAGTGCTGCTTTTTCTTCCATTTGGGTATCAAGTTTTGTTTAATATGCTTCTCTTTGTTGATGCTTGTAGCTGGCAAAATGTGTTGAAATTGGAATCCTGGCACTCCTTTTCGTGGACTTCATATCTCAGGTGATCAACATCCTCAATTATTTTCTTGTATCGTTGATTAAAAGATTTCACTGTTTTTTTTTTTTTTATTGAAAACGTGCTTGTAAGATCAGAGCCTCTCTAGGATCTTAATTGATATCATGTTCATATTCCTAGTTGGAAGAAGAGATCATTAGCAAGAGGCATCATCTCTTTCAATAAATTTGGTTTCTTCATCTAGTACAATTGGCTTATTAACAGAAATTGAGGGTGGACTACAAAAATAATCCAGTAGCCAAGTGTTTTAGTAGGTAAATAAAGGAGCAGGGTTGGTTTCCGGTTCCTAGGCAATGGCCTTGTGTCCTCACTATTTGCTCTTCTTTAGATGGTGTACCTTGGATATCCTGAACTAGTTTATTAAATTTGAGAATGCAAGCACCTTTTTTCCACCCAATTATGTGCTCTAACTGGATACAAGTTAGAGAGAGTTACCTTTTCTTTATTATTATTCTTTTCTACTTTTGGTTTTTTCAAGTTTCAAATAATTTTACCTAATATCGTGGAGTTTCTTTTTTCTTTTCTTACACAATAAACAATATTGCAGTGTGTTCCTCACATGATGAAATCAAGGAGCACCATATGCAGTCGGTTTGCAGTTCTGTTTGCCATTGCAGTTGTATGGGCATATGCCAGCAGTTTTGACTGTGGCTGGTGCATATAATAATAAGCATCCAGACACACAACTTAGCTCTCGTGTTGATCGTGCTGGGCTCATTAGTGCTGCTCCTTGGTGAGCTTTGATCTACTATAGAAACCTTGAATCATTTAATTCCTTTTTTACCATAACATATAAATTCACAGGATGAATTATTAATATTCAGGATAAAGGTTCCATATCCATTTCAATGGGGACGTCCCACTTTTGACGCTGGTGATGTTTTTGCGATGATGGCTGCTTGTTTTGTTGCTATAGTTGAGGTATGATTTATCAAGATAATTCCCATCTGAACTCCTTTTATAGATGCCAAATACAATGGTTTGCCTAATTTAAGTTCACTGACAGTGAGGATTTTGCCGGTTCTAAATCATATTTGTAGATGCTTGTTCTTTAAATAAATTTAATGCTTGGTGTATGAATATTGTCAGATAGAAGATGGATTAATAAACTTTCTTTTGCGAGAATTTATATGTGGATGAATAGTTGAACCCTATCATGGATTGCTTGAATTCTGAGTCCCCATCTCCTGTTCTTTTATAATTCTTTTTTGTTGAAAGTTCCCTAACAAGCACTCCACTTATTCAATCAATGCTGTTAATGTTATGTTACTTTTCTGCAGTCTACTGGTACAATTATTGTGGGATCAAGATATGGGAGGGCCACTCCTCTGCCTCCTTCTGTACTCAGCCGTGGTATTGGATGGCTGGTAGGACATAACCAATTGGTGTCTCATTATATATTTTTTCAGACCTTTTACGTTCTATTTGTTGTTTCTGGACACAAAACTCTTTTCTAACTTAACTAATACCCTGGAAATGGATCCACTACTTCAGTGTAAAAAAAAATAAACTTTTTGAAGTTGTTTTTTTTTTTGCTTTTGTTGAAGGGTGGATTGTTCAATGAGAATGTGATGATAATCTGACCTTCATTTGACTATAGTTTACCACATTCATAATCTATAAGCAAAATGCTTAACCTACTTTCAGTTATACGACCCATATGGTAGAATTCCATGGTTGCTGTTGTAAAATTTGTTGTTTGGTACCATCAGAGAAAACATTAAGGAAAGCTGACATTGGTTGGGTAAATTAGAGCTAAGGATCTTGATTTTACAATCCATATGTTGATTTGCAAACTATTATGTTGCTTGTTTAAGATGCTCTATTTATGCATAGATGTAAAATATCGTTGTTGTTGGGTGTGATGAATTGATGGATGTCCTAATGCTAGTATTCTCTCCTACCAATTCAGTAATCTAATTTTGCTCTGTTATGCTTACAGTGAAAATGCAGGTCTTTTGGGATTAACACGAGTTGGAAGTCGGAGAGTTGTTCAAATAACAGCGGGCTTCATGCTTTTCTTTTCTGTGTTAAGTGCAGTATTCCACATTGCAATCTTTTATTTTCTTTTTATTTATTATCTTTTTATGAATGAATTGAATTTCATTTCTCATGGCAATCAATGTTTTAGATTCTCTTTTTGTCCTGTCATGATTATTGGCCACTGTCCTTTTAAAAAAGGCTCCTTATCTTTTTCCTATCATTTCAACTTGAAGTCTTTATCAATTTTGCGAATAGAAATCTGGCACCATCATTGCATTGTTTACTCAGTAATTGTTCTTACACTGTTGCAACTTATCTTTAACAGGAAAATTCGGGACTGTTCTTGCTTCCTATACCATTGCCAATTGTGGCAGCTCTTTACTGTGTCCTCTTTGCCTATGCGGGTATGTATTACTTTTCTATGTTTTTTATGGCTGGATCTAAATTATCAATCAATTTTACCAAGAGCAAAATGATGTTCAGTGGGACAGTTTGCCTGATTCTACAATAGAAATGTTAACGATGAAGATTAAAACACTAAAGACTACTGGCAGTCACATAACTCCATTAAAGTTTTGTATGTGAATTAACGTTTCTAACACATGTTGCTGCTAGCTGATTGCAAGAAGATGCTAGAGAAAAGTCCATAGTCACCACAAGGTAGTTAGGCCCTCTGTTCTTACTAGTCAGTGTATACCTCTATTCTGTAGTTGTTTTTGTAGAAACCATATGGCATTCCTAATTCAAGACTCAACTTCATAAACTGAACAGATATGAATTGCTGTGGTAAATGAAATAGTGAGCGACAGGAGAAAATGAATTTAGTTTCTATGAGATTTTTCATCTTTCTGTCTGTTGGTTAGGAAGATTGATACATGCTGTCACTTTTTTTCAAGTTCACATAATAACTCACTGGTTGGAGCCAAAATAGGGCGGTAACTTCGTAGTGCAAAGAGGAAGGGTTGACTTAGTAAGAAGTTTCACATGGAAAATAAAGATCAAACAAGAATCTATGTGTTCTATACTAGTTTTTGAACGTGGTATATAAAGATCAACAGGGATCAATTTGTTTTGTAATATCTCTTAGTTATGCTCCATTGTTCTACTGTCAACTTCCCTTCAAGGAAACCATTTTAATCGACTTTTGACTCTGATATTTTTGTGGGAGAAGCAGCTTCTGCTGGTCTGGGATTTCTCCAGTTCTGCAACTCAAGAGCTTCAGAACAAAGTTCATCCTTGGCTTTTCTCTTTTCTTGGGCCTTCCTATGCTGCAGTACTTCAAGGAATACCTTTTGGTTTCTGGTCGTGGCCCTGTCCACACCGGTGCCACCTGGTTATGAATGTTTGAATTGCATCTGATCTTATAGCATAATCGTTGTTCAATAAATTTATTAAGAGATTTGTATTTTGATGAAGTTGTTCTGATTTCTTCAGTTCAACGACATAATGCAAGTGATCTTCTCCTCTCCAGCAACAGTGGCAATTTTAGTTGCTTGTTTCTTGGACTGCACTCACAGTCTGGCGCACAGCATAACCCGCCGAGACAGTGGCAGGCATTGGTGGGAGAGGTTCAGATATTTTAGTCACGACACCAGGAGTGAGGAGTTCTATACACTACCTTGGAATCTTAACAGGTTTTTCCCTTCATTCTAATTTTGGAGCTCTTCCTTGCCATCAAAGAAAAGCTGGAAAGGAAGTGAAAATAAACAAAATTCCGAATTTGTTGCACTCCTAGTATCTCGAGCGTGTTTGAGAGTGTGTGTTTGAGAGTGTGGTTACGGTTATTTTTCAAAATGTTTTTCATTTGGAAATGTATCAAAATAATATTTTTTTTTATTTTTTTATATCAACACATCAAAATGATCTAAAAACATAAAAAAAATATTAATTTGAAGCAAAGAAAAAAATAAAAAAAAATTAAATTTTTTTAAAAGTGTTTTTGAAAGGTAAAAACAAGCAAGACCGCAACAATGTTATATATCAAAATGAGAATTACATTGTATAGGAATAGATAAGCCAGACACACCAACTTGGTAGTCTAATTGCAATATTATTTATTAACATTAAATGCAAACAGTAATGATCTTTGAAAAATTTACCGCAGATAGGATTTTATTCACGATAAACAAGTAACAAAGTGAACCTAATTCATGTGCCTTTATAAGAAATTGATGGTAGCTTTATTAAGCATTATTGAAGATAATGCATGTCATTTTTTAATTTTAGCTTGTGATGAACCTTTTTATCTCGCTTCATTTATGAGAATAAGAAACTGTCGTGCTTTGTGAATTGGCCTTTTTGATTGCCAAGGATTTCATTTCTTTTTATTTTATTTGGATGAACCTAACATCCGTTTTTCCTACAGATGTTAGAACGCAATTCACCATAGCTAAATTCTTTTACAGCTTGTTTTTTTGTAGCTTTGTGTGAGAGCTGGTGTTGTAATTTCTCAAAAATCACTTTTGAAGGTGTATGAAATAGAATTTAGTCTCAATCAGATGCTCTTTTTTTCTTCTTTTTTTTGCTGTGTACTGTGGAGTACATTTTGGCAAAGCTATGTGTCTTGGCCATTGCCACACCTTTAAAGTTTAAACGTGACAAGAAGTTTATCTTCCATATCGCATCATCCTCTCAGGAGGACTTTTCACGATTTTCTGAAAGGAGTCAGGGAGTGAATAGTGACTAAAATCTCGAAGCCCTTTTTCCCTGGTCATCTGCTGGACCCAATTCCCGTTGAACAGGAGTAACATGAAGTATTGGAACAGGAGTGTAGAACTCCCAAGTCTAAGGCCTTTTTAAGTGTTACTTCGGCAAGAAAGCATGGTTGAATTCGGGGATTGAAAATTTTGTGTTGAAATCAGTTTGGTCCATGCTCCATCATGTTGAACAAGAATTTCTGATTCCTTCTAGCTGTCTTTCCTTCTCATTCATTATTCCTTGCCTTACAGTTTGATTGTCAGACTGCCTCGATTCATGGAAGGTTCAGAGTGTTGGCATGTGATCCTGGATGTTTAGCAGTCGAGGGTTCAATTATATTTGTGACAAACCCATAAAGAATTGCATTCCCATTCCGTATGATTGCAACCTCAGAGTACTTTTTCACAAATGAACTGCTAATGGGGTTTTGGCGACCTTTTGTATACCTTTCAGTTCACTGTGGATGCACAGGGACCCATCGTGTAAACATGAGCACTTTTTGTACAGGGAAAATTTGTTTTTAAGAGTTTTCTTAACTTAAAAATACATTAAAAAAAAAATAATAATAAGAGAGAAGAAGCCGACCATAAATTCTAACTGTGTTTATGTGTGTTATATGGCGCTGAAGCCCGCAGAGGCTCGAGCGAGAAGCAGATGAGCGTGGTTTAAATCAAAATAATGTCATGGGCAAAAAACTAAAAAGAAAACAAAATCAAGGTCATATCATATCACATAACACGGTGAGCCGTGTCCTTGATTTATTAAGGCACAAAACCATAAATAGCATGCAAACGCTGATTAATAAGTTGGCAAAAAAAGGTTATTTGTTTAGTGCTCCATTGAGGTAACAAAGGAGAAGAGAAGAGAAGCTGTCAAGTCATTTGGAGTCAAATCTGCTACTACGGAAATTAGGCCAGATAAAATTCGACAAAAGAAATGCAAATTCCTCAGTAAAATCAGCATCCTTCCCATATTTTTTTTATTTTTAAAAAATTATTTCAAATAATTAAAAAACATAAAAAAAATTCAAATTATAAGAAATGTCATCAGGCCCTGTGCAGGTAGAAGCACCTTGCATTATCCATCCGCCCCGCTTCATGGAAAAAGACAAAAGAAAAGAAAAGAAAAGAAAAGGAAAAGGTGGTTTGGATAGAATGAAACCAAATTGTTACAGTTGCAAATCTCGAAGGTCAATAATGTGGTGAGCCTGTGCTTCGATACGATGGTATTTGACAGCCAAATACACGATACATCAACCCTAGTTCCCATATACAAAGTGTACGGAACACATGGGCTTGACTGTGAGCGGGGTCACTCAAGATGTCTTCAGCCTGTAGGGGCCTTACAGCTAGGACAAAAAGTCAACAACTCCCTGTATATTGATATTGATCAACAGCGATGACATGTTACTACGTTAGTAAAATTCGATCTCTCTCGTTAGGTCTGAAAAACATTGATATCTTATTTGTCATCGGAAGATTTCTACATCTTGGCTGGACAAGTTGTACAGGGTCTGCCGCTTAATTTTGTGCTGGGTAGGGCAACAAAACGCGACGACCAAATACAATTTTAACTGCGATAAAAAACTACCTCAAAGAGGAGGCGAACCCTAACCCTTGTCTTAATTTGAGCACAGAACATTTAACATGTCGATCCATCGAGCAACAATTCTCTCTGGGACTTAATTTTTGTCTCTCAGAGTCAAATCGTGCGTTGTGTAGAGTAAAATCTCCAAGGGATCTACTCGCACTGCGCCTAGATTAAGCGCACCCTTGGTTTCTTCCCTTTTCTCTCTTTGCATGCATTTATGCACATGATAGTATAGTTTCTATTTACTTCATGCTACCAAATAGAAATGCTGTGTTGCCTGCCTGTAACAGACAATGGAGGTAGGTTCAGCACACAAATGAAGGGAAAGTAAATTTATTAAAAATATATTTAAATATTCTTTTAAGATTTTCATTTATTCCTTGCATTGTCTATATAAAAAAAAATATTAATTTGATAATTTTGAAGGTGGAAAGCAATTTTAATGGGTGGAAACTTTACAATAATTGCGAGATTTAACTAAAAAGAAAAGGGAAAGTAAACCATAAGTAGCAAAAAGCTCTCCATTTAATTTTGGTCAAAACAAAATCACCATTCATAAACGTGAAAAGATCAATACACGGCACGCCCCTCTCCATTTTCTCATCCCTCAACACTCGCACACTCTCTCCTCCATTATTCAAAGCTCTGGAGAGCCAGACACAAACAAAAAAAGAAAACCCATCAAGAGAGGAAGAGAGACGCACACAACAACAGCATCCACCCGAAACATGTTATCCCCAGAAGACCCATAACCAAGCCATGTCCAAAACCAGACAGCCACCACCAAACACCACCAACACTCTCTTCCTCCCTCTTTCCGCCGCTACCAATGCCGTTGTCCTGCCATTAACCACCCATAGCCACCCTCACCATGTCTCACTCTCACTCTCACTCTCACTTACCGGACCGCTCTGCCTCTGCACTTAACAGCCTGTACTGTGGGGAGGATGCCAGTGAGGTGGTCCAACGGGATGCCGACACGTGGATCTCTAGCCACCCTCAATTCCCACCACCATCACCATCCATCATCCTTTCTCCACCATCCGATGAGAATACCATCACCAAACTGATTGACTCTGAATCTCACTTCATGCCCTTGTCGGATTATCTCCATCGTTGCCGTCACCGCTCCATTGACATCACGGCTCGCCAAGATTCCATCAACTGGATCCTCAAGGTACCTACAGGTGTATAGATACGTAGGTGTCTACACGTGTGTATGTATTGATGTGGTGGTGATATCTATTGCTTTGGCAATGCAGGTGTATGCACACTACCAGTTCAGGCCATTAACGGCGTTACTCTCCGTCAATTACTTCGACCGTTTTCTTTCCTCTTATTCTCTTCCGGTAAATAAATAATAAATCGCCCTCCCTTTTTCTCTTTTCCTGCTAAACTCCATTCTCGCCCGAGAAAATATCGGATTTTCCAGGAACATTCCATATTTATCTTCAAAATATCCCATTCTTCAACTTCCCCTTTAAAATATCAGATTTAGCGGGAAAGTGAATTCACACATTACACAAAAGAGTGATTTTTATTATCTTATTGATCTAAAGCTCGGGTTTTCTTAATTGAAACAGGAAAATGGGTGGCCGTTTCAGCTACTATCAGTGGCATGCTTGTCTTTAGCAGCGAAAATGGAAGAACCTGACGTGCCATTGTTATTAGACCTTCAAATACTTGAACCTGGATTCATATTCGAGCCCAAAAACATTCAAAAAATGGAGCTTCGGGTCATGGCCAATCTCAATTGGAGGTTACGATCAATCACTCCATTCGATTATCTTGATTACTTCATTTCGAAGCTCCCTTCTTGTTCCTCAACAAAAACCGAGAATTTCAATCGGGTCTTGAAAAACTCAGAGGATCTCATTCTCAACACCACCCGTGGTAATTCAAATCTCACCCAAAATCTGATTGACGTTTGACAATTTTTATGAAACATTTTGAAATCTTCTTGGGATTTTTTCAGTGATCGATTTCTTGGGTTTTGCACCGTCGACGGTGGCAGCTGCTGCGGTGATATCCGCTGCGGGAAAGAATTTTGATACTATACCATTGAAGGCTGGTGTTGGGCAGTTCTTTCATGAGAGAGTAAACAGGGTAAATATTTATAATCTTTGCGGCGTAATTGATAATTTTTGTTGTCCGTGGGGTCTTTTCTGGAAATATATACATACATATATATGTATATATGTATATACATACATATTTATTTATTTATTTATTTTTCCAATATTCACCACCTTTACGAGAATTAACTGAGAGATATTGAAATCTGTGTAATAAAAACTAAAAATGTGTTCTTTTTGAAGGAAATGGTGAGAAGCTGTCACCAACTAATAGAGGAATACCTGATCGACACGTGTCCGACGGCTCGGCTTAAGGATTTATCGGATGATGCCCTACTTGATCCGGCTAGCCCAGCTGGCGTGCTCGACGCAGCCGCTGCTTGTGGGAGCTGTAGCACGCGTTCCGAGAATCCCATCTCGGCCAGCAGCCAAGCCCCTGAAACTGAACCGATTATTAAGAGGCTAAGATCTACTGC
>Ga0325400_1005841_pt1 | contig 11645 bp, 11 predicted proteins | sample PopdelMetagenome_2_FD_205662 | JGI IMG/M metagenome (GOLD analysis project Ga0325400, IMG submission 205662) | Populus deltoides microbial communities from Bellville, Georgia, United States - Xylem-PdKOR-R1 | ecosystem: Host-associated > Plants > Phyllosphere > Stem > Wood/Secondary xylem...
TTGGGAGACGCGTGGCTATGTCGTGACGGTGCTGCGCAACTACTGGATGTACGAGTCGCTCGGCGGCAAGGCGAAGAGTCCCAGCCGCGTCGCGCTGGCGCAGGGCATGTGGCCGCGCTTTCCCGGTCTGCCGGGCGACAGCGCGGTGCGGATGACGTCGCGGACCCCGGTCACCGCGATCGCGATCAACGGCACCGTCGCGGCGCAGTCGACGACCCACGCCGAGCGATGAGCCTCGACCTCACGCGCGCCTTCGTGCCGGTGCGCATCGCGGTGCTCACCGTCTCCGACACCCGCGGACTGGCGGAGGACCGCTCGGGCGACACGCTGGTGGCGCGGCTGAGCGAGGCGGGGCATGTGCTCGCCGAACGCGCGATCCTGCGCGACGACGTCGACTCGATCGTGGCGCAGCTCGACCGCTGGATCGACGACGCGGGCGTGGACTGCGTCATCACCACCGGCGGTACCGGTGTGACCGGGCGTGACGTCACTCCCGAGGCGATCGAGCAGGTCGCCGACAAGATGATCCCCGGCTTCGGCGAGCTGTTCCGCTGGCTGAGCTATCAGACGATCGGCACCTCGACGGTGCAGAGCCGCGCCTGTGCCTGCGTCGCGCGCGGCACCTATATCTTCGCGCTGCCGGGCTCGACCGGTGCGGTGAAGGACGCGTGGGACGGCATCCTCGCCAGCCAGCTCGATATCCGCCACCGCCCCTGCAACTTCGTCGAACTGATGCCGCGACTGACGGAGCGCTGAACGGCGGTGGCCGGCACCGGTGGCTCGGCGGAGGCCGGATGCGCCTCCAAGAAGGCACTGAGTTCCCCCAGTCCGGTTGACCACCAGTCCAGTATCTCGACGAAATTGGCGGGAGGGAGCCCACCGATTGTCGTGACGTCATAGCTCAGCACCAGCTCGTCGTCGCTGTCGAGCGACAGAGCGGCGAAGCGATGGGTGGCGTTCCCCTGGTTCACCGCGTCCAGCGCGTCGCTGCGGTCGCCAGCGAACCCGGCGTGGAAGCGCAGCGACTTACACTTCGCATGCGCCTCGCAGCCGTAGAAATCGATTGAGGAGTGATAGCCCGACGCCGCGCTCTCGATCATCGGGTCGCCTTCACCATCCGCGACCGTCTTCGCCTGGAACCCCTCGCGCCACAGCGCCGTGACGACGCTGGCGGGGTTCGCGGCGCACACGCTCTCGGGCGGACAGGGCACCGCCGCTGCGGCAGCGAACAAGAAGGGGAGAAATAGCGTCATAGCGCCTCGCGGATAGGCCATCATGTCGCCACGGAACGACCGCGCAAAGGCCGGCTCGCCACAACGAGCCACGCTTTCCTCGCCGAACTGAAGATGGGTTCGTTCTTGCTATGTTCCATCCGGTCGAGTAGAACGGCGCGATGGCTCATCGCCCGCCCAGACCTGCCCGCGGCGCCACACTGAACGCGGCGAGCACGCGCTTCAACCTGCCGCAGGCAGAGGAGGACGGAGACTGGCTCGATTCGCGCGGGACGATCGACGGTGCCGCCGCCCCGGCACGCACCACCGTCACGATCGAGCGCGCGCGCACGATCATCACACGCAACCAGTCGCCCGACGTGCCGTTCGACCGCTCGATCAACCCTTATCGCGGCTGCGAGCACGGCTGCATCTACTGCTTCGCCCGACCGAGCCACGCCTTCCACGATCTTTCGCCCGGGCTCGACTTCGAGACCAGGCTCTTCGCCAAGCCCGACGCCGCGGCACTGCTCCGCGCCGAGCTCGGGCGGCGCGACTATCGCTGCGCGCCGATCGCGATGGGCACCAACACCGATCCCTATCAGCCGATCGAGCGCGAGTGGCGGGTCACGCGCGAGGTGATCGAGGTGCTCGCCGCCTGCGACCACCCGCTTGTGATCACCACCAAGTCGGATCGGGTCGTGCGCGACCTCGACCTGCTCGCACCGATGGCGGCCAAGGGGCTCGTCGCGGTGGCGATCTCGGTCACCTCGCTCGACCCGCGCGTGGCGATGACGGTCGAGCCGCGCGCGCCCGCCGCGGCGCGCCGGCTCGCCGCGGTGCGGCGGCTCAGCGATGCGGGGGTGCCGACCTATGTCAACATGGCGCCAGTCATCCCAGCGATCACCGACGAGGAGGTGGAGGCGGTCGTCGCCGCCAGTGCCGCGGCGGGCGCGCTGGGCGTCTCGTACATACCGGTGCGGCTGCCCTGGGAGGTGGCGCCGCTGTTTCGCGCCTGGCTCGACGAACATTATCCCGAGCGTGCCGCCAAGGTGATGGCGATCATCCAGAGCCTGCGCGGCGGCAAGGACAATGAGCCGCGCTTCGGCGAGCGCATGCGCGGCCAGGGCCCTTGGGCCGAGCTGCTGCGCACCCGCTTCCGCATCGCGCGGGCGCGCGCCGGCTTCAGCGACGAGCGGCGCCGGCTCGACCTGCGCTGCGACCTCTTCCGTGCGCCGGCGGGGGCGCAGGGCGAGCTGTTCTGAAGCTGTTCTCCTTGAGCGCGCCGTGACGCCTTTGTTGGAGCGATAGCCAGTCGCCCTCGGATCCTTCGTCATCTCGGACCCAGGCCGCGATGACAGGTAGGGAGAGCGGATGATCAGCCAGCGGCTCCTACCGCCCCAACCGCCCGCGGCTCGACAGCATCCGCCCCTGCGCCGCCATCGGCGGGGCGAAGGCGCCGAGCCCCGGCGGCTCGGGCATGTCGACGTAGATGGCCTCCATTCCGCCACGCGCCGAGTAAGCCTCGTGCCAGAAGCCGTTGCCGTGACGATCGGCCAGGAACTCGCGCCACCAACCGCCATGCGGCTCGGAGCGGGTGAACGCCTCCAGGCTCTCCAGGTCGCGCCAATATTGCCGGATGCCGACATGGTTCCAGGCGTAGAGCCCGCCGTCGCTGTGGAGCAGCCCGTCAGGTGGCGAGCGCCGGATCGCGGCGAGCCCACGACCGATCGACAGGAAGGATGGCAGCCCCCGTAGCGCGCCGACGCGGAAGCCGAGCAACACCATCACCATGTCGGGCCAGGCCGACACGTTCACCGTCACACGTCGTGCTACCTCCCCTTGCATCATCGCCTCCGTCGTTTACACCGTAAACATAGCCAGCTACGTGTACGGTGTAAACCGATGAATGTTCCCGCCCACCTCCGCGATCAGCTGCTCGACCATGCCGAGGCGATGCTGGAAGCCGGCGAGAGCGAGCCCGGCATTCGCGCGCTGGCGCGGGCCGCTGGCGTGTCGGCGATGGCGCCCTATCGCCATTTCGCCGACAAGGCCGCGCTGCTCGCCGCGGTCGCCGAGCGCGGCTTCGCCACGCTCGCCGCGCGCCTCGCCGCGGCGGATGCCGAGGGGAGCGATGCCGAGCGGCTGATCGCGCAGGGGCTCAGCTATGTCGCGTTCGCGCGCGCCCACCCCGCGCTGTTCCGGCTGATGTTCGCGCGGCCGGTGGACAGCGCGTGCGACCTCGAGAAGACACGCGAGAACGCTCCCGCCTTCGCCATCTTGGCCGATCGCGTCGCCGCTATCACAGGCAGGGACGACGCCGACGCGACCTTGGGTTGCTGGGCGATCGTCCACGGCCTTGCCACGCTCGCGCTCGACTCGCGCGTCGACGCGCCCGCCCCCCAGGTGCACGCGGTACTCGCGCTCTACGTCGCCGGGATCAGCCGACCGACTTGAGCCGCGTCTCCTCAATGTCGAACTCGACCTTGATGATGCCGGGCAGATGCTCGATCCGCTCCGCCAGCTCGGCGTCAAGCGCGAAGTCGCGACCGAGGATCACGGTCGCCTGCTCGTCGCTGCCGAGCGGCACCTTGAGCGTCACCTTGCCGCGCGCGCCGCGCGAGTCGCCGATCAGCGCAACCAGTCCCGCCACCGCGGCAGCGTCGCTCACATGGACGTCGAGCGCGAACCGCGTCGACGAGGCCAGCCCCTCGAACGGCCGGATCGCCTTCACCGTGACGCGCGGCGTCTCCTCGCCCGGCCGCCGATCAAGCTCCACTGTCGCCAGCCCGCAGCCGCCGTTGCGCGCCGCTTCCTCGAGATCCGCGGCGGGCCCGTCGTCGAAACAGGTCGCGACGAACTGCCCGGTCGAGTCGGACAGCGTCGCCATCATGTAGCGCTTGCCCCGCGCCGAGGTACGCCAGCGCGCGTCCTCGACCAGCACCGCCATCGTCGCCATCACGCGCGCGCCCTCGGCGATCGGCAGCTCGCCCAGCGCGACATAGCTGCGTGCGCCGTGCGTCTTGGCGAGATGACGGTAGCGATCGACCGGATGCGCCGAGAAGTAGAAGCCGAACGCCTCTTTCTCCTGCTCCATCCGCTCGGCGAGCGACCAGCGCGCGTCGGGCAGCTTGATCGTGTCACCCGCGCCCGCGTCATCGCCGAACAGCCCGCCCTGCCCGCTCGTCCGTCCTTCCTGCGTGCGCGCCGCGATCGCCAGCATCGTCTCGGCGACGGCATGCACGCCCGCGCGGTTGGGCTCGAGCGAGTCGAACGCGCCGCCGGCCGCGAGCGTCTCGAGCTGGCGCTTGTTGAGCAACCGCGGGTCGACGCGCGTGGCGAGATCGTCGAGGCTGCGGAACGCACCCGCCCCGGCGCGCTCCTCGCACAGCCGCTCCATCGCGCCCTCGCCCACCGATTTCAGTGCGGCGAGCGCGTAGCGCACCGACGGCACGCCCTCGGCGTCGACCTCGACGTCGAACTCGGCCGCGCTGGCGTTGATGCACGGCGGCAGCAGCCCGATCCCGAGCCGGCGCATATCGTCGACGAAAATCGCCAGCTTGTCGGTGAGGTGCAGGTCGTAGCACATCGAGGCGGCGAAGAACTCGGCCGGGTGATGCGCCTTGAGCCAGGCGGTCTGATAGGCGAGTAGCGCGTACGCCGCGGCGTGGCTCTTGTTGAAGCCGTAGCCAGCGAACTTGTCGATCAAGTCGAACAGCTGGTTGGCGTAGTCCTTCTTGATCCCGTTATGCTCGGCGCAGCCGGCGACGAAGGTGGCGCGCTGCGCGTCCATCTCCGCCTTGATCTTCTTGCCCATCGCGCGGCGCAGCAGGTCGGCGCCGCCGAGCGAGTAGCCGGCGAGGATCTGCGCCGCCTGCATCACCTGCTCCTGGTAGACGAAGATCCCATAGGTCTCCTTCAGGATCGGCTCGAGCAGCGGGTGCGGGTAGGTGATCTCCTCGGTGCCCTGCTTGCGCCGGCCGAACGACGGGATGTTGTCCATCGGACCGGGGCGGTAGAGCGAGACGAGCGCGACGATGTCGCCGAAATTGGTCGGCCGCACCGCCGAGAGCGTGCGCCGCATCCCCTCGGATTCGAGCTGGAACACGCCGACCGTGTCGCCGCGCTGGAGCAGCTTGTAGACGCCCTCGTCGTCCCACAGCAGAGCGTCGAGATCGACCTCGATCCCGCGCTTGGCCAGCAGCTGCACCGCCTTCTTGAGCACCGACAGCGTCTTGAGCCCGAGGAAGTCGAACTTCACCAACCCCGCGCCCTCGACATACTTCATGTCGAACTGGGTCACCGGCATGTCGGAGCGCGGGTCGCGGTAGAGCGGGACGAGCTGTGCGAGGGGCCGATCCCCGATCACCACGCCCGCGGCGTGGGTCGACGAGTGACGCGGCAGGCCCTCCAGCTTCATCGCCAGGTCGAGCAGGCGGCGGACCTCATTGTCGTTCGCATATTCGCGCGCCAGTTCGGACACGCCGTTGAGCGCGCGATCGAGCGTCCACGGGTCGGTCGGATGGTTGGGGACGAGCTTGGCGAGCCGGTCGACCTGACCGTAGCTCATCTGCAGCACGCGCCCGGTGTCCTTGAGCACCGCGCGCGCCTTGAGCTTACCAAAGGTGATAATCTGCGCGACCTGATCGCGGCCGTATTTCTCCTGGACGTAGCGGATGACCTCGCCGCGTCTGGTTTCGCAGAAGTCGATGTCGAAGTCGGGCATCGACACGCGCTCGGGGTTGAGGAAGCGTTCGAACAGCAGCCCCAGCTTGATCGGATCGAGGTCGGTGATGGTCAGTGCCCAGGCCACCGCCGAGCCCGCGCCCGAGCCGCGCCCCGGTCCGACGGGAATGTCGTGCGCCTTTGCCCATTGGATGAAGTCGGCGACGATCAGGAAATAGCCGGGGAAACCCATTTGGATGATGACATCGAGCTCGAATTCGAGCCGCTGCCGGTAGGTCTCCTGCCACGTCGGCTCCTCCGGCGCCTGGCCGAGCGCGACGATCCGCTCGATCCGCGCCGCCAGCCCCTCGCGCGCACGCTCGCGCAGCATCGTCGCCTCGCCCTCGCGGTCGCCAGCGAGGCTGGGAAGGATTGGCTTGCGCTTGGGCGCGGCGACCGCACAGCGCTGCGCCACCACCAGGGTGTTGGCGATCGCCTCGGGCAGATCGGCGAACAGCTCGCGCATCGCCTCGGCGGGCTTCATCCAGGCGTGACCACAGCTCTTCGGGCGATCGTCGCTCTCCAGATAGCTGGAGCTCGCGATGCACAGCATGGCGTCGTGCGCGGCGCCGAAATCCGCCTCCTCGAAGCAGCTCGGGTTGGTCGCGACGATCGGCCAGCCGCGCTCATAGGCGAGATCGAGCAGCGGCGACTCGGCGCGCTCCTCGATCGCGTCGCCGCGGCGGCACAGCTCGACGTAGAGGCGGTCACCGAAGGTGGCGTGGAGCCGCTCGGCGTAGGTGATCGCGCGCGCAGGCTGGTCCTCGGCGAACAGCCGCGCCACCCCGCCCTCGCCGCCCGCGGTTAGCGCGATCAGCCCGGCGGCGTGGCGCTCGATCAGGTCGAAGCCGACATGCGGCGCCAGTTCGAGCGGACGGTCGAGGTGCGCGTGGCTGACCAGCGCGCAGAGGTTGTCGTAGCCCGTTTCGTCCTGCGCATAGAGCGCGATCCAGTCGACGACCGTCGCGGCGCCCTCGGGCATGTCGGGTCGCGCGACGCCCAGCATCGTGCCGATCACCGGCTGGACGCCCGCGCTCTTGGCGGCGTCCGAGAAGGCCATCGCGGCATAGAGACCGTTGCGGTCAGTCAGCGCCGCGGCGGGGAAGCCGAGCTTGGCCGCGCGCTTGGCGATCGCCTTGGGCTCGATCGCGCCGTCGAGCATGGTGTAGCTGGAGAAGATGCGGAGCGGCACGAAGCCCGAATGTGGCATCGCTCCTAGCTAAGCCTCCCTACTCGATTCGGCCAGCGCCCGCGCGACCGCCGGAACCGCGCCCGCGCCGGCCCGTTCGCCGGCGCAGCAGGAGGACGGACATGAGCGATGTTAGAGGCGTGCCGCGCGCGATGGGCGCCGGTTGGGGCTGGATCATGGCCTATGGCGTGGTGTCGGTGCTGGTCGGCGTGGCGGCGATCATCTGGCCCTATGTGGCGACCTACGCCGCCACTGTGGTGATCGGCACCTTGTTCTTCATCTCGGGTGTGTTCTCGATCGCGGCCGGCGTGTTTGGCCACGGCAGCGAGAGCCGCATCTACGCGCTGCTGTTCGGCGTCCTGTCGGTCGTGGTCGGCGCGATCATGGTGTTCGAGCCGATGACGGGCGCGGTATCGCTGACCTTGATGGTGGCGGTGTGGCTCGGCGTGCGCGGCGTGCTGGAGATCGTGGCGGGAACGCGGATGCGGCGCCGGCGCGTCATGATGATCGTGCTCGGCGTGATCAACCTGCTCTTGGCGCTGTTCATCCTGATGACGGTGCCATGGTCGGCGCTGACGCTGCCGGGCCTCGTGCTGGGGATCAGCTTTCTGTTTGGCGGCGTGACCGCGATCGCCGCGGCGAGCGACCACCGCAGCGGCGCCAGCGCGTTCGCGATGCCGGAGGAGATGGTGCAGCAGTGAGGTGGGCGGCGGTGGTGCCCAGTAGAGCAGCGGCGGTGGAGTGGCCACCTCGACCTTCCGCCGCCCGGCATCCTGAACTCGTTTGAGGTTCCACGGTCCCGCGAGCGCCGCGGCCGATCGGTGTGCAGTACGGTGGATCCTGAGACGAGTTCAGGATGACGCTGTTCGCGGGGGGGTGGCAGTGAGTCTAATCACCCGCCGTCACAACAATGCCTCAATATCGGTCCGCAGCGCCTCGGGCGCGGTGGTTGGCGCATAGCGGCGCACCGTCTCACCATCGCGCGCGATCAGGAACTTCGTGAAGTTCCACTTGATGGCGCGTGAGCCCAGCAGCCCCGGCGCGGCGCGCTTGAGCCGCTCGAACAATGCGTCCGCCCCCGTCCCGTTGACTTCGACCTTCGCGAAAACCGGGAAGCTCACGTTATAATGGGTCGAGCAGAAGGTCGCGATCGCGGCGGCGTCGCCCGGCTCCTGCGCGCCGAACTGGTTGCAGGGGAAAGCCAGCACCCCCAGCCCGCGCTCGGCATAGTCGCGGTGGAGTTCCTCCAGCCCGGCATATTGCGGCGTGAACCCGCACTGGGACGCGGTGTTGACCACCAGCAGCACCCGGCCGGCATAATCCGCCAGCGACTGCTCGCCGCCGTCAGCGGTCGTCACGCTCAGGTCAGTGATCGCGCTCATCCGTGCCTCCGCAGCAGGAACTCGATGTTGGTCCGCACCCCCGGCCACTCGCTGGCGATGATCGAGTAGACCACCAGGTCGCGCACCCTCCCGTTGAACAATTGGTGCGAGCGCAGCACGCCGTCGCGCTTGGCGCCGAGCCGCTCGATCGCGGCCTGCGAGCGCTTGTTGAACCAGTCGGTGCGGATCTGCACCACCTGGCAGCCGAGCGCGTCGAAGGCGTGCCCGAGCAGCAGCAGCTTGGCCTCGGTGTTCACCCCGGTGCGCTGCACCGAGCGCGCGTAGAAGGTGCCCCCGATCTCGACGCGGCGATGCGCCTCGCTCATCCGCATGAGGCGGGTGAGCCCGACGACGCGGCCGTCGGGCGCTTCTACCGCGAACGGCAGCGCGCGGCCGAAGTCGCGCTCGCGCAGCGCGGCGGCGACGAAGGCCTCGGGGTCGGTCAGGCCGGAGACGTTGGCAAAGAACAGCTCGGTAAGGTCGCCGTCCCCCGCCGCCGCGGCGAGCGCGGGTGCGTCCTCCGGAGTGAGCGGGCGGAGCACCACGTGCTGTCCGACCAGCCGCGGCGTCTCGCGCCAGCGGCTCACGCGATCGTGCCCTCGTGCAGCCGCACGACGCGGTCCATCTTGGCGGCGAGCCGCTCGTTATGCGTCGCCACCAGCGCCGCCGAGCCCTCGCCCCGTACCAGCCGCAGGAACTCGGCGAGCACGACGTCGGCGGTATGTTCGTCGAGGTTGCCGGTCGGCTCGTCGGCCAGCACCAGCGCGGGCCGGTTGGCGAGCGCGCGCGCCACCGCGACGCGCTGCTGCTCGCCGCCCGAGAGCTGCGCCGGGCGATGCGTCAGCCGGTGACCGACCCCGAGCGCGGTGAGCAGCACGGCGGCGCGTTCCTCGGCGGGCGCTCGCTCGGCGCCGTGGATCAGCTGCGGCAGCACGACATTCTCGATCGCGTTGAAGTCGGGCAGCAGGTGGTGGAACTGGTAGACGAAGCCGAGCCGGTCGCGCCGCATCGCGGTGCGGCCGGCGGCGTCGAGCTGCGCCGCCTCCACCCCGGCAATCCGGATCGAGCCCGCGAACCCACCCTCGAGCAGCCCGACCGCCTGGAGCAGGGTCGATTTGCCCGAGCCCGATGGCCCCAGCAGCGCCACGATCTCGCCCGGCGCGATGGCGAGGTCGACACCGCGCAGCACGTGGATCGTCGCGCCGCCCTGGGTGAAGCTGCGCGCCAGCTCGCGCGTCTGGAGCACCGCCTCACTCATAGCGCAGCACCTCGACCGGGTCGGTGCCCGCCGCCTTGAGCGCGGGATAGACCGTCGCCAAGAAGGTCATCAGCAGCGTGATCAGCACGATCGCGACGATCTCGACCGGGTTGGGCTTGGACGGCAGCTCGGTGAGATAGCGGATCGACGGGTCCCACAGGTTCTGCCCGGTGATCGCCTGCACCGCGTTCACCACCGACTGGCGGATGAACAGGAAGCCGAAGCCGAGCAGCAGCCCCGCCACGGTGCCGAGCACCCCGATCGTCGTCCCCACGGTGATGAAGATCCGCAGCATCGCGCCGCGGCTCGCCCCCATGGTGCGCAGGATCGCGATGTCGCGCGTCTTGGAGCGCACCAGCATGATCAGCGACGAGGCGATGTTGAAGGCGGCGACCAGGATGATGATGCACAGCACGGTGAACATCGCGACGCGCTCGACCGCCAGCGCGTCGAACAGCTCGGCGTTGAGCCGGCGCCAGTCAGCGACCGCGGCATAGCCCTGCACCTTGCGCGTGAGCGGCGCGAGGATCTCGCCGACGCGGTCGGCGTCGTTGGTCTGCAGCTCGATGATCCCGACGCTGTCGCCGCTCAGCAGCAGGGTCTGCGCGTCGGCGAGCGGCATCACGACATAGGCCTTGTCGTAATCGTACACGCCGACCTCGAAGATCGCGCCGACGGTGTAGTTGACGTAGCGCGGCATCGTGCCGAACGGGGTCGAGGGACCGAGCGGGTTGATCAGCGTGATCTCGGACCCGATCGTCGCGCCGAGCTGCTCCGCCAGTCGCGCGCCGATCGCGACGTTGTTGCTCCCCGGCGTCACGCTGGCGAGGCTGCCGACGATGACCTTGGAGTTGATCGTCCGATTGGCGCGGATGTCCTCGGGCCGCATGCCGCGCAGGATGATCCCCTCGGCGCGGCCGTTGTAGGTGACGAACAAGGGCTGCTCGATCATCGGGATCGCGCTGGTGACCCCCGGGGTGGCCTTCGCCTCGGCGAGCGCGCGGCGCCAGTCGGGCAAGCGGCCGTTGTAGCCCTGGATCACGGCGTGACCGTTGAGCCCGACGATCTTGTCGAACAGCTCGGCGCGGAAACCGTTCATCACGCTCATCACGATGACCAGCGCGGCGACGCCGAGCATCACCGCGCCGAGCGAGAAGCCCGCGACCAGGACGATGAACCGCTCACCGCGACCGGGCAGCAGATACCGCCGCGCGATCATGCTCTCGTAGCGCGACAGCAACATGCCGCCGCCTCTAGGATGGCGCGCGCGGCGGCGCAACGGGGCGTGTGGCGGATTCGACACAGAGCTGCCGCAATCGGTTTTGCTCGCGTTCATTTCGGTCGACAGCCGAACGCCGCACCAGCATACCTTCCCTCACTGGCACACAGGCAAAGGCCGTGGTTCGGGGAATGTCGTCGAGCTCCGCTTCACACCGAAGCGCGCGGGCAGACGGCGGGATAGGGGGCTGACGAGCGATCGTCACGCAGGCGCCCGGGTCGCGAAGAGCGGCCCGGGCGTTTGCTTTGTGGCGGCAATGTGGTGGCGCCCCGCGGGCGTTCAAGCGGTGAGGTTTGTACTACGCTTCCTGGTCACCCCGGACTTGTTCCGCGGTCCACCCCGCCGCCAATCTCGAACCGAATTCGTGCGCGGCGGCGTGGATCCTCAAACGAGACCGGGATGAGGGAGAAGGTCGCGCGCGTCTTCGAACCCGCGACCTCGCCCGATCAGAAGCTCGCCGAAACGGTCACTCCATACGTGCGCGGGTCACCCGGCTGGCCGACCACCAGCCCGGTGTTGCCCGACTGGGTCGCCAACAGCTCGTAATAATCCTGGTCGAACGCATTGCGCAGCCACAGGAAAGCGTTCAGCCCGCGGTCGC
>Ga0325400_1005843_pt1 | contig 11642 bp, 18 predicted proteins | sample PopdelMetagenome_2_FD_205662 | JGI IMG/M metagenome (GOLD analysis project Ga0325400, IMG submission 205662) | Populus deltoides microbial communities from Bellville, Georgia, United States - Xylem-PdKOR-R1 | ecosystem: Host-associated > Plants > Phyllosphere > Stem > Wood/Secondary xylem...
GATCTTGGCGATCGCGCCTTGCGTGACCTTCACCCGACGCGCCAGCTCACTCTGCGATAAGCCTCGCTCCACAAGGAGGTGCCGGACGCGGTCGCTATAGATCACGTGCGTAGAATAATACGCGCGGAATACCTGCCTATCGCACTCTCTTGTTGACTCGGGTATTCCTCCGGTATTAGCCGGACGTCATGAGCGATGCTGCCACAACGAATCAGATCGACGGTGCGCTGGCGCGCGCCGTTCGATTGATCGGCTCGCAGGTTGCAACCGCCCGTCTGCTCGGCGTCACGCAAGGCGCAGTATCGAAATGGCTGAAGAACCATCAGCCATTGCCCCCCGAGCACGTCCTCAAGGTCGAGGAGCGCACCGGCATCAGCCGCCACGATCTCCGCCCCGACATCTACGGCCCCGCCCCAACCCTCCCCGCCGCCCCCGCCGAATATGAGCACGCGCGGTGATCACCCCTTCCCCCTTCCCGCCGCTCGCAGACCGGCCGGAACAGTGCCGCGCGTTCGTAGCCAGGCGCGCACCGCGTACCCACCGTCTGCCCTCCCTGATGGCGCGTCCGTTGCAGGCAGGACGTGCCCCCTCCGGCGCCGGTCGTCTCGCACGATCGGCGCCGCTTTTCGGGAGCCGCGCATGACCAAGCTGCGCCCGCCCGTCTCGATCGAGAACACGCTGCACCGCGTCCTGGGCGAGCTGGGCGCCGAGCGCGCGGCCGAAGTCACCGGCCGCGCGCGCAGCTACCTCAACGACGCCTGCGATCCCGACAAGCCGCAGCTGCTCACCGTCCGCGACGCCATCGCGCTCGACCTCGCCTGCGTCGAGGCGGGCGACCCCACCTTCCCGCTGTACGAGACCTATGGCCTGCTGCTGAGGGCCGCCACCGCCGAACGCCACGCCGACGCCCTCGCCATCGGCCGCCACGCCGCCGCGGTCGCGAAGGAGAGCGGCGAGGCGACCGCCGCGCTGGTGAGCGCCGCGCTGGCGCCCGGCGACGTGCCGGCGATGGAGCACGCGCTCCGCCAGACGGAAGAGTCACTGGAGGCGTCGACCGACGCGATCGCGACCATCGGCGCCCAGCTCGCCCGCGCCCGCGCCACCGGCCCGCCATGATCTGACCGCTGCGGCCGCACCGCACCCTGCCACCGCCGACCACCCGCCGAGCCCGCCGCATCACCCCGCGGCCGGGAACGGCCTTTTGCATGCCCGAGGCCCGCCATGATCGCATCCGCCACGCTCGCTCCCCTCGCCGACAAGGTCGACCACCTGCTCGCCATCGTCGACGCGCTCGTTCCCGGACTCGACACCGCGGGCCTCGCTGCGCTGACGCCGGCCGCTCGCGACCAGCGCGCCCTGCTCATCGCCGCCAGCATCGACCTGGAAGCGTCCGCCCGCGGGCTGCGCGAGGCCGGTGCCACCCCGGCGTCGCCGGCCGGCACGATGGCGGAGGCCGCGTAATGCTGGATGCGCTGCTATTCCGCGAGATCGCCACTCTCACCCGCGCCGCGCGCGAGCGCATCTCCGTCGCGCTGTCCAGCGGCGACACCGCCGAGCTGTACTGCGCGGAGGGTCTTGCCGCCGCCAGCGTCACCGCCGCGATCAAAGCCGAGACCCACCTCGCGATCGCCGCCGGCCTGCTGGACCGGGCCGCCCGCCTGGCGCCCGCGACCGAGCCGGTGCTGCTCGCCGAGCTGATCGACGCCGGGGTGCGCGCATGACCATCGCGGCGACGCCCGGCGAGTACATCCGCCGCTGCCGCTCGGTCGCCGGGCTCTCGATCGACGACATAGCGCTCCGTGTCGAGACGGACCCGCCGGTCGGCGCATCGCGCCGCGCCGAGTGGCTGGTCGCGATCGAGCAAGGGCTCCTGCCGGTCCGCATCACCACCGCCGCGGCGCTCCACGCCATTCCGGAGCTGCGCATCCACCTGCCGGTGCTCGCCAAGCTGATCGAGGACGAGGCCGGCGAGACGATGATGATCCGCTTCCGCCCGGCGCCGATCCTCGCCGACGCGCACTCCGCCCCGCAGGACCCCGCATGAGCGCCGCCCGCCCCGCGACCGTGCTCCGCAGCCTGCGCCGCATCCAGGTCGCCGCCGCCCTGGTCTGCGGCCTAGCGCTCGCGGCCGCCCTGCTCGGTCACCTCCGCCTCGCCGTCGCGGCGCTGGTGATCGTGCTCCTCCTCAACATCCTGGCGGTCGAGGCCGTGCGGGTCGCGGTCGCCGGCCTGTCGGAGCCGCGCCGATGAAGCTCGACGATCCCCGCACCTGGATCCACGCGCACGATTGCGGGTGCGACGACTGCACGCCCTATCATCCGGCGATCCCGCCGGCGCTGACCTGGGTCGACCTCGCCAAGCTAGCCGTACTCGGCTTCGTCGCCGGCCTCGCGGCCGCGGCGTGCCTCGCCCCGATCCGCACCGGCGCCGCGCTCGCGGCCCTGGTCGGTGCCGGCTGATGCCCCAGCCCCGCACCGAGAGCGAGCTGCGCGACGACCTGCGCCGCGCGCTTGCCCTCCCGCCCGGCGACGAGCGCCGCCGCGCCGTAGGCGCCGCGCGGCAGGCGATCCGCGCGATCCAGCACCGCTCCACCATGGGCGGCGCCGCGCGCCTGAGCCTGCGCGCGCGCTGATGCCGGTCGCGCCCTCTCCGACCCGCCAGCGCTCGATGCTGCAGCGGCTTCGGCGCGGCCTGGTGCTCGCCGGCCACGACAACGAGGTGCTCTGCTTCCTGGAACGGCGCCGCTGGGCCCACGCACTCCCCTTGCACGATCCGCGCAACGGCAAGCCGCTCGCCTCCCGCGCCTGGCAGATCACCGCTGCCGGGGTCGCGGTCGCGACCGGCACCGCTCAGCCGCAGCGCAGGCCATTCCGCAGAGTCGGCCGGCAGATCGACATAGAGGACGCGATCGCCGCCACCAGTTCGGGGGCCGCGCCGGGCGCGTCCCCCTCCCCGCACCCGACCCCGCCGGCGCTGACGATGCCGGCGGGAGCAACCGCAGCCGCACTAGGTCGGGCAACCGCTCGCGGCACCAAGACCCTGGCACCGGAGACCCCCACGCCATGACCCAAGCAGCCCGCTCTGAACAGGCCCGCCCGGCCGCGCCGCGCGCGCCTCGGCCGACCCTCCATCTCGGCGGCAAGGCGCCGATCGCCGCACCGTTTCCCTCCGCCGAGCCGCCGATCGTGCCGTCCGCGCCGCAGCTCTTCCCGTTGATCGAGCTGCTCCGCGCGCCGGAGAACGTGCGGCATGTCCGCGCCGACGAGGATGTCGAGCCGCTCGCCGTCGACATCGCGCAGCATGGGCTGCTGCAAAGCCTCATCGGCTATCAGGGCGCCCGCAAGGTCATGATCGTCGGGGGCGGCCGCCGGTACCAGGCGCTCATGAAGCTGTGGGAGGCCGGCCGGATCGATGGCGCCTTTCTTGTGCCGGTACTCATCCGCGATGTCGAAGAAGCGGTGGAGCTGAGCCTCGCCGAGAACCTGCAGCAGCGCACCATGTCGCCGGTGGACGAGTTCCTGGCCTTCAAGGCGCTCATGGACCGGGGCGACACGTCGCCCGCGAAACTCGCCGCGCGGTTCGGCTTCAGCGAGACCGTGGTCAAGCAGCGGCTTCGGCTCGCCGATCTCGCTCCCGAGGTCCTGGATGCGCTCGCCTCGCGACGCATCACCATCGATGCGGCGACCGCCTACGCCTCGACGCAGGATCGCGCGCTCCAGGTCGAGGTGTTCAAGGTCCAGGACCGGAAGGGCGGGGAGCCGCACCGCCCGGCCAACATCCGCTCGGACGTCGGGCTGAAGGGCATGCGGACCACCGACGCCATTTTCACCTTCGTCGGCGCGGAGGCATACGAGGCGGAGGGCGGCGGGTACGAGGACGATCTCTTTGCCGAGAGCGCCGTCACCGCCCGCGAGGGCCGCGTCCTCGACAAGCCGTTCCTCGCCCGCGGCCTCGCCGAGCGGCTGGTCGCCGATCGCGCGCCGGAGCTGCTGGACCGGCTGCGCGCCGATCCGAAGCTCGCGCCCACGATCGACGGCTTCGTGGTGCCCGACAGCCTGCGCATTTGGAACCACGGCATAGCGCATGACGCCAAGCTGAAGCCGCCCACCGGCTTCGTCGAGGTCGACCGCCGCTACGGCGATGAGGCCAAGGTCTGGAAGACAATCCGCAACAACGGCATCGAGGCGCATGTTATCGTCGCGATCGGCGACAAGGGCGAGCTGGTGGCCTACACCCGGCGCCTGTTCGTCCCCAAGGCGCAGAAGAACGCGGTCGACCAGCAGACGGTGGTTAAGCCGGCGCCGGAGCCAACCGCCGAGGAGCGCGCGGAGCGGGAGCGGCAGCTCGATATCGCGCACTGGGCGCGCCGGCTTGCCGTCGGACCCTGGGCCGGCACCCCGCTGGAGGGCCGCGCCTTTTGGCTCAGCCTGCGCAGCCACGAGGACCGGCACGACCGGGTCACCCAGGCCGGGGTCAAAGGCTACCTCGTGCCCGTCCGCATCTTCGTCTCCGACGAGCAGATCGACGCGGCGACCCCGACAGCGGCCGCGCGCGTCGACGAGGAGCGCGCGATCGCCGCCGAGCTCCAGCGCCGGCGGAAGGAGATCGAGGCCCTCGATGCCGAACCTGCAGTGATCGAGGTCGACGGCGCTCCCGCCTACCGCTGGTCGGACGCGAGCTACCGTGACGGTCCGCAACCGCCGGCCGGCGAGGACGAGAACGGGCCCGAGCTGCGCGCGTGGCGGCTCTACGGCCTGCTCAAGGACGCGAGGACCATAGGCGAGGGCTGGACCTCAATCGAAGCCTATCGCGCCGATCGCGCTGACGATTCGGAGGGAGCGGCATGAGCGCGGCCGCTGCGGCGTTGTTGCGCGCCCGCGCCCGCTACCTTCGCACTGTAGAAGGTCGCCGTGCCGCCGAGTGGCACCAGGACGACGCCTTGATGGTCGCGGGCGAGCTCGACCGTATGGCCCGTGCAGTGGCGCGGTTGACCACCGCGCAGCGCCGCTCGGAGAGGCTCAATTGAGCGCTGCTCGCACCTACCGCGATCTCTGGCGGCAGCGCGCATGCGATCTGCTCAGCAGGTGGGTCTCAGAAGTGCAGCCGGTCATCTCCACTCGCATCGATGTCTCGCCTGATGTGCTGGCGATCGTCGGCGTCGGGGTCGAAGGGCATGATATCCTCTACTCGGCCGAGATCACGGTTTCCGACATGATCGCAGCGGGCGCTCTCGCGTGACCCCTGCCCTCGTCGCCCTCGTCGACGCGATTGCCCGCGACATGGCGGCCGAGGATGTTGCGCGCGCCACCGACCGGAGTCGTCCATGCCCCGTTGCGCCATCTACGCCCGCTTCTCGACCGATCGACAATCCGCCAGCTCGGCCGAGGACCAGATCGCAGCCTGCACCCGCTATGCCGACAGCAAAGGCTGGGAGGTCGCCGGCGTCTACCCGGATATCGCGATCTCGGGCACCAGCAACAGGCGGCCCGGCATGACCGCAATGCTCGCCGACGCCGGCGCCGGCGCGTTCGACATCGTGCTTTCGGAGGCCTTGGACCGGATCGCCCGCAACCAGGCCGACATCGCCACGATCTTTCAGCGCCTGGAGTTCGCCAATGTCGCGATCGAGACCCTATCCGAAGGGCCGATCAGTGAGCTGCACATCGGTCTGAAGGGCACGATGAGCGCGCTGTTCCTGAAGGACCTGGCCGACAAGATCAGGCGGGGGCAGCGCGGTACGGTGGAGCGCGGCCGAGTGCCGGGCGGCCTCGCCTACGGCTATGAAGTCGTCAGCCAGATCGGACCGCGGGGGGACCTCGATCGCGGCCTTCGCCGCATCCACCCCGGCCAGGCCGAGGTAGTGCGTCGCATCTACGCCGAATATCTGACCGGCTCGTCGCCGAAGATGATCGCCAAGCGGCTCAACGCCGACGGCATCCCCAGCCCGCGGGGCGGTGAGTGGCGGGCCTCGACCTTGTCCGGCAATCGCGAGCGCGGCATCGGCGTGCTGCGCAACCCGATCTACGCCGGACGGTATCTCTACAATCGCGTCAGCATGCGGCGCGATCCGGAAAGGCGGAAGCGCGTCTCCCGCGCCAACGCGGCCGACCAGCGCGTCCTCGTCGACATGCCCGAGCTACGGATCGTCAGCGAGCAGGACTGGCAGCAGGCACAGCAGCAAGCCGAGGCGCGCAGCAGCGGACCGATGGCAGCTCGCAAGCGCCCCAAATACCTGCTGACGGGGCTGGTCAGCTGCGGCCGGTGCGGCGGGGCGATGGCCGTCAAGGGCATGGGGCGGCTCGCCTGCACCCGGGCGCGGGAAGCGGGCACCTGTGACGCCACTGCGACGATCAAGCGGATCGATCTGGAGCGACGGGTGCTGACCGGCATCGCCGATCGCCTGCTCATGCCGGAAGCCGTCTCGCGCCTGGTCGCCACCTACCACGCCGACGTCGACCGCCGGCGGTCGGCGCTGACCCAAACGCATCGCGACCTCGACCAGCGTATCGACAAGGTCGGCCGCGCGATCGAACGGCTGGTCACCGCGATCGCCGATGGCGGAGTCGACTTCCGCGAGGTGCGCGAGGCGCTGGCCGCACGGCGAGCCGAGCGCGAGGACCTCATGCGCCAGCGTGACGAGTCGGCCGCCGCACCGGTGATCGCGCTCAACCCGCGCCTGGTCGAGGCCTACCGATCGCGCGTGCGTGCCCTTGCCCTCCACCTGGACGGCTCGACCGCGGCAGGCCGGGAGGTGCTGGAGCGACTCCGCGACCTCATCGAGCGGGTACGCTGCACGCCCCTCAACGATGGCGCTTGGGATATCGAGGTGCTGTCGAGCTTAGGAGGGGTCGTCGCCTTGGCGACAACCCCCCGAAATCTCCCACTGAGCGGTGCGAACCGTTCGGTTCCAATGGTAGCGAAGGAGGGACTTGAACCCCCGACCCCAGGATTATGATTCCCGTGCTCTAACCAGCTGAGCTACTTCGCCCCGCCAGTGGGAGCGGCGCCTATAGGTGCGCGTCGCGGCGTGCGTCAAGCGAACATGTGCCGCGACAGCGGCTCCCACGGCCCCCCGCGATACCACCAGCTGGCCAGCCCGGCGAGCTCCACCTCCCGCGGCTGGAAGTCGCGCTCGATCTGCTGGAGGAGCAGCTTGGCGACCGATGGCTGCACCTTGTTCTGGATCGTGACGTGCGGCCGCCACCCGCCTGCGTCTTGTGGCATCAGCAGCCCCGCGAACGCCTCCGCCAGGCGCGCGCGGATCGCCAGCAGCCCGGGCGAGTCGATCCGATAGGCGACGCCCCGCCCCAGCGACATCGGCGCCCTCACCCGTGCGTCCGGCGCATGGACCCCGCGCGTTTCCTCGACCAGGCGGGTCTTCAGCTCCTCCGCGATCGACGGCGGCAGGTGGTGGAACAATGTCAGGTGCGCCGCCAGCTGGTTGCGCTCGGGCGGGAAATGCCGCTGCCGTTCGGCATCGAACCAGCCCTGGTCCCGCCGTCCGAACAGCGCGGTGACGATGATCGGCGCGGGCGTCAAATCTCGACCTGGCTGCCCAATTCCACCACCCGGTTGGTCGGCAGGCGGAAGAACTCCATCGCCGACTCCGCATTGCGCAGCATCCAGGCGAACAGGTGCTCGCGCCACAGCATCATGCCCGGCCGCTCCGACGCGATCAAAGTCTGGCGCGACAGGAAGAAGCTGGTGTCCATCATCTTGAGCGGCCCGCCGCACCCGGTCGCCAGCTTCAGCGCCGTCGGCACGTCCGCCTCCTCCATGAAGCCGAACTTCAGCACCACCCGGTGGAAACCCTCGCCCAGGTCGGTCAGCCAGACCCGCTCCTCCTGCTTCCAATAGGGCACGTCGGCGACCTTCACCGTCAGCAGGATGATCCGCTCGTGCAGCACCTTGTTGTGCTTGAGGTTGTGGAGCAGCGCGTGCGGCACCCCGTCGGGGGTGGAGGTCATGAACACCGCTGTGCCCGGCACGCGGCTGGCGGAGGCGGCGGCCGAGTCGATGAAGATCTTCATCGGCATCGCCTCCTCGCGCAGCCGGTCGATCATCAGCTGGCGCCCCTTGGCCCAGGTGGTCAGCAGCGTGAACACGATCACGCCGATCAGCAGCGGGAACCAGCCGCCATCGGGGATCTTGGTCGCGTTGGAGGCGAAATAGGTGCCGTCGATGAGGAGGAAGACGCCCTCGAACACCAGCACCGCGGCCAGCGGCCACTGCCACACGCGGCGGATCAGCACCCCCACCATGAAGGTCGAGATGAACATCGTGCCGGTCACCGCGATGCCGTACGCGGCGGCGAGGTTGGACGATTCACGGAAGCCGAAGATCAAGAGCAGCACCATGACCATCAGTGCCCAGTTGATCGCGGGGATGTAGATCTGCCCCGCCTCCGTCGCGCTGGTATGCTCGATCCGGATGCGCGGCATCAGTCCCAGCTGCACCGCCTGCTGCACCACCGAGAAGGCGCCGGTGATCACCGCCTGGCTGGCGATCACCGTCGCCATGGTGGCGAGGATGACGAGCGGCAGCCGCCAGGCCTCCGGCGCCATCAGGAAGAAGGGGTTGGAGGCAGCGGACGGCGTGCCGAGCAGCAGCGCCCCCTGCCCCAGATAGTTGAGCATCAGCGCCGGAAATACGAGGTACAGCCACGCGACCGAGATCGGCCGCCGCCCGAAATGCCCCATGTCGGCGTAGAGCGCCTCCGCCCCCGTCACCGCCAGCACCACCGAACCGAGCGCGAGAAAGGCGAGGCCGGGATCGTTGGCGAAGAAGCGGAAGCCCCAGCGCGGATCGACCGCGGCGAGCACTTCCGGCCGCGCGGCGACGTTGACCAGCCCCAGCGCCGCCAGCGCGACGAAATAGACCAGCATGATCGGCCCGAACAGCTTGCCGACCCGCGCCGTGCCCGACGACTGAATGTAGAACAGTCCCACCAGGATGCCGACCGCGATCGGGATCACGAACGTGTCGAACCCCGGCTCGACCGTCGCGAGCCCCTCCACCGCCGACAGGACGGAGATGGCGGGCGTGATCATGCAATCGCCGAAGAACAGGGCGGTCGCCAGCACCCCCAGCATCACCAGCGCCGGGGCCCAGCGCTTGCCCGTTCCCGACCGCCGCTGGATCAGCGCCAGCAGCGCCAGGCTGCCGCCCTCGCCGTTATTGTCGGCGCGCAAGATGGTGAGGACGTACTTGACCGTGACGATCAACAGCAGCGACCAGAAGATCAGGCTCAGCACGCCGAAGATGTGGAGCCGGTCGACCGCCAGCGGGTGGTGGCCGACGAACACCTCCTTCATCGCGTAGAGCGGGCTGGTGCCGATATCGCCATAGACCACGCCCACCGCGCCCAGCGCCAGTCGGGCGAGCCCGTCGCGAGCGTGATGTTCGGGGATGACCGGGTTGAGTTGCACGGCTTCCGCGGCGACCTGATCGGCCGCGGTCACCGGGGGTACATCTTGCAGGAAGTCATGACGAGTCCGCCATCGTAAGGCGGCGGCCTCTAGCACCGGTGCGGGGGCCGCTCAATGGCGCTCGCCGGCCATCGACAACGGCGGTCATCCCCGCCGCACCACTTCGCGTATAACGAAATGCGAGGCCAGCCGCGCGACACCCGGCAGCTGAGACAGGGTTTCGCGGTGGATCCGCTCGTAACGGTCGTCGCGACGGACCTCGACATGGAGGAGGTAGTCGGCCTCGCCACCCATCAGGAAGCAATGCGTCACCTCCGGACAGTCGGCGATCTCCGCCTCGAACGCCGCCATGGTCTCGCGGCGCTGGTCCTTCAGGGTGACGTTGACCAGCACCGTCGACGGGTCACCCCGCGCCTCGCGCGAGAGGACGGCCCGGTAGCCGGTGATCGTCCCCGACTCCCGCAGCGCCGCAACCCGCCGGTGCGCGGCGGAGGCGGACAGCCCCACCCGCTCACCCAACTCGGCGCTGGTCAGCGAGGAGTCGAGCGCCAGTTGCGTCAGGATGCGGCGTTCGATCGCGTCAGACATGCACGCACGCAAACAGATTGCACATGGCCGCGTCAATCGGGATCAACTCGCGACCCTTTCGCGTGGGCGCGCGGCTATAGCGACTCACGCGCCTTCCCGTCACCCCAACGAAGCCTGAGGTCCATGTCTGTACCCTCAAGCGTTGGTGGTCGTGGAAAGAGAGACATGGATGCCGGCCAGTGCTGGCGCCATACCAGGAGAGAAGACATGCGCGTCGGCGTTCCCAAGGAAATCAAGAACCACGAATATCGCGTCGGCCTGACCCCGCCGTCGGTCGCCGAACTGGTCGCCGCCGGTCACGAGGTCGTTGTCGAGACCCAGGCGGGCATGGGCATCGACTTCGAAGACCAGGATTACGTCGACGCGGGCGCGACCATCCTGCCGACCGCGGCCGAGGTGTTCGCGCAGTCCGACATGATCGTGAAGGTCAAGGAGCCGCAGGCCGTCGAGGTCGCGATGCTGGAGCCGCGCCACACGCTCTTCACCTATCTCCACCTCGCCGCCGACAAGCCGCAGGCGGAAGGGCTGATGAAGTCGGGCGCCACCTGCATCGCCTATGAGACCGTCACCGCGCCGGGCGGCGGCCTGCCGCTCCTGAAGCCGATGTCGGAGGTCGCGGGCCGCATGTCGGTGCAGGTCGGCGCGCATTACCTGGAAAAGGAGCAGGGCGGCCGCGGCATCCTCCTGGGCGGCGTTCCCGGAGTCGCGCCCGCCAAGGTCGCGATCCTCGGCGGCGGCGTGTCGGGGATCAACGCCGCGCAGATGGCGGTGGGCATGCGCGCCGACGTCACCATCTACGACGTCAACATGAGCCGCTTGGCCGAGCTCGACATGTTCTTCTCCAGCCAGATCAAGACCGCCTACGCGTCCAAGGCCGCGATCGCGGCGGCGGTGAAGAACGCGCACCTGGTGATCGGCGCGGTGCTGGTGCCCGGCGCGGCGGCGCCCAAGCTCGTCACCCGCGACATGCTGAAGACCATGAAGCGCGGCAGCGTGCTGGTCGACATCGCGATCGACCAGGGCGGCTGTTTCGAGACCAGCCACGCCACCACCCATGAGGATCCGGTCTTCGTGATCGACGACGTGATCCATTATTGCGTCGCCAACATGCCGGGCGCGGTTGCGCGCACCTCCGCCTTCGCGCTCAACAACGCGACGCTGCCGTTCGTGCTGAAGCTCGCCAACGAAGGGGCTGAGGCTGCAATGAAGGGCGATCCGCACCTCGCCGCGGGGCTCAACGTCTACCGTGGCAAGATCGCCTACAAGGCGGTGGCCGACGATCTCGATCTCGCTTACGAGGCGTGGAACGCATAAGGAACAAGAGGGTTGGACATCGCGAAGGAGAACCGACGCGATGTCCGACACCCCCCACGAGAACCCCAAGGACCACCCGACCGGCAATGCCGAGAAGGATCCGGACGACTGGACCACCGGCGGCGAAGCGATGACCGGTGCGCAGGCGAGCTACCTCAAGACGCTGTCGGAGGAAGCCGGCGAGCCCTTCGACGACGCGCTGACCAAGGCGGACGCCTCCAAACGGATCGACGAGCTTCAGGCCAAGACTGGCCGGGGGCAGTAGCGGGCGATGCGTCGTGCCGGGCACATGCCGGTCTCCGGCATTCGGGA
>Ga0325400_1005844_pt1 | contig 11641 bp, 14 predicted proteins | sample PopdelMetagenome_2_FD_205662 | JGI IMG/M metagenome (GOLD analysis project Ga0325400, IMG submission 205662) | Populus deltoides microbial communities from Bellville, Georgia, United States - Xylem-PdKOR-R1 | ecosystem: Host-associated > Plants > Phyllosphere > Stem > Wood/Secondary xylem...
TAAGAATGCAGATTTTACATCTAACTGGTAAATACTCCATTTCTTTTGAGCTGCAAGTGCAACCACCAAACGAATTGTATCTAATCGTGCCACAGGTGCAAATACTTCAGTGTAGTCTATTCCATGCTGCTAAGCATAACCTTTGGCTACTAGTTGTGCCTTGTGTTTATCGATTTCTCCATGCTCATTGAGCTTAGTTTTATACACCCATTTTACTTCTATCACTTTTCCTCTAGCCAGTAACTTCATCAACTGCCATGTATTATTCTTCTCGATTGCCTCTATTTCTGAATCCATAGCTTTTCTCCACATTTCATATTTCACTACATCTTCATAATAAAACGGATCATCAGTGAACAAAGTAGCAAAGTTTGTTTTTTCTTCATCATCAGAAAGACCTTCTCCACTGACATAATCTCTCATCCAAACTAGAGGTGTCTTGTGTCTTCCTGCATCGAAGTTGGGTGAGTTTTCTTCAATTAATTCATTTGAAGAAAAATCCTCTATTCCTTCATCTGTAGGAGCAGCAGCACTGTCTTCGTCATTCCCTTCATCTGTAGGATTAGCAGCATTGCTAGCAGCACTGTTTTCTTCATTAACATCAATTATGGTTGTTTTGTCTTCATTATCACCCCATTCAAAGCCAGCGTTAATTGCTCCTTCATGACTCTTATCCCAATCCCAACTCTTATCTTCTTCAAATACAACGCTTTGTTCACTATGATCCTTTGAGACATGGGATCATATAACCTATATGCCTTTGATTTTACACTAACTCCAAGTAACACATAACCCCTGCTTTTATCATCTAACTTTGTTCTGTTATTATTAAAGACATGAACATGAGAAAGACATCCAAAAACCTTAAAATACTCAACTAAAGGTTTAACTCCACTCCATGCTTCTTCTGGAGTCTTATCTTTTACTGCAAAAGTTGGACTCCGATTTAGAATATGTATAGCCCAATTGACTGCTTCAGGCCAGAACATCTTTGGCACTTTCTTTTCTGACAGCATGCTATGAATCATATTCATAATGGTTCTGTTCTTTCTTTCCACAACTCCGTTTTGTTGTGGAGTAAATGCAACTGTCAACTGTCTACGTATGCCATTTTCATGACAAAAGTTGGTGAACTTGTTTGATGTGAATTCAGCTTCACGATCGGTACGTAGACCAATTATGTTTGAACCTGTTGCCTTTTCAACCAAACTCTTAAAGTTTTTGAAACTGACAAAAGCTTCTGATTTTTCAGTCAAGAAGTAGACTCACACCTTGCGACTAAAATCATCAATAAAGGTAATCATATACCTTTTCTTACTGTTTAAGATAGGTTTGATCGGCCCGCAAATATCGGCATGCACCAGTTGAAGAATATGAGAAGCTCTCCATGTGCTCTTCTATGGAAATGAATCTCTATGTTGTTTACCCACCAAACAATCTCTGCACAGCTTTGTAGGAGTCTTCAATTGTGGTAAACCATGTACCATATCCTTGTGTTGAAGTTTTTTTAAATATGTGAACCCCAAATGTCCATATCGGCAATGCCAAAGTTGCGTTGAATCTTTTGTGATTGTATTGAAATAGGTGGACTCTTGTGGCTAAGATGCAGCAAGCAACATAAACATTCTGTTTGAAGACATCATAGTCTCTATGATCAAGCCACGTTTATGATGATAGATCTTTAGCTTTTCACGTTGAATGAAAATAGAAAGTCCTCTTCCGCTCGTCTTCTTCCGATGGCCTTTTAACAGTCAAACAGCGTCGTTTAAAAAAAAAGAACCGCTCGTCTTCTTCCGCTCACCAAGCCAGAGAAACAGACGCCCCTGCCATCACTGCTCCTGCAATAACGGTCCTGGGGTCTTCATTGCCAAGAAAAATGCATGCCATTCTCCAACTATAAAAGCAGGAGAAGGGATGCGCACAGGAGGAAAAAAAGAAAAAGAAAAGGAGCGGACAGGAGACGAACGAAGGGGGAAAAAAAAAGAAGCCATGCACGGCAGGGAGAGAGACTAAAACCCGGGGAAAACTGAGAGAAGGGGAGACCCAGAAAGGGGGGAAAGAAACGAAAAAAAATCACAGAACCAGGGGAAAAGGGGAAGAGAAAGACAGGGGTGACTGGAAACAGAGAGAAAAAAAAACCGGGGGGAGAGGCCAATAACCAAAAACCGAAGAAAAGCAGAGGAGGCCACGGAGAAAGGGAGAGCAGAGGAAACACAGAAGAAAGACCAAGGAAAGCAGTAGACAAGAGTCACCACCGGCCTCACCACTGTTTTCGTCCCCTCCAGAAGCAGCAGCTTCAGAGCTTCATCTTCAGCAGCCATTGCACCAGAAACAGGGCACTCCAGGAGAGAAATACAGGGACGAACCGGGGAAGAAAAGGAGGAAGAGAAGGAAGAAGAGAGGAAGAACAAGAGGTGGCAGCACTGTTCGTCCAGCGCAGTGCACCATCGTCTCCGGTTACGCCTTGCTGCACCAGGTAAGTCTTCTCTCGTCTCTCCCCTCCTGCATTATAATTCACTTGCTACAGTAGCAAGTGAATTATAATTAACTCACTACCCAACCGGGTCACTAGCTGCGGCCAGTGACCAGACCAGGGATGTTGGGTCTACCCAACCATGTAGGTTGGATCAGACCCAACCCCCAAAACAAAAAAAATCAAAAATAAAAACTAAAAAAAAATAGAAAGTATAGAAATAAAAATAAAAAAATGAAAAATGAAAAATAGAAAAATATGTGTATGCATGAATAAAAATAATATAAATTTACTGGTTTATTCACCAACACTAGAGTCGGGGATAAAATACTGGTTTAAATTTATATTATTTTTATTCATTATATTTTATTTTATTTAGCAAAAAAATAAAAAAAAACATATGTGCATGCATGAAAAATAAAATTTATTTTATTGGTTTATTCACTGATGCCAGAGTCAGGAATAAAAACACTGATTTAATTTTTTTTATTTTATTTTTTATTTAACTACATAAGAAATAAAAAAAAATATGTGAATGCGCAATAAAATGAATTTAGTTTATTTTTTTATTCACTAGCGTTAGAGTCAGGAATAAAAAATATTAATCTAAATTTATTTTATATCTACGTAATAGTTACCAACGCCAAAGTTGGAATTATCCGTAGTTGAATATTCACTGACGCCAGAGTCAGGAATATTGCGAATAAACCATTAGAGCGTAAACCAATAAAATTTAGCAATTTAAGACAAAAACAGTAATGCAGTTTGCCTTAGGCAGAACGTTTAAGAGGTGCTAATATTTTCCCTTTTACGTAACCAGTCCCGAACCATAAAATCTATTGACCAGTTAGGGTTTCTAGTGACCATAATACTAGGTGGCGACTCCTCAAACAAGATATTTTTCCCTAAAAGAACTAGATGCTAGAAATCTATTCTTTTTCCATAATCAAGAGAATTTTTTAGGGCCGTCGTGATGTCGGGTGCGACAAAGATCAGAGAAAATTTTCTTTTTCCCACACATGTGATTACTACATCCTGAATCAAGAAACCACACTCTCTCTCGGTTAGCATTTTGACAATTTACATCGGTCATTAGCAACATCTCCTCATCAACTTTCACATAGTTAGCCTCCTTCTTTAGCTTAGGACATTCATATTGAAAATGTCCTAGCTTATGACAGTAATAAAACTCCACAGTGGCCTTGTCAATGTTTTGTCTCTCTCGTCCTCTTCCTCTTCCTCTTCCTCTAAAGCTTCCACGGCCTCGACCCCTTCCTCTAGATGGACTTTCATGAATAGCTTGCAGAGCTTGTTCTTCTTTAATATGAGAGCTCATACGTTGTTCATGCACAAGCAAGCTGCTTTGCAACTCATCAATGATGAGAGTATCCATATCCTTAGATTCCTTAATAGAACACACCACGTAGTCAAATTTGAGAGTTAAGGATCTCAAAATTTTCTCAATGATAGCAACATCTCCCAAGGTCTCACCATTTGCCTTCATTTTATTGGCTATGGTAAGGGTTCGAGCAAAATATTCATTCACAGTTTCTCCTGCCTTCATGTGAAGAACTTCAAACTCCTTCCGGAGAGCCTGTAGTTGTGCATGTTTGACTCGTATGGTACCTTGATATTTCTGCTTCAATGAGTCCCAAATATTCTTTGTTGTTCTTTGTTCAGAATGGTCTCCATAATGGAGCGATCAATTGCTTGAAAAAGGTAATTATTTGCCTTCAAGTCCTTTAATGTCTGATCTTCAATGGCCTTCTGTTGTTCGTTTATGAGCACTACTCCTGTGGCTGTTGTAGGAACACTATGTTCCACCAAGTTCCAAAACTCCTTCGATCTTAGAAAGTTCTCCATGAGCATAGCCCAATGTTCATAATACCCATCAAAATTTGGAATCGTTCATTGTACAAAGCTGCTGCTTGCTGACGCCATGTTCTCACTGTGACACACTTTAAAAGACTGCTGCTTCTTGTATTTCAATCAGGTCTAGTGATAGGCTCTGATACCAAATGTTAAAACAGAGTAACCTTTATGAAGAATAAGTAAGTTTTGGGATAAGTAATTTTATTGAATTGAAAACCAAGAGTTGGCTATATTTATAGCCTTAGAAGTAACATAAAACTGAAATAAAACAACCCACATCAAAGCAAACTTTATGAATGTGGTTACAAGCTAATAACTAGATCAACATAACATGCATTTCCTAATCAATAGGGATTTAACAAAACATTAATTAGAAATAACTGACAACTTAACATCATGGTGGTTTACCGAGAGCATTCTTTAAGGATTTTCTTCAACCCTCATCTCATCTTCAACTGTTCCGGCAGCAGAGAATGATCTTCCAATAGCAGCCATGACAACTCCTCCTTCCAGCGATGTTACCTTTTCTACACCTCCAGCAGAATCATACCATTGCTAAGCAAATAATATAATTAGCTTCAGTCGAGCAGAAGCTCCCATCGCTAGCATGGGGTCAGTTTCAGTCCAGTAGAAATTTCCATCACTAGCAGATGGTTGCATCTCTTCTCCGTCCAGTAGCAACTGTAAGATCTTCATCTTCTCAGTCCGAAACAACCTCCATTAGCTTCAACCACCAGCTCCTCAACATCACAGCAACCCCTTCCAGCAGTTGATCCAACAACACCAACACCAGCACCTTGTTGGAAACAAATAGCCGAAACAAAAAAAAAAGAAGATTGAAACTGAAAAATGGTAGAGCTGCAGCTCACTAGAGATGATTTTATTATACTTTTATTCTACTTTCATAAATAGAGGAGAGAGGACCTATATAACAAGAGCTGAATTAATAAAATCTAGAAAAACTTAAACTTCCACGATCTAGGAAAAACCAAGAGAACAAGAGCCATAAAAGCTAATAATAAAAGACATTAAAAATTAAAAATTATATTTAATACTTCCTTTTAATTTGTAATCTTTAAAAACTCTTGAATTGCTGAAACTTCTCAACTGGAACAATTTTATTGAGGATGTTTGCAGGTGGATCATTTATGTTAATAAACTCCAGTTGTATCTCCTTCTTGTTTACCATGTCTCTAATGTAATGATGTCTTAACTCTATATGTTTTGATCTTACATGAAAAATTAAATTCTCGGTCATTGAAATTACTAACATATTATCACATAATATTGTGCATGGTAGGATCAAGGATATTTTGCTACAAATCAGAAAGGATTCTTCTCATCCATATTGATTGACAAACGACTTCATTTGCTGCAATATATTTTGCCTCTGCAAAAGATAAAGCTATAGAGCTTTGCTTCCTTGAACACTAAAAAATTGTATTTGTTCCAAGACAAAACACGTAACCAAATGTACTTTTTCTATCATTATAGCTTCCTGCCCAATCACTGTCAGTATAAACAATCAACCTGTTTTCATCTTGTTTTTTATACAAGAGTCCATGATTCTTGGTTCCTTGAAGATATCGCAAGATCCTCTTTATTGTTGCAAAATGAAGTTTGTTAGGATTCTCTATAAATATAGAGATAATGCTAACAGAAAAGAGTATATCAAGTCTTGAATTTGTGAGGTAGATTAAAGATCCAACAAGGCTTCTGAAATGCTTTGAATTTATCTTAGCTGCACCATCATTCTGTTGTAATTTATTATTTGCTATCATTGGAGGTGTTACTAGCTTACACTCTAACATGTTAAACTTCTTTAAGAGATCTATAACATACTTTTGTTGTGAAATAAAGATTTTTTCTAGAGATTGCTTCACTTAAATGCCAAGCAAAAATCTCATCAACCCAAGATTTGTCATTTCAAATTCTCTCATCACAGTATCCTTGAAATCTGCAACCATATCTTTACTTGTTCCTGCATAAATAAAATCATCAACATAAAGACAAACCATTGGAAAATCTTCTCTCTTCTTCTTTACATAAAGTGATGGTTCGAATTGACTTCTTCCAAATCCATTCTGATGAAAATAGAGATCAATTTTATGGTTCAACACTTTTGAGCTTGTTTTAATCCATAAAGGGTTTTATAAAGTCTGTAAACTTTATCTTCTTCTCTTTTTAATTCATATCCTAGAGGCTGCTAGACATAGACTTCTTCTTGCAATTCGCCGTTAAGAAATGATAACTTAGCATCAAGCTGAAAAACCTGCAATTGAAGTTGTGCATATAAGGCAAGAACTATTTTGATAGTTTCCATTCTTGTAATAGGTGCAAAGGTTCTAAAAAATCAACTTTAGGCTGCTGAGAGTAGCCTTTAGCAACATTTCTAACCTTATGCTTCTGAATGTTGCCATATTCATTGTATTTGACCTTAAACACTCATTTTAATCCCGCTACCTTCTTTTCTTTTGAAAGATCAACTAACTTCCACATTTGATTCTTTTCGATACTTATCATCTCCTTATTCATAGCTTTCCTCCATTCTTCCTTCTTACTGTTTCTTCAAAATTCTGAGGTTCTCTTGAAAATAAGGTAACATGACATGAATTGTTAATGTCAGTTAAATAATGAACTCTTCTTGGAGGAGATTCTGAGACTGATTCATCAAGAGAACTTGATGAGCTTCCTTCAGCAAAATTAAACTACTTCTAACATGAGAATTGAAAACATCAAGCTGTTTTGAAGCTTGAAATAACTTCAGTATTGTTGATTCTAGATTGACTGAATCTTCCTATTTCCAAGCAGCAGATTCATTAAAAAATAACATCTCTGGACAGAAGTAGCTGATCCTTTTTAGGATTGAAAAGTCAAAAGCCTTTTAATTCATCACTATAGCCAATGAAAATAAGTTTCTCCCCTTTCTCATCAAACTTGCCTCTGTTTTGGGAAGGAATAAGAGCATAAACAATACTGTAAAATACTTTAAGATGACTAACATCAACTTTTTATTTATACCATACTTCAAATGTAGTTTGATTTCTGACTGCCTTTGTTGGAGATCTATTGAGAATATACGCTGCAGTATTGACAGCTTCTGCCTAAAAATTATTAGGAAGTCATTTCCCCTTTAACATGTTTTTTGCCATTTCTTCAATAGTTCTATTCTTTCTCTCTACAACTCTATTCCGCTAAAGAGTATGTCGGGCTGTAAGTTGCCTTTGAATGCCATGCTCTTTGCAATAATCAAGAAAAGCTTGTAAATAAACTCTTCTCCACAGTCTATTATTCTATTATCAAGGTCTTCATTCGACACCCACTTTACTTTTCTACAAGAGCTTTGAATTACAGAAAGATAGAGAAGGCTTCTGATTTTTATCAAGAAAATAAATCCTAATCATTCTCGAGTAATCATCAACAAAAAGTAAAGAATATCTCTTGTTACTCATAGATGAAATTTGAGTAGGACCACAAACGTCTGCATGAACTAATTCCAATGGTGTTTTGGCTCTCCAAGTAGTCTTTGGAAAGGGAAAACGATGTATTTTTCCATACACATATCTTTTATAAATCCCAACTTGGTTCTGAATTGAAGGCAAACCAGAAACCGACCTCTTCTTCTTTAATAGCTGCAAGCCATTGTAATTCAGATGCCCATATCTTAAATACAATGTTGAGAATCATCAAGATGCTCACTTCTCATTGTAACATTATAAAGGGATTTCATGTTAAAAGGAAAGTTATTATTAGAACTTATCTTGACTATAGTTGTTCTCTTATTTGTCTTATTATAGATCTCACATTATGCATCGTCAAAAACCAGTTTATAACCTCTTCTCATCATTTTTCCCACACTTAATAGATTCTGACCAATGCTAGAAGAGTAAAACACATCATGAATGCATTTTTTATTACCTTCATTTGAGTGGATTGCAACATCATATCATCCTTTGATCTCCACCCTTTTGTTGTCACCAAGTTCAACATGAGAAGAAAACTCTTCATCAAGAGTTTCAAAGTTTGAGCGAGCACTAGTGATATGATGACTACAACCACTATCAATATACTAGATTTCTTCTCATTTATGTTCTGCATTCATACAGGAATAGAACAAATGATCTTCTTCTTTTGAAAAATTTGTTCTATTGTTCTCTCCAGTGCCATCTACCTTATCTTTGTGCCAGCAATTTCTGTCAGAATAAGTGGAATTTTTCCATGTGGTACACTTGAAGAGACAATCTCGAGTTCCATGACCAATCCTCTTGCAGATAGAGCAATATGAATTGTTGTCTACTCTTGGTTGAAAATTCGCTCTTCTTCTTCCTCTGCTTCTACCTTTACCGCTGCTGCAATTCTGACTTTCACTTGTTGTTCTATATGTGTCTTTTCTGAAAAAAGATCTTCCTCCTTTCTGATCTTGATGAAAACTTGTTCCTCTACTGTTAGAAAAATTAGCTTTGATAAAAAAAGCCTGCTCCATTGGTTGCTTGCTATACTGGTTTACTCTTTGTTCATGCACTTCAAGAGATTCTATTGATTCATGAATTGAAAATCTTGACAAATCTCTTGCTTCTTCAATAAAAACTATATGTTCAAATTTTTATGGTAAACTTCCTAGTATCTTCTCTACAACTCTTTTATCAGAAACATTGTCTCTACAACTTTTGATTTGATTGATGATTTTAGTGATTCTAGAAGAGAAATCTGTAACCAACTTACTATCCTTCATTGTAAGATTTTCAAATTCTCTTCATGGATTCTGTAGCCGAATGGAGATGGCTTTCTAAGAGCTCTGGAATTCATTTCTCAATATCTCCTATGCTTCTCTTGTCTTTCTAATAGAGAAAATTCTGGGATAGATTGATTTACTTACTCCCTGCTAAATAATTCTTACGGCAGTTGCATTTCTTTACATATTCTACTTGTATTCCTTTGCATCCTCTTCTTACCAGAATGTAGAAGATCTTGTCTGGGGTGTTTATGCAAACCCTTCATCAACTAATGTCCACAAGTCTTGTGAAATAAAGATAGTCTCCATCTAAGAACTCTAGTATGCGTAATGCTCTCTATCGAAGATGGGAATCTGCTTAACTTTATAAGAGAAAGTAGAAATACTAGAAGAAGAAGCCATATAGAAGAAACCTTGCTCTGATGTCAAATCTGTTGGAAAACAAATAGCAGAAACAGAGAAGAAGATTGAAACTGATAATTGGTAGAGCTGCAGCTCAATACCAGAGACGATGTTATTATACTTTTGTTCTGCTTTCTTACTTTCATAAACAAAGGAGAGACGACTTAAATAACAAAAGCTGAATTAATAAAATCTAGGAACACTTGAACTTTTACAATCTAGGAAAAACCAAGAAAACAAGAGCCATAAAAGCTAACGATAAAAGACATTGAGAATTACAAATTACATTAAACACACCTCCTCCGCATCAGTGACAGTCCAGCAGCTGCACCTATAGCTATCTGCAGGTAAAAGGTTTCCTTCTCATTAACGGTTGTCAGTCAACAAAAATTATGACGTTTTGGTTTTGAAATTATGGAGCTTGCATTTCCCACTGTATCTTGTGTCGCATTAGTTTAAAATTGTTGCTGTTGTACCCCATGCTAGCTCTTCGTTTGATAAAAGGACAGTGGCAACATTTCCTTATTTCAAAATGATAGAGCTGTTTTGGAAGGGATGGTTTCTTTTACTTGCTGGAGAAACGAGAGCTAGTTTTATTACCCAGTTGGGTTTGAGTCTAGAGGGCAACAAATTTCCCTGTATGGTTTGGTTTTGTGAAGCTTTGCTACTGGAACAGTAAATACTTGATCCTTATAATGTTTCCTCGTAGTGGGCGTTTCTGCACTTGTTCGAGGGAGTGGAAGAACATGGCTTCATGCTTTATTTTCCTTTGAACCTACACGCATTTTAGGCATGGCACTGATCATTACCTTGTTGCAAAATTGCATTTTTAAGGCTTGTTTTTGCAAATGTGTCCAATGGAATTTTGGAAGCCTTATATTTCTGCTTTTCTATTGTTTTTGACATATATTATTTTAGTCTAGTTTTAATAAATCTTCAAAGATTTTTTTTTTAAAAAAATTATTCTTGCAATTAATTTTGAGTTTCTTAGCTTCTCGTTTTTAGTATTTGGAACTGTGATCTATATTCGATATGCTTTTTTGATATTAAATAAATCAGTTTCTTTCCACAAAAATAACAAAAAAAATTCTTTAAAAAAGTATAATTTTTATTTTAATTTGTATGCGGTGAAGTCTCTCAAAAATAAAAATAAAATCATATCTTGCTTAAAATAAAATATATGGTGTTTTAGTATTTTCATGCAAAATTAAAAAAAAAATATTTGCATGTATTTTGAATTTAATAACTAATTTATTGAATCTGTGAGAATTTAATCAATATTTCAATAACTCATTAAATTTTAATTCATGAGGATTAATGGTCAATATTCTGGTATAAATGTTGGACCTCAGAAATTGACTAGAAAATTCTCAGAATTATTCTCAATATTCATCAATTTTAATTGAGAGTATTTTTCACCACAACACACAAGTTGTGAAAAATCCCTTCGCCTTCCAAAATAGATGATTTCTATTAAGGCACCTATAAATCCTTTCTTTAAAAATTCATTTGAGTACAAACCTATAATAAATTAAAACACTTGATTAATAATTCGCACGAATAAATCCTCATCTCAAGTCAAAGACTTCACCGGTTAGAAAACATCAAATTTTTAAACTATATTCAAACCATATAATACAACTTATCTCATATTAAACTGGGAACACTTGCATCAAGAAACATATATGACCAACCACATACAGACGCATGCTAGGAAATCTTTTTCCATATGATTTTATTACACAAAACACAAAAGTGACTGGATACGACCTGTTCTCTCCAAGAATCATGAAACCAAAAAAAACAAAAACATGATGAATAATCCAAGAGACCTATGCAAACCCAAGAGACCTATAACAATATTTGCGCGCACTATTAATTCCAGGGGGAGGAAATAAAAGATTACTCCTAACAATGAGAAAATTCAAAGATAGATGATGCAACTTTCAAAGGCAAACAACAAAACAAAACAAAAAAGTTGAATCAGAAAACAAACCTAGCAGCTGAAGCACCATAACGGTACAAACAATGTAGAATGCAGAAGAGAGACAATACAGAGAACAGATCAGATGTTGGGAATTTTTTTGTAAGAGAATCCATTAAAAAAACAAAAGGTTATATGCTCCCCCCACAATCCCATGGCAGCCCAGTTCCAAGAAAGA
>Ga0325400_1005845_pt1 | contig 11641 bp, 12 predicted proteins | sample PopdelMetagenome_2_FD_205662 | JGI IMG/M metagenome (GOLD analysis project Ga0325400, IMG submission 205662) | Populus deltoides microbial communities from Bellville, Georgia, United States - Xylem-PdKOR-R1 | ecosystem: Host-associated > Plants > Phyllosphere > Stem > Wood/Secondary xylem...
GTTGATGGTTTTCGCCCGGCAAGTGAGTTTAAATCGAATATGGATACCTGGATAACACGCTTCAAATCAGCACAGCCTATAGATGCCAGCCAACAAGTTATTATTCCCGGCGAGCCGGAACTGAACGCAGAAATAGAACGCCGGCAAAATGGTATCCCAGTGGTACAAGCCGTTTTTGACGATCTCAATACTCTTGCCGGGCGGTTTGGCGTTCAACCAATCGTCACAAATTATTGAATCTCTAAAATTAAACTATCAGTTTGGGTATCTTTTAGAAAATCGTTGATGGCAGATGCATGACTGAATAGTTTGTTAACCAATTTCAGATTAGTAGAGTTGCCAAACTTGAGCCAAATTATCTTAGGCAGTGAACCTTTCCAAATTGATAGATCAACAAAATCGCTATCGAACGTTACTATCGTTTAATCATAATCTTTTGCATATTGCCATATTATTACATCGGAAGCGTCTGTTAGGCCGAGGCTTCTAACGTGACTTATAGTGAATGTGGCTTCTAAAGAACGAACAACTTTATAAGAAATATTCTGATCGAGCAGTAACTTCATTATGCATACAAAATCTTCAATTTATGCTCTTTATCAGCTGCATAAGCCAAACAAGCTTTTATCTGCATTTCGTTTAGTTCAGGAAAATCGTCTATTATTTCACTTATCGACATCCCTTTTGCCATCCAGCTTAAAACGTCATAAACAGCAATGCGTGTTCCGGTCACACATGGCTTTCCAAAACGCTTTGCAGGGTTAATCTCAATATAAGCAGTGTAGTCCATACACAAATATAACCAATAATATTTTTCAGATTGATACCATTAATGTATTCCCTTGAACAATCTGTTCCAGCGTATTTTATTTAGAAAAGAGGCGTTATCGTCCCAGCTCATCCAGATAAATAAAGCTTTGCCTACAATATGATCCTCAGGCACAAAACCCCAAAAGCGGCAATCAGCTGAATTATGACGGTTATCGCCCATCATCCAATAATAATTCATCTTAAATGTATAAGCCGTCGATTTTTTGCCATTAACATATACGTCTTGTCCCTTTACTTTTAATGTATTCCCTTCGTATACTACAATAGCTCGTTCATACAAAGGTATAGTTAGGCTATCCAATTTAACAGTCCAACCTTTTTTAGGTACGATGATCGGACCACCGTTATCTGCATTCCATTTACTATAAAATTTACTGGAATAGTTAGCATGATAGTAATTATTTGAGTTTGGAAAAACCGGCCCGCCTTGATTGTCTAAAGAATCTTTGCCCTTAATGTTAGGTTTTAACAAAGTCACATTTGAGTAACTTTTCAATGCTTTTGCTGATGCAGGTGTCATAGTTGGTCCGGCAACGCCATCAGTAGTTATTTTCAACTCATCTAACACTAATGGATTTATTTGTGTACCATCTTTTGTTATCAACGTATAATCAATCTGCCCCTCGGGCGGGTTCGGCATCGCTTTGCCATTAATGAATACCTGCGCATCTGCAATACTTAAAGTATCCCCAGGCGTACCCTGACAGCGTTTGATGTAATTTTCTCGTTTATCCACCGGTCGGTTAAGCGGCGCATCAGCATCCATAGGGTAGTTAAATACGACTACGTCACCTTTTTTTATATTACCTAAACCGGGCAAACGGTAGTAAGGCAGCTTCACACCATCCCAGTAAGCTTTCGTATTAATAACAGGCATGGTATGGTGCGCAAACGGAAAGGCTATCGGCGTCATGGGCGTACGGGCACCATAATTCACCTTACTTACAAACAGGAAATCACCGATTAGCAGCGAACGTTCCATCGAAGCGGTAGGTATTGTATAGGCTTCTATGAACAATACCCGTATCAGCGTAGCCGCTACTACTGCAAATATGATGGCATCAGTCCATTCGCGGGCCGCACTCTTTTTCTTCTTCGGCGCTTCGGTGTTCTTATTCCAAATCTTCCAGTTCATTATGCTATTATCGTATTATTAATTATAAAGTGTTGAAGCTGAACATTTCAGTAACTTCAAAACAACCTTTTTTATTTTGCATCCATTCAGCAGCCAGCACAGCACCCAAGGCAAAGCCATTGCGGTTATGTGCCGTATGCTTAAACTCTATACTATCCACTTCCGAATCATATACTACCGTATGCGTACCGGGCACACTATCAATGCGGTGCGATTCTACCAGCAACTGTCCGGCTACGACATCTGCCTGGTTATTTGCATCCGGCACATCGCTCACCAGCACGTTCTTCCATTCCTTTTTAATGTTCAAATTATCAATAATACCTTGTGCAATGGTGATTGCCGTTCCGCTTGGCGCATCCAGCTTTTGGGTATGATGTATCTCCTCTACCTGAACTTCATAATACGGATAGCTGTTCATCAGTTTCGCCAGCATTTGGTTCACGTGAAAGAACAGGTTTACACCCACACTGTAGTTTGACCCATACATTAGTGATTTGTTACTATCCACGCATTCTTTTTTTACCCGAGGTAACTGATCGTACCAACCAGTTGTACCCACAACTATCGGCACTTCTGCGTCAAAACATTTACTGATGTTACTCAATACCGATGCTGGTGTGCTAAATTCGATTACTACATCAGCATTTTTTAATTTATCTGGCGTTAGGTCGTGCAGATTGTCTTTATCAATAATCAGCACAATCTCATGTTTGCGGCTCAAGGCAACTTGTTCTATAATTTTGCCCATTTTTCCGTAGCCGCATAAAGCAATTTTCATGTAACGGTGTAAATTTATAATTTATGTACGGTTTAAACGCAGCTGCTACATAGCAGCAGGTAACTCATTTAAAAGTAACTGTTAACTTTAAAACAGGCGTAAATGTAGCCATATTATTTAAAGCATAAACGGATGGTTGTGTTATAGCCGGACTCAGTTTAAAGCTCAGGTTATTATCCATGGTATACGAGTGTATAAACTTAGCATCAATATAAGCATCAACCATTTGGATAAGCCATGCACCGGCCAAACCTAAAATACTTAACTGAAAGTTCCTCTGGTAATTACTGGCCTGATCTTCAAACGCCTGCTGTGTTACGCCAGCCGCTGTATATTGCTGATACAATATATAATTTGGATTATCTTTTTGCGTGATAGCATCCTGCGGATCACGGTTACGGCCAAACTTGGCAATAGCTAAAAATTTGTTATACTCCCGCTTGTTATCGACGATGTTATAACCAAATGCACCTACCGCTACATAAATGATAGGCACCTTCCACCACTTGCGGTTATACCATTGCCCCCAGCCAGGCACCATAGCCGAACGCCTTACGGCAAGGCCGGGACTGTGTGTACTATCCGGATGATAAACTTTAACTTTTTTGGAAGGCTTGGGTACAAAGGGCTTTGAGGTCACAGAATCCTGTTGCCGGTTCAGGCTATCCGTACGGCTCTTTACTTTAACCGTATCAAGTTGCTGTGCTAATGCCGTAAATGCAAAGCTTGTTAACAATATTATAACCAGCCCTATCTTTTTCATACTACCAGTCCAGCATTTCGAGGATACGGCCCAGATCATCTTCCGACATAAAAGGTATTTCGATACTGCCGGCCCCTTTACTGCTTACATTCAATTTTACTTTTGTACTGAATTTTGAAGCTAAATCATCCTGTATCTTCTGCACCTGAAAAGGCAACGACTGTTCTTTTTTCTCTGTTTTTTTTACGGGTGCTTTCTGATTATGGCTTTCCCGAACCATCTCTTCTACCTTACGTACCGATAGGCCCTGCTGCAATATCAGCTGATGAATGTGCAGTTGCATTACCGGGTCGGTTACAGTGATTAGTGCACGGGCGTGCCCCATACTGATGGCACCATCGCGTATAGAGGCCTGTATTGCAGGCGGCAATTTCAATAACCGCAGGTAATTAGTCACCGTCGATCGATTTTTGCTGACGCGCTCACCCAGCTCATCCTGCTTTAGGGAGCATTCGTCCAGCATGCGCTGAAAGCTCAGAGCCACTTCCATTGCGTTTAAATCCTCACGCTGTATATTTTCTATCAGCGCCATTTCCAGCAATTGCTGGTCGTTAGCGGTACGAATGTAAGCCGGTATAGTAGTAAGTCCTGCACGTTTAGAAGCCCGCAACCGACGCTCACCCGATATCAGCTGATAGCTGTTGTTAGCAGCTTTTCGTACCGTTATTGGCTGTATCAGTCCCTGCGTTTTAATAGATTCGGCCAGCTCGTACAGTGCCTGCTCATCAAAATCAGTACGGGGTTGATAAGGGTTAACTTCAATCTGTGAGATACGTATCTCGTTAACAGCACCTAAATTATTAGCAACAGCTTCGGTTTCCTGCCGGTGCGAATACGGCATTACCTCGGGCGAGTCGTTTAACAAGGCACTTAAACCCTTGCCTAATCCTCTTTTCTTTTCCACACTCATGTATCTTTTTAAACTACGGCAGTGGTTTGCTCTCCTGCTGGTTTAAACAAGCCGTTTTTACGTATAATTTCCCGCGCCAGATTCAGGTAGTTTACAGCACCCTTACAAGTAGCATCGTGCATAATTACCGATATGCCAAAGCTTGGTGCCTCACTTAAACGGGTATTGCGCTGTATAATAGTTTCAAACACCAAGTCTTCAAAATGCGTACGCACCTCATCCACCACCTGGTTCGACAGGCGCAACCTTACGTCATACATCGTCAGCAATATGCCTTCAATATCCAGCTGCGGATTTAATCTGTTTTGTACAATCTTGATGGTATTCAATAGTTTGCCCAGTCCCTCCAAAGCAAAATACTCACATTGCACCGGTATAATTACCGAATCGGCCGCTGTCAGGGCATTAATCGTAATCAAACCTAACGATGGCGAACAATCAATAATGATAAAATCGTAGGTGTCACGCAGTTTATCCAGAACGGCGCGCATCTTGTACTCGCGGTCGCTCAGGTTAATCATCTCTATTTCGGCACCAACCAGGTCAATATGCGCCGGCAACAGATCCAGATTAGGTGTTTCTGTTTTTTGTATAGCTTCGGCAGCGTCCACTTGGTTAATGATACACTCGTAGATACTGTTTTTAATAGTACGCGGATCAAAGCCGATGCCCGAGGTGGAATTTGCCTGCGGGTCGGCATCAACCAGCAGTGTTTTATATTCCAGCACGGCCAGGCTGGCAGCCAGGTTTATAGAAGACGTTGTTTTACCCACCCCGCCTTTTTGATTAGCCAAAGCAATTATTTTACTCATTTATATTACCTCAAATATGAACCCCACAAATCATTTACAAGCTGCCCAAACAACGCGAAACTTCGCTTTTGTGCAAGGGCTAAAGATACGAATTTAAACAATTCGGCCCGCCTGATGTTGCGCTAACTTATAAACATCCATTTAAATGATCACCATCATTGCGTCAACTAACCGCTCCGAAAGTTCAACTCTAAAATTAGCTAAATATTATCAGAAATTAATACAACAAGCTGGTTTAACAGCTAATCTGCTATCGTTGCAGCAACTGCCGCCCAACTTTATTGAAACGGATATGTTTGGCAAAAGAAGCAGTGCTTTTCAGCCTTTACAGGATATGATGACCGACACACAAAAGTTTTTGTTTGTAATACCCGAATATAACGGCAGCTTTCCTGGTGTGTTGAAAGCTTTTATTGATGCCTGCGCTTTCCCTGACAGTTTTTATGAAAAAAAGGCGGCCCTGGTAGGACTATCATCCGGTAAATATGGTAACGTGCGCGGTGTAGAACATTTTACCGGCATATGCAGCTATGTTAATTTGTATGTGCTGCCCCTGCGCTTGCATATACCGGCTATACATAAAGAGTTTGATATTGATGGGAACTTATACCAGCCCGATACCATAAAGTTTGTTAACCAGCAGGTGGAAAAGTTTATAGCGTTTTAGCCTCTACATTAAATGCAGCTTACTGATATAGTGCAACTATAGCTATGAAAGCCATATTAGCATAAATAAAACACCTGCGCCGCATTATCAATAAAACAAAACAACCCTTCTTCCAGTTAAATTTTCAGTATTCATTTCTTAATTCTATGAAAAATTTAAACGTCTATATACTTGCTTTGGCGGGATTGAGCTTTGCTGCCTGCAAGCCGAAACAAAAACCTGACCCTGCCAAAGCTGATCAGGTAGCTGATAGTACAAACCGCCAAGTAAACTTACCTGCGCCTTTCGCCACAGAATCGGCCAAAGTATTTTGTACAGTTGTTGGCTGGCCGCAAGGCAAAACGCCTGTTGCACCCACTGGTTTTAAAGTTAACTTGTATGCCGAAGGATTGAACAACCCGCGTAATATCTATATCGCCCCTAACGGTGATGTATTTGCAGCACAGGCCACTACAGAAGCCAAAGGGTTAAAGAAAGTAGGTTCGGCTTTAGCCGGCAAAACCAAATCGCAGAATATGGGTGAAAGCCCCAACTCTATCGTAATATTCAGAGATACCAATGGCGATGGCACACCCGACCAAAAAGGTGTATTCATGACCGGTTTAAACCGTCCGTTTGGTATGTTGGTAATAGGAAATTGGTTTTATGTAGCCAATACAGATGGCTTATGGCGTTATCCTTATACACCCGGTGAAATGAGTATTACTAAACCGGGCAAAAAATTAATTAAACTACCATCCGAAGGTTATAATAACCATTGGACACGTAATTTGCTTACTAATAAGGATAACAGCAAGATTTATATCACAGTAGGTTCGGGCACTAACATCGCAGAACATGGCATGGATGTGGAAGCACGCCGCGCCAATATACTGGTGGTTAATCCGGATGGCAGTAATGAAAAAATTTATGCCAGTGGTTTACGCAACCCGGTAGGCGTAGGCTTTCAACCGGGAACCGGTAAAATCTGGACTGCTGTTAACGAAAGGGACGCTTTAGGTGATAATTTAGTACCTGATTACTTAACCAGTGTTAAAGAAGGCGGCTTTTACGGCTGGCCATATGCTTACTTCGGACAACACGAAGATCCACGCCGCAAGGGCGAGCGTCCGGATTTAGTTAAAAAAGCAATAGTACCTGATGTGGCTTTAGGCTCACACACAGCATCTTTGGGATTAGCCTTTTATGATGGTGGTAAATTTCCGGATAAATATAAGAACGCTGCATTTGTAGGTCAGCATGGTTCCTGGAACAGCTCAAAACTGGTGGGTTACAAAGTAGTAGCTGTACCTTTCAACGATGGTAAGCCAGGCAAACCCGAAGATTTCCTGACCGGCTTTATAGCTAATGCGGCGAAAAATGAAGTGTATGGTCGCCCTGTAGGTGTTGCTGTAAATAAAGATGGCTCTCTTTTAGTTGCTGATGACTCGGGTAACAAAATATGGCGTGTAAGCGCGCAAAATTAAGATAAGGCACAGCAAGTTTAAAGTCCGGAGTTTTAAGTTGAAAAATAGCTTAAAACTCCGGACTTTTGGTTATACGGTTCTATGAAATATACTGGCATCACTATTATATGCCTGCTCTCATTCATTGTTTTGAAAGCACAGGTTAAACAATACACATCTCAAAGCGATAGTAGTAAAGCTTTACATGCAGTAACCATACGAGGATATTTATCTGAACAGCCAGTGCTGCGCGTTCCAGCTTCGGTTGGCGTGCTGGGGTCGAGGCAGCTCATTATGCAGCCTTCAAACTCTTTGGTAAGTGCCATGAACACTTTGCCGGGCGTACGTATGGAAGAACGCACACCGGGCAGTTACCGCTTATCTATACGGGGTAGTTTGCTGCGGTCGCCCTTTGGTGTACGCAATGTTAAGATCTACTTTGATGAACTGCCTTTAACCGATGCCGGCGGCAATACTTATTTGAACGCTGTTGATATCAGCAGCTTGCATAGCATCGAAGTTTTGAAAGGGCCGGATGGCAGCTTATTCGGTGCCAACTCGGGCGGGGTAGTAATTATCAACCCGGTTAGTCCATATACCGACAGCAGCCGGATTTCGGCAGGCGTCAATGCCGGTTCTTACGGCTTGGTGCACCAAAATGCGGCTGTCCACCAAAAATGGAAGCACAATGAGTTGTTTTTGAATCAAGGTTATCAAAGTTATGATGGCTACCGCGATCACAGTTACATGCAGCGCCATTACCTGCAACTGGTAAACCGGTTTAATTACGGCAGCCGTAACCAGTTAAAAGCAATTGGTTTTTATTCCGACCTGCAATACCAAACACCGGGCGGACTGAACCTTTCACAACTACAGGCTAACCCGCGGGCAGCACGTCCAGCTACAGCAACGCTGCCGGGGGCTGTGCAGCAAAACATAGGTATCAATACGCAAATTTTATACGGCGGGTTGGTTAACGAACTGCACATCAATAACCGCATACGTCATGTAGCGGCCATCTTTGGTTCGCAGGTCAATTTTTCGAACCCGTTCATTACTAATTATGAACAGCGTACAGAAGGTACTTATGGCGCCCGAACTTACTTTGAGCTGAATAGCTTGCCCGGCAAAACTATTACCTGGAAGCTGAATCTGGGTGGCGAGTGGCAGCAAACCAATGCAGACATCAATAATTATGATAATCTGCAAGGTGTAGTCGGCAACCCGCAATCGTTAGATGTGGTAAACACCAACCAGCATTTTATATTTACACGGTACGCTGCCAATTTATTTAACCGACTGAACGTAGAAGCTGCGCTAAGCCTAAATTATTATCAGTATAAATTCAGGAACGTTTTACCGCTGAATCAAACGGCGTTAAATACACGTAACTTTTCGCCGCAGCTGATGCCAAGGCTGGCTCTATCTTATGCAGCCACGCCCGATTTTGTATGGCGTGCATCAGTTAGCCGGGGCTACTCCGCGCCCACTATTGCCGAAGTACGGCCCAGCAATAATATAATCAATACCAGTTTACAGCCCGAAAATGGATGGAATTACGAAACAGGCTTCCGGCTGCGTAACCATACCGAAAGTGTGCTGCTGGATGCTTCTGTATTTTATTACCGGTTAAACAGCACTATTGTTAACCAGCGTAATGCAAACGAAACCGACTACTTTTTAAACGCAGGCGGCACCAAACAACTGGGCTTCGAGCTCAACTTTACCGGGTGGCTTTTTCAAAGATCTACAGGCTTTGTCCGCGGCATTCAGTTTAACGAAGCTTATACACTCAGCCGTTTTAATTTTAGAGACTACACTGTGTTGGGTAGCAATTATTCTGGAAACCGCCTGACCGGCGTGCCCCGGCAGGTAGCCGTTAGCAGCCTGCAGTTTCGGTTACCAAAGACCATTTATCTGTTTGTACAACACAATTACACAGCCCGATTGCCGGTGAATGATGCCAACACTGCCTATGCCGATGCCTACCACCTGTTACAGGCCAAGGCAGGTTATCAGTTAACCACCGTAGGCAGGTTCAAAATAAATTTTTATGCCGGGGCAGATAATTTACTGAATAAAAATTACAGTTTAGGTAACGACCTAAATGCCGTTGGTAACCGGTATTACAACCCGGCTCCTTTACGAAATTACTACGCCGGCATTAGTGTAGGGTTGTAGGCTTATTGAACAACCACTGCGGCATCTTTTTACAAACACCGGCAGCAATCAAAATTATACGTCGAATTTAATCCAGCCTTCACCTTCGTGGCCAAAAATGAATTGTTTTGGATAGATAATTTCAGCCAGTATTTCAATAGCTTCTATCAGATGCGGATTAGTTTGGTAAAAATAGTTTTCACCGTCGGCAATATACAAGCGTTTGTTTTTTACAGACTTTAAATCACCAAAACCGGGTTGCTGTAACAGTATGTCCATTGCCCGGAGCGTTCTTTCGATAGAAAAGCCTTCGGCCATCACCACTAAAATGTCCGGATCCTGTAAGCGCAAATCCTCCCAACTGATGATATTGACTACCTGCCCCGGGTCTGTTATCACCGTTATGCCGCCGGCAACGGTTACCAAATCGGGCACCAGGTATCCTGCAATAGTTATAGGCTCCAGTGCTTCCAGACAAACTACTGCAGGTCGGTTTTCAACAAACTTGAGTTTATGACTAATCAGTTCTGCACGATCCTGTATTTCTTCTAAGACGTCAGCACTATCCGGCGTATTTAAAACAGCTGCTATTTCCTGAATAATCTTATCAACGGGCATCATACGTGGGGCAAAAATGCAAATAATACCGCATTCTACAGACGGTATTCAACAATGCTCTTGTTATTTTAAAAAACCTGTTACTTTTAACCGATGATTTTTCTGTCGTTCTTTTTGGGACTCATAGTCAATTTTGTTGGTTACATTCCGCCTGGTAACATCAACCTGACACTGGTGCAACTGGCTATTAACAGAGGCATGCGCCAGGCCCTTCGCTTCATAGCTGCCTTCTCGGTTGTTGAATTCTTCTTTACCTTCTTTATTATGCAGGGGGCCAAACACATATCAAATCAGCCAAATGTAGAAACCATTATAGACTGGGTAATGGCGGGTCTTTTTAGTGCCTTGGGAATTATAACCTGGCTTAACCGTAACAGACCGCCTAAAACGGAATACAGCAACCGCGAAAGTATACGCTATGGCATACTGTTAGGCTTTTTAAATCCGATGCAAATACCTTTCTGGACTATTGCCGGTACTTACCTGCTGGCACATGAATGGATACTGCCCGGCTTGGGTGCGTTGGCTATATTTAGTATGGGTTCGGCCGCCGGATCGTTTTTATGTCTGTATGTTTACGCCCGGTCGGCAAGATATGTGCAAAACAGGTTTGCCCTGAGCAACCGGCTAATCAATACCAGTATTGCCATCTTATTTTTTGCTTTCGCGGTATATCATATCGTGAAGCAGGTTTATGTGTTTTATAGATAATTTGATTTTTACAGCTATTTATCACTCAGTCTTTAAATTCCATATTTTTTCTGCCTTGCGGCCTATCAGCCAAAACGAAGCTGCCAGTATTGTAAAAAACAAAGTATAAGGGATGTGGCTCCACAAATATTCGAAATACTTGGTATAAATGAAAATTAGCAAAAAGGTGATTCCAAACTCGCGGGCTATGGCATCTTTGCTTTTAAGGCCGTAAAAGGTAAAACCAGCCGCTACGGCCAGCGAAATAATACCCCAATAATATAAGCTGATTTGGCTCACCTGCAGCCATTGCTCCAACTGGCCATAATTTCCGAAGATGCTTAGCAGCCAAAGAGATATGAATAGGTAAAGCAAACCTACCACATAAGTTAACTCCCAGAAAGCCTGTATCCACTTTTTACCTTTAAGCACATAACAGCCTGCCAGCAGAACCATACCAAAGAGCACAAATCGCAGCGGGTAGTTCATGCCTAAAAAGTAATCACTCCACCTGGTTTGAAATCCGGTTTCGGTGCCAAACCAGCTGCCTAAAGAAACCAGTGCAAACAGCCATATCAATCTGGAATTAAGCTTCCAGCCTAAAAATCCATACACAAATACGGATATTAAAAAGAGGATGGAATAATGGCCCGAACCGTTGTCGAACGCCTTACCCAGGTAAGCAATACAGCAAGCTGTGAATAACACCCCGGTAAATATTGTAGCTTCGTTACTGAACACCCGTTCTGGAAAAAGTTTCTCGCGTCGCCGGCCCAGATAAAATGCTCCTGCTGCAATGATAGCTGCGCCTATACTGATAACAATATCA
>Ga0325400_1005846_pt1 | contig 11640 bp, 11 predicted proteins | sample PopdelMetagenome_2_FD_205662 | JGI IMG/M metagenome (GOLD analysis project Ga0325400, IMG submission 205662) | Populus deltoides microbial communities from Bellville, Georgia, United States - Xylem-PdKOR-R1 | ecosystem: Host-associated > Plants > Phyllosphere > Stem > Wood/Secondary xylem...
TTTTTTTAAATTTATTTTAAGTGGAGTTATCTTGGTCCTATGAATTTAATTTTTTTCTCGATTTCAATCTTCAACATTTGATATGTTAGAAGTGGAGCTTTGTAGTTTTTTTGTTTTTGAAATTATTCTAGTTTCATGATTAAGGTTATAGGTTTAATAAGTTAGCATGAGTTGACTTGAGTTATTTTTTAATTTATTTTTTTTATTTCATTCTTCAACATTAAGTTCGTTAAAATTGAGCTTCATGATTTTTTTGATTTAATTTCTATGGGGTTATCATGATCTCATGACATGAGTTGCAAGTTTATCATGTTAACCCGAGTTGACTAAATTAAGTTTTTTTGTTATTTTTTAAATTTTATTCTTCAAAATTAGGTTGATTATGAATTGACTTTTATAATTTATTTTGATTTGTTTTTTATGGGATTATCATGATTTCATGATCCGGGTCAGAGATTTGATAAGTTAATATGTATCGATCTAATATATTGTTGTTACAATACTTAAAAAAAATATCATCTAATATATCACTGTATCGATATTTAAAAAAATATCCTCTAAATTATATTCATATTTTGAGTTTAAGATTAATTTTTTTATTATTTATTTTTACATTAAGAAAAATTGAATGTAACGGTGAATTATCTAGTTTCCATCCTATTCCTTTGGATATTTCCACCGCAGGGGCATCAGATCTTTGGAGGAGCTTGTCTAAAATTAGGATCTTATGGCAAAACATTCAGTGGACCCCAGGGAATGGCCTTCTTGTCCGTTTTGGCTGGAGCCATGGGTGCCAGGTGAGGGTGCGCTAATTTCTCATGCTCACAGAATTATCAATGAGGATTTCTTACAGCAGCGGGGGCAATTTCTTTAAGCTTAATCTTCAGGACTGGATGTGTTTTAGTCTTCGGATTCTAAGGGCTGTTAAGGACAGTGCAGTATTAGTTTGGTGTTTGCTGCTGCTGGTACTTATGGTATTGGAGAAATAAAAGCTTGTTTGAAGCTAGCTTTTCCTTTCCAAATAATCCCATGCATTGCATTCTTGCTTATTCCATAAAAGTGGTGAATAGTGCTGCTGCTGCTGCTGCTGCTACCGCTTCTAATCCAGCTGCTGTCCGCCATGAACAAGTCATTGGTTGGGCGATCCAAAAGCTGGGTTAAGTTGAACACTGATGGGCCTTTAATAAGAGCTTGGTTACTGCCACTGCGGGAAGCCTCATCACATTGGTGTTCGTTCAGTGTTGTGAGCTGAGCTTTGGGGTATTTTGTTAGGATTGGAGATAGGCTGGAATGAAAGATACAGGAAGGCTTTGGTGGAGCCTGATTCTGCTGTCGGTGCTCATCTTTTAACTTCTTCGACATCTTTACAGGGTGATTATAGGCAGCTGTCTTCTCTTTCAACGCCCATGGCTGGTCTTATCACGGAGCTAATAGAATTGCAGATTGACCTGCTAATCATGTGTTTGGAGTTGTTACTCCAAGGTTTTGTAAGCCTTGGTTTCTACTGCTTTTCTCTCCTTTTAATAATAATAATAATAATTAAAAAAAAAAAAACAGAGAGGAGACAGGGAAAGTGGAAGAGTGGGGTCCAGGCCAGTGTTGAACGGTCAAAAAGAAGGAAAGTGAAAAATACAAGAACAACACACATATTTATGGCTTCTTTCTCTATCTGTGCTGAACAAAATAGAGTAGTACTTGGTAAAAACTTTCCAAAATCCAAACCAAAGAAAGCTACATCAAACTACCTTGTCCTGACCCTTTCTCTGTCTTCACCCCCCTTCTTCTCTCTCTCTCTCTAGAACTATAATCGATTCTTTAAAGCATTTTGCTTGTTGAAATCCGGTCATGAATTCGCCTCTCCCTGCAATACCCTCCCTTCATCCCCTCAATTTCTTGACCTGATCTGCAAGTCTAGGTAAGTTCCTCTTTTTCTCTTTGCTCATTTTTATTTTTGACGGATTTCTTACAAGCTGGTTCTTTTTTTGAAGTTGAGTCCTTTTGTTTTTAGTTTCTGGATCAGGCTATTTACATTGTTATGCTTTGATCTGTGTGTGCATCAGGAAGGATCTTTACTTTTATTTCTTTTACTACTTAGTAGTTTATGCTGTTTTATCCCTTTCCTTTTGTGGTAATTACACAGAATTTGTGAGTCTTGTGGATCTTCATTATCCTCTCATTTAATTTTGCGTGGCCTCTCTCTACTCCAAATGTGTTTTAGTGGGTGGCTTTTCAAAAACAAACTTACATTTTTTTATTAAAAAAACTTACTAGCATTTTTGTTTAAGAGGAAAGAAATTAAAACTTAATAAATCCCATCTCAAGCAAACTTCCGTTTTTGCTGCTCTGACAAAAACCCATCTCAGTTAAACTTATTTTGCTATCTCTTATGCCTTCTGTTGGCAGGGGTTAGCAGAGAGAGTGAGAAAAAACTGCCTAAACTAACGATGTGGTTTAGCCACGCCAAACGTGTTTGAGATTAATGATTTGTGTGTATGGTGAAAGAAATTAAACATCTTTCACCTTTCCTTGTCCTTTTCAGTGTCAGAATACCGCATGAATTTTAGTGTTTGACTGTTTACTTGAGTGCTGATAGGAGCCTGGCTTGCAACTTTGTGTCCAATGGAGTTTGGCTATTAATTTCTATTTTAAGTTGATTAATTTCTTAACCTTCGACAGTATCTATTATCCCAAGTCTAATTGATCTTCAAATCTATCTATTTAGGGTCTGTACGAAGCAGATGATTTGCGTGCAAAATTATTTTGTTACTACAAAATAATCTCTTATGACATTTTGTTTTTCATAGTCAGAGTACTTTCTCAACATGAAATTTTTTTAATTAACTCTTTGAGATCTTACTAAGGTCTTAATAACGATGCATTGCATGAATTTAAGTAGAATGCACTTCGACATGCTGTAATGCTGGCACTTTGCATGGTGGCTCCTTGTGCATTTTGTTTTTGTTGTTCTTCCTTGTGAAGATTGTTGTTGTGTGAAAACTATCTTTTATCAGCTTGCAAACTGTATTTAATATCAAAGGGTAACTCATTCCGGTTATGCATTGATGATGTACCCTGTGTCTTTTACATGAAACAACTAACCTTGATTAGTCTTTTACACAGGCGAGTTACTGAATTTTTATAGTGCTAGCAAGGTGAATTTGTAAGAGGATCTTCTTGAGTACTTTCTTTTTTGAGCAAATGGCTTCTGTAAGTGTTGTCCCTGCCTCTGGATTGCGAGATACACTTGGAAACACAACCGGTGTTGATAAGTTGCCTGAAGAGATGAATGACATGAAAATTAGTGATGACAAGGTATGCTATTATCCATTTCCTCGAACTTGCTATTATTCATTTCCTCCAACTTGCTATTATCATCATTTTCATTACCCATCACGTGTGTTGATTGCTTGGTTTCAATATTATTTACTTGAAAGGAAAATGTCTAATGTTGGACAGGAAATGGAAGCAGCTGTGGTTGATGGTAATGGAACCGAGACAGGTCATATAATTGTCACGACTATTGGTGGCAAAAATGGCCAGCCAAAGCAGGTTATTATCTTTAAATTCTAGCCTCTTGGTCAAATAAATTCTGGTGTTGTTTTCATTTTGTGAGGATATAATTTAATCCCTGATGGATGCAGACAATAAGCTATATGGCTGAGCGTGTCGTTGGGCATGGATCTTTTGGACTAGTATTCCAGGTAAGTTGTTATCTAGATATAATATTGATTATATTTTTTTAGCTGTATGATTCTCATACTGTTTGGACGAGGCACTAAATTTTCTTTTCTTTCTTTTTCTCTGTGGCATGGGTATTCAGGCGAAATGTTTAGAGACTGGTGAAACTGTTGCTATTAAAAAGGTTCTGCAAGATAAAAGGTACAAGAACCGGGAGCTGCAAACCATGCGTCTTCTAGACCACCCTAATGTAGTGTCTTTGAAACACTGTTTCTTCTCAACAACTGAAAAAGATGAACTCTATCTTAACCTGGTACTTGAGTATGTCCCTGAGACCATCCATCGTGTAATCAAACACTACTATAAGATGACTCAAAGGATGCCTTTGATATATGTCAAACTTTACTTTTATCAGGTATGAGTTGTATATGTGCTTTCTTTCCTATTAGAAGCGTGTTTGTTGTGCACTAGATATAGGTTATATGACAAGTGGTTTAACAAGTGGAGTTTATTAGCTTATGGCTCTTATTTGATCCTTTTTTTCTTACTCATGAACAGATTTGTAGAGCTCTTGCTTACATTCACAATAGTATTGGAGTGTGCCATAGAGACATCAAGCCTCAAAATTTATTGGTACGTTGGCAAGGGTGCTTGGTTTTTCTTTTACTTGGAGTAGCACCTGCAATGTGGAACATTTGTGCAGCAAACTACTAAATGTTCTTTTAAGATGGCATTGTAGTATTCTTGTAATATGCCGCTCCTATTTCGATGTTTGTATTATTACTTTCTCTATTGTGAATCTCCTTTTATTATTTGTAATAGGTGAACCCACATACGCACCAAGTGAAACTATGTGACTTTGGAAGTGCAAAAGTTTTGGTATGGGTTTTTCTATGCTGGAATTATTATCTTTCTTTGAGTTATGATATGTATATAAGATGTATTATTCTAATTCTGATTACTTTTGACAGGTTAAAGGCGAACCAAACATATCTTACATATGTTCTAGGTACTATCGAGCACCTGAACTTATTTTTGGTGCCACTGAGTACACTACTGCCATTGACATCTGGTCTGCGGGATGTGTTCTGGCTGAATTACTGCTTGGACAGGTAGGTGGCTTTGTTTTTTACAAGTTTGTTTAGCTGTTTTTTTTTTGGGGTTAGTAAATTATACAAGTAACAAATATTTTTATTGGTGACAGCCTCTCTTTCCGGGTGAGAGCGGAGTAGACCAGCTGGTTGAAATTATAAAGGTAATAATTGTTTCTGATACTTAAAAAAGTGCTAGATTGGTCTGTATAAGGAAAATCCATTTTCAGTTCGTCTCCCATCCGGCACAATTGGTCAAGAGGTGAAGTTTTAATTATAATGAACTTAGAGGGAGCATTGCTTGTTATGTTGCTGAGATTTGAAATTTCTAGCTTTCTTTAACTACCTGTGCTGTAAGTTCTTTTTCCCATACAATTTATGTGATTCTCATGCAGGTTTTGGGTACCCCAACAAGGGAGGAAATTAAGTGCATGAATCCTAATTACACAGAGTTCAAATTTCCTCAAATTAAAGCTCACCCATGGCACAAGGTACCTGAAAATATTGCTTCTGCCTTGTCTCTACAAAATAAGCTCGTACAAATGACATGAATTTTTCACTTATTTGCCTCCTGTGATTGCTAGATATTCCACAAGCGCATGCCTCCTGAAGCTGTGGACCTTGTCTCAAGACTATTACAGTACTCTCCAAACCTCCGAAGCACAGCTGTGAGTATAAAATTCCAGCTAGATCAAATGAAAAATTATTCTTTGAATGGCCTTTTCTTCCCTCAAAACTTACTCTGTTGTATTTTTCTGATTGTAAATGTGTTGTGACCTTGTACAAAGATACCTCCAGGTTCATGCCTGTGACTCTTTGTATTTTCTTTCTTGAAGTCATTCCAGGCACATAATGCATCCTTTTGTCATTGACTCAGCTGTACCATTTAAGACATGAAACAGTTCTCAGGAATCCCCGCATCAGATGTGCTGCTTTTCCGCAGAATATTAGGGAAATAGGGAACCCCAATTAGGCATTCACCTTCTTGACTTGTAGTTGAGCTTTTTATTGTATGTGCGGTGTAGCATCGATTGAATGAACGAGTTCTTTAGGTTTTAGCTGTAAGCTTTTGTTTTGTGGCTGCCTTTTTTTAGTGACAATGCTTTTGGTTTGTTTATTTATTCTTATAATTTATTTTGTAATGCAGCTGGAGGCTTTGATCCATCCCTTCTTTGATGAGCTGCGTGATCCTAACGCCCGTTTACCTAATGGACGCATCCTTCCACCACTGTTCAACTTTAAGCCTCATGGTATGACCTGTTCTCAATATTCATTCATTAATTCCTTCGAAGTTCCTGTTTATGATTGTTATTGATTTCTCTCTACTCTGCGTGTCAGAGCTGAAAGGAGTGCCAGTTGAGATGCTTGTCAAGCTGATCCCAGAGCATGCAAGAAAGCAGTGTGCCTTCCTTGGGTTGTGATGCTGTCCTTTCTGGCGGTATGCTCCTTGCAGAAAATGGTGCTCCACTGTAGAGAAGTAGCTAGTGGTCTGTTTAATGTGGAACCATATGCAAGCTGTGTTATTTGTTATGCATCCCCAGCTCATTTATTCCATTTTTATAATTATTTTGAAGTTTATGTTCATGTTCTATCTTTGTGTAGAGAGCAGGTAAAGAAGGCTCTGCGTAACATGTTATTAAGACCTCCATGGCATTACTGACCCTTAATCTTTAAGTGAAAGACAAGTTGCAACTTATGTAATTTTCTTCGCTACAATTCGATCCCGAGGATTACATTGGAAGAAGATTTCTGTTTCCTCTGTTTTTTTTTTTTTTTTGTATTTTAGCTGCAAAACAGATTAAGCAACCCATCATTCTCAGCTTGATCTATCCTCGCACTATTAATGGATGTCAAACAGACCAACGGGGCTTGTCCGTAAGGGATTTATTCAATGAAATGTAATAGAAAGGGTTAAGAATGGATGGCGTTTTATTTGAGAAAGTGAATCAAATGAATGCTCTGTATATGGGGTTGAAAACATTAGACTTCATTAGTCGGCATGTTCGGCGGCGGATTTGTTGGGTCCCAAATTTCAAAAGCGAGCAGCGTTAATGGCTTACTTTTGTTCCTAACTACAGCGCTTTTAGACATGCGTGGACTGGAAGTAATGATGGAACCGCCATCGCATATTCTGCTCATAAAGAATAATGGGACATCAATATGGATTTTGCCTCCTCTCAATGTCAGGCTTAGTGATCTGAGAAATGATTAATAAGCCCACAGCATAGCAGTGGAGATGGATTTTTTTTTTCAATAAATAATCTACAATCTCGAGTCTGAGAGTCATTCCTTTCCTACTCGTGCCTTCAGCAAGCTTTAGTAATCTTTCTAGGATTAAATTCGATCTATTCTTAGCATCAGATGACTGAGTTATGTCTTTGATGGTATCCATAGCAATGGTGCAGACTTTGGTCTTCTTCATATGAATCAGGAATCCAGGCATTACGATTTTCAAAGAGGACAAGAAGGTGGTTCGATGACTTGTAAATTGAAACGTTCTGGATTCTGTTGCACAAGACATTCTGTTGATTGAAAACTCTGCCAAGTACAGATTCCGAATTCGGAGGGTATGGCGGCAACACTGAATAAGATATGATGGATTTATTTTAACAAATGGTTGTTTTGATTTAAGCATGCTTCGTCACACCACTTTAAGAGTTTGTAAAATGAAAAATATACTACAGAAGACAGAATCCATGCTGCATGTAGTATCAAGATGATAGGAACCTTAGTGAAATGCTGAACAAGGCGATCCATACCAATCTTCGCGTTAAGCATTTGATCTTTAGATCACTGGAAATGGACGTGTCAATCATTATGACTTTGAATTAGTGTGCTGTTCTGCTTTGATTAACTTGCAGAAAATGTTACGTCATTGGATACTAAAATCATATTACTAGCAGAAATGCTTCGAAAAACTGTTCATGGCTACAGATAACAAGCACTAAACCCCTCAAGTGGACATCATTAGATATATATCACCGAAAGGGGCGATGAGAGAAACCATGATCAGACATGTTTGCATTGATTTGGTCGGTTATAAGATAAGCTTCAACAAGCCTTACCAGAGCTCCAAGTGAAGTTTCCACTACAAGGAAAGATAACTTAATTTTAGGCAGACATTCACCCTCCAGTTCCTAAAGCGGACCACTTCCAGAAAGTGGATGTTTGCCTTTCTGTGTATCTTTCGAATCCAACATGAGCGTAGTAACTGCAAAACATGGTTGAAGTGACAGTGAGTTGATTAAGCTATTTCAATCAAAACCTGATGGTTATCAATGTTTGTCCTTTCACCCTTCAATTTCATTGCTTACATGACAGGCTATTTTTCCCACTGAGATGAGGGTTTCTTTCTGTGGAGATGCTGCAATATGCTGTAAAAAGACCTTCGACAACTAACAAGCATTTTCCATGTTTCAATACATAAGTAGTAGAACATAAGTGTTGGGCTAAACATTTCCTTGATCACTAATAATCATATTCAAAATACCATATGCATATACAGCTCAAGAGCCATGGAAATGATTCAGTTTAATCTGTTTTCCCACAAGCAAGGGTTTTGCCATTATCATGGGAAACCACATGGAAATTATCTGCATCCATAAGTGCATGTGTCTATTGATCAGCTGTTTTGAACTGCACATAGGCTCCAAACTAGATGTGTTTTCAGATAGAGCTTCATTTGTTACACTGCTTAATTTAAACAATGCTGAAATCTGGGTAGAGATTTTACTAATTTCAGTTCCAGTCACAAAATCAATTTCGATCCTCTCATACAGGTATGGTGCAAACTTACACCTATTATAAAACGTGATATCGCTGAAATAACCAAGCTGGGGACCGATGAAAGTGAGAGTTATGGGAGGAACACGGGGGCTTATCGACTCTTGCTATTACTTTTACCTTTTTCCCAAACAGTCATCTGCAGACTCCACATTCTCAAAGAAAAAAAGAAAAGCCAAAGCCTACAAGGAACTCGGTCGGTTCCCGCCACCAAAGCCATTAAAAGAAGTGGTAAGGTGCAAGTGTTTTTCAAAGCCACCTCCACTATCCACTCTTATTATAAATATGGAAACAGGCCTTTCTGGCTCTGTATACTTTCCAAAGCCAAACTTGGTCTTTGTCAAGTTGCTCTAGTGCTCGCAGTGGTCACTTGAACAAGCATCTTGCTTGTTTCAACTTCAAATATTATTTGTCAGGTAGTCTTTTGATCTAGTTTCTGATAATTCGTAGTGCAAAAGCAATTCAAACAGTTTTTGTTTTTTGAGGTCCGGCAAGTGGAAAGACTCTAGAAGAGTTCTCTTTTGTTTCCACCATTTAAGACTTCTACCAAGTTGAGCTTAACATGGAGCATTCTCGTCTCTCTTTACTAGTATTTGGCATTTCTTTCATTTGCTTCTTCCTTTGCACCCAAGCTAGGTGGCATAACCATACAAAACACCACAAACACAATAATAATCACAGATCATCCACAATTTCCGAACCTCCCACTCCTCCACCTGAGCCCGCTGATCCTTCAGATGGGAGTGGCTATAACTCTAGTGGAGTTTTTGATGTACGAAATTTTGGGGCTATAGGTGATGGTATAATAGATGATACGGACGCGTTCAAGATGGCATGGGATGCGGCCTGCAACCAAGTTGATCCTGCTGTCATCCTTGTTCCTTATGGTTTTGATTTCATGATCCAATCTACAATTTTCTCTGGTCCTTGCAAAGATGGTCTAGTGTTTCAGGTAATATTATTTGCCAGTCATGTCAGGTTGTTCTTTGTGCCTTTTAAGGTTTGAAAAGACTTACTAATTCTGGTAATTGCTTGGTTATATTCTGTTCATTGAGAAGGTTGATGGGACTCTTATGCCACCTGATGGACCTGATTCTTGGCCACAGAAGAACAGCCGACGTCAGTGGCTCGTATTCTACAGAATAAATGAAATGTCACTTCAAGGAGGTGGTGTGATATATGGCAGAGGAGAGAAATGGTGGGATCTTCCTTGTAAACCCCACAAGGTACTGCTGAAACAATTCTTTCAACCTGAAAAACTGGGGTTGGCTTTGTGTTAGTGATTCATGTCAGGAATAAATGGAACTCATTAATTTTCACTCACAAGCCATTTCTTGAAAAACTCTTTACAGCCTGAAAAAAATTTGGGTTGACTTCGTGTTACTGATTCTTTACATTTATGGCACAGGGAATAAATGGAACAACAATGCCTGGACCTTGTGATAGTCCAACTGTATGTCATCTACACTTGAACCTTTTATATATTTTCAAGCCCAATTCAAAATATTCTTGAATTCTTTCAGTAAAACCTCACATTGGAAATGCAGGCCATAAGGTTCTTCATGAGCTCAAACCTAACTATCCATGGACTTAAAATCAAGAATAGCCCGCAGTTCAACATCAGATTTGACAACTGCAAGAATGTTCATGTAGATTCAATTCACATTACCGCTCCTGCCTTAAGTCCCAACACTGATGGAATTCACATAGAGAACACCAATGGTGTTGGGATATATAATTCAGTGATCTCTAACGGTTAGTCAGAACATATAAATCTTTCTCATTTCCACTAACAGCTTCCCTCAAAAGCTCACTAACATCAAATTGTTCAATATTCACCTGTTCATAGGCGATGATTGTGTATCAATAGGGTCAGGTTGTTTTGATGTGGACATAGAGAACATCACATGTGGACCGAGTCATGGAATCAGGTATGTACAGAATGTTATATATAAGGCTCTAATCTTGGAATTTGGTCTGTCACATTTTCATGGACTTGTAGGCTAATCTTTTTGCAAATTTCCCCTTTGATCGTATTAAAACCAGCATCGGGAGTCTAGGAAATCACAATTCACGAGCCTGTGTTTCCAATATCACAGTCAGGGACTCGGTGATTAGAGTCTCGGATAATGGAGTTAGGATCAAGACATGGCAAGGTGGATCGGGAGCAGTATCAGGAATAACTTTCAGTAATATTCACATGGACAACGTCAGGAATCCGATTATAATTGACCAATTCTACTGCCTCACCAAGAGGTGCGCCAACCAAACATCTGCCGTTTCAGTATCAGAAATTCTCTATGAAAACATAAAGGGAACTTACAATATTCGAAGCCCACCAATGCATTTTGCGTGCAGTGACTCACTCCCATGTACCAACATAACACTCTCAGATGTTGAGCTTCTTCCTGCTGAAGGATATTCAGTACGGGATCCATATTGTTGGAATGCATATGGAGATTCACAAACCCTAACTATTCCTCCAGTTTCTTGCTTGATGGAGGGCATTCCCGGATCAATCTTGAATAATGACATGCATTATTGTTGACTCAACTGCTAGCTAGAGCCTTTTCGAATCTTTTCTCCATCCAATCCCATCTGAAGAGCTAATGGCTTTATTATCGAAAAAAAAAAAAAAAATTCCCTTCTCAAGAGTCCGGCAATTTCAAACTTTTTTTTTTTTAGTATCCAAACATCCAAATATTTTGTATATATAACATGTTTAGTGCAATGAATGCATTCAGCATATCTCTTTCTCAAGAATCATCGATATAAACAGAAGTCGCATTAAAATCGGCAATAAAAGAGTTTATTTGTTGCAAGAAAGAAAGAAAAGAGTTTCCAAACACTCTCATCGGAAATCACAAATTAATGTCACAAAAGTATCCAGTAAGGTTTAACAATTGATGTCTAAGAGTATAGTAATACGGCTGAGAGAGGAAAGAGAAATTCATTGAAAAATAATGCAAGCAGAAAAGTTATTGGTTGTCATGATTTTGACAACTAAATTGATTAAGTTTAGTATTATAGGGTTTTATTTGATGAGAGAAGCTTAATGGTAGTGTTTTTTTTTTCTTTTTACTTTCAT
>Ga0325400_1005849_pt1 | contig 11634 bp, 8 predicted proteins | sample PopdelMetagenome_2_FD_205662 | JGI IMG/M metagenome (GOLD analysis project Ga0325400, IMG submission 205662) | Populus deltoides microbial communities from Bellville, Georgia, United States - Xylem-PdKOR-R1 | ecosystem: Host-associated > Plants > Phyllosphere > Stem > Wood/Secondary xylem...
CAATCAGGTAAGCAGAAGTTCTCTGGTTTTGGTTTGACCCATAATTGGGTAAAGCGAAGTATCTTTTGGGAGCTTCTTTATTGAAAGACCAATATTCTCCGCCATAACCTTGACGTCATGCACATTGAAAAGAATGTGTTTAAGAACATTTTCAATACCGTCATGGATGTAAAGGGAAAGACAAAGGACAACATCAAGGCTAAATTGGATATAGCTTTGTTCTGTAACCGTCAAAATATGAAGTTGGTTTGTGATGAGTCACGGGTTGCAAAACCAAGAGCAAGTTTCGTGTTAGAGAAAAACACACAACTACTAGTCTACAAACGGCTTAAGAGTCTACATTTTCCAGATGGACATGCCTCGAACATATCAAGGCTGGTTAATATGGAGGAATGCAGATTATATGGAATGAAGAGTCATGACTGCCACGTGTTTATGCAAACACCCATCCCATTAGCTTTTCGTGATTTGTTGTCAAAAGGGATATGGGATACACTCACGAAGATCAGTCATTTCTTTAGAATATATGTTCCATCAAGTTGAATGTTGATCACATTGAGAGGCTTGAAATGAATATCGTCGAGATACTATGCAAACTGGAGATGATATTCCCTCCATCATTTTTTGACTCAATGGAGCATCTCCCCATACATCTACCATTCAAGGTAAAAGTTGGAGGACCGGTCCAGTATAGATGAATGTACCCATTTGAACGGTTAAATATTACAGTTGCAATGTAATTCATATATAAAAGTATTTTATTTATTTTTCTTAATTGAAAATATTTGATTAATTCAATGCAGGTACTTGTTCAATCTCAAGAAAAAGGTTAAGAATAAGGCGCATATTGAAGCTTCGATATGTAAGGCCTATATTGTTGAGGAGATCTCAACATTTATCTTGTACTATTTCGAATCTCATCTGAGAACGAGAATTAATCGCATTCCACGGCATGATAATGGTGGTGAAGTGTCTTCCAGTGGAAACTTATCAATATTCTTCAATCCTAGATGACCCACACATAAAAACATCATAAGAGGAAGATATTTGTCAGAAATAGAGTTCAAGCAAACACACAATTATGTTCTATTTAACTGTAGTGAGCTGAAACATTTTATTCACTAAGTGTATATATGTGTAATACTAATTAAACTTTGTTAATAATATACTGTTAATTATATATTATAATATAATACACTCATTACCACTTACAGGGAACATCGACAATATTTGTTGTCTAATAACTCACAGCTGACCGAATCCCAGATCTTTCAATTACAAGATGAACAATTTGCCACATGATTCAGAACACATGTAAGCATTATCACAAACTCATTCTCACTTGCAAAATTATTGTATGCATGTCATTACGTGATTCTCGTTTACTGTTCATTGATGTACTTTATATACAAGGTTTATCAAATGAGAAGAAGTGTTGCTAAGTCATTGTCTTCACTAAGCCCGGTCCTGAAAGAAAAGTTAAGTGCTATAACGGGTATTTTATCAATTGATATGTTTTTCATACTGAAGAATACGGGCATGGAAGAAAGACATATAACAACGGTGTTTGTGTTAAGGGATTGACTAATAGTGAGATAGAAGTTGATTACTATGGTAGATTAGAAGAGGTCGTTGAACTGCAATACCATAGCGAGCAGAATAGAGTGTTTTTATTCAAATGCTATTGATATGACACAACTGATAGAGAAATCAGAGTTGATCCGCACTATGGTCTAATCGAAATCAACTCAAAAGCTAGACTCCGCAACGTAAAGGATGTCTTTGTTTTCGCAAAGCAATGTCAACAAGTTTATTACACATACACCCCTTCTTTTAGAAATGATCGATCAAGAGTGGATTGGTTATCCGTTTTAAAAACAAAACCCAGGGGTCGTGTCGAGCTTGTTCAGGATGATAACGAAGACACAAGTGTGCGAGATAAATTCTTTCAAGTTAGTGAGTTTGTTGAACCATATCGAGTTGCTCCTTTGATTGACTTGGAAGAAAATTTAAATTTTCATGTTTTCGATGATAATCTTGTTGATGTTGACGCAGAGGAGTTTAATATTGTTTTGAGCTCTAACAGACAAGCAAATGTCGATGAAGATGATGATATCCATATTGAAGATTGTGATGAAGGTGATGACTATTCAATTGACGATGAAAAAGAAGAAAATTCAGATTAACTATTAGAATGAAGCCCTGTGTAAAAAAAAAATTCATGTAATACATATTATAGATGATATATTTTGTAACATGAAATATTTATTTTATAAGTTTATGTATTGTTTAAGCATTGTTGTTATTGTTTTGTGCGATGGACAGTTTAGCAATCAAAACAATTACTCGACCAACAGACAAACTTCCGTCGGCATTTCACAGAGAGTTGAAAAATAATTACTTGAAATGCCACTATCATCGACGTCCATACTGACGAATTCCAGTTCATCGGTATATTGTCGGCGGGGTCACTATTACCGACAAAATCACCGATGAACTGTGCAAATTCCAAAGAGCAGTGCATTAAATGCATCTCTGACCGCGTCATTTTACCGACGGACCGCGAAAATTATGGAGGTTAATACAAAACATTAGTGTGAAATTCAAAAAATACCGACGGATTTTTGAAACTTCACCGACAGAATAAATTAAAATAATATTATTTTTAATATCCGTCGGTAAAACTGCCCTATAAATGCTAGCAACCGCCCATTCAGTTCATTTTTTCATCTCCTCTGTTCTTAATTTCCCCTCTTCTTCAATTTTTTTCCTCTCATTTCCTTCAAGATCTCTGCAAAGGTTACTAGTTTTATTTTTGAATCTTCATCAAATTAAAAGGTAAGTGTTTCATCTATTTCATTTTACTTTAAGGATTTTTTTTTATTTTAGCTATTTTTATTTTTGTTTTGGTGTATTTTTATAATGTAGATAAAGTCTTGAATTAAACACATTATTAAGGTAAGCATATTTCATTCCTAAAGTCTATAGTTTTTTTTTTAATTTATTGAATATATTTTCTTGTTGTATTAGCATAATTATTGAATAATTTGTTGAATTATCATTGTTAATGTTGAATTTACCTTAGAATAAGTAATTGAATATGTTGGAATAATTAGTAATTTTACTACATTATTGCATGATTTGTATTTAATTATTTGCATTAATTTTAATTGTTAGTTTAGAGTTTTTTTTGAATTTATTGAATATTTTTTATTGTTTTTATTTATATAATGATTGCATAATTTGTTGAATTGTAATTGTTAATGGTGAATTTACCTTAGAATAAGAAATTGAATATTTTGAAATAATTAGTAATTTTACTACATTATTGCATGATTTGTGTTTAATTATTTGCATTAATTTTAATTGTTAGTCTAGAGTTTTTTTGAATTTATTGAATATTTTTTATTGTTTGTATTTATATAATGATTGAATATGTTGTTAATGTTGAATTTACCTTGTAATTAGTATGAATGTTATATGTATAGATGTTATGTTATATACAATATTAGTATAGATGGAGTCAATTGGTTGTGGCTTTTGTGAAATTTGCAGGTTTGTGGATTTGGGTAGTATCTAGTATAGGGGAGGTGTTGTTGAATTTTTTTTAAGATTCGAATTTAATTATATAATTATTCGTATACAATTGTATAGATGCGTAGGGGATGTGTACAGCTCGTCGCTCACGTATGATCGCAGCTAGTTCTTCTAGCAGTGAGGATGACGTATCCTTAGGTGCCTCTCAAGAAAAGGCATCTACGCCACCTGCGCCATCAACCGATATTGTCTTTTCCAGCGCGGGTTCACAGCGCAGAGGTGGCGTGCCTTTGTAGCGGAATCAATTCACTCGCAAATACGAGGCACAGTGGAAGGACGACCTTTCAATGTAAGTTTGTTAAGGTTTTAGTTTTTTCTTTTAAATTATAACATAATTTATGAACAACTAATCAATATTTCATGAATTTAATTTATTTTCAGGTTCACAAACATTGAGGCCGCCTGAGTAATATCATCGGTGTTTAAATCGTCAATGGAGATTTCATTATTTCAATGGAGTCAGGTATCCAGACATCCTGAATGGATACCTCAAATCGATACATGGTTTAACAGATTTGAGGTTGGTGTTAATTTCTAATTTCCAGCTTATTTCTAATAATTTATTAATATAATTGTAAATAAATTATTGTTTTTATTTATCTAATTATTTATACACAACACAAATTCACCTGGGATATGGCGCATGACAAAGTTGTGAGGAGGGTGTGGAAAATCACGCGGAAACTAGGTAACATCAAAAACAATACAAGATTTTTTTAGAAAAAAATTTATGTTTCAACTTCTAATTTCTCGTTATGGAAGTAGGTTGCGTGATTTTTTGTATGAATCACAAAAAAAGACAAAAAAAAACCGCGAGAGATAGGGGTCTCCAAGGCTGGAACGACGTGGCTGTTTGGAGGGATTTCAAACCGATATAAATCCGAAAGATATATGGCCGCACTATCTTGACCACGTGACGTCTGAGCGATTCACACGACGCTCACAGTCCGGTGCTGGCAACCAGAATCGGCCAATTCATGGATCGGTGACAACGCACATCGTCGGCTCCGTTTCGTTTGCTGCACATGCGAAACGGATGATAATATTAATTTAAATGAAATATATCATTAAATTAATTTGTTGTTAATTAATCTTTTTTCATTATAGGCTACGTCTCTTGGACGTGAGCCGAGCCCGATGGAGCTGTTTGTGGAGAGGCACGTGCGGAGTCAAGACCACCAAAAAAGGGCGCAACAATTCATTGAAAACCGTGCTCAACACTTCGTGGTATGTTTGTTCAACTATTTTATTTTGTAAGTTATTATTTTTATTGAATTGAATATGATGATTGCTTTTTTTATTTTCAGGAGACCTATAATAGCCGGTTGAAGGAGAAATATAAGGACGATCCTTTGACCCATCCGGAATTCGATCCAGATTTATAGATGGAGGTTGGATCGTCTGGTGGACCCGATAAAAATCAAGTTTACGGGCTCTCCAACACTACGGCCGAGAACTTGCGGGCGGCCCGTAGTGTTTCAACCGTTGGGAGCTCCCAATCAGTATCGAGCACCCAAACTAAGGAGTTCGTGGCCTTGCAGCAACACACGGCTCAGCTTACCGAAAAATATGACCACCTATCAGCGGAGTATGCACAACTCAAAGTGGAGCATACACAACAAAAGGCAGAGTATACACAACGGTATGCACAACAAAAGGTGGATCATGAACAGCTTCGCGAAATGGTCATGAACATGGCATCACAGAGTGGTGATACATGTGCGCCTCCTCCTTTTTAGCCGTATAACAACCAGCCTCCTCCTCCTCCAACTCCACCATTATGTTAATTTGTGATGAATATTATTTAACTTTAATAGTTAATTTAATTTTTTTTTTTAAAACACATTCAGTTTGTAATGAATATTATTTAACTTTATTTTTTTTGTTTTTGATGTTTAATAAAAAATTTATTTGCATAATTGGTTTTTATTACCATTAATTTATATTATTTTATATTATTTTTCTAAATAATTTTTTAAAAACATATTTAAAAATAATCACATAAGGTTTTACCAACGGAATATATCCGTCGACATTTGACAATAGCTGCCACAGTCACCGACGAATTTATAGACGGATATATTCGGTCGGTATTATACACTCACCGATAAAGTTACCGACGGATTTAATCCGTCGGTATTTGACAGTACCTGCCATAATGACCGACGAATGTACAAATGGATATCTTCGGTTCGGTATTCCAAACACTCACCGACAAATTTACCGACGTTATGCATCTGGCGATATGTCATACTATCACCGACAGGATAAATCTGTCAGTATATTTCAAGCGGGAAACTTTTTTTTGGCGCGCAATTTCCGTCTGTAAAACCATTGACAAATGTTTTTTTATTTTTCCGACAGATATAGCGACGGACTCTGGTATTACCGATGAAAGGAAAGCCAACGGACGTATTCCATCGGTAAATAAATTACTGACAAAATCTTAATCACACCGACGGAAGATTTTCGTCGATAAAAATATGAAATCTTGTAGTGAAGCAACCCCCAACGAAATATATAACAATCTGGAAAGCTAAAAATCAGGTTTGATAGAACCTTAACCTAGACGTAAGCCTGTACCTAAGAATCAAAGGTAGTGGAAAAAGATTTAGACCCAGAGATAACCTTGTATTTAAGAACCCTAAGTCTATGAATGACGCCACGAAGCCCGTCTTTAATAAGTCAGTGTACAATCTTTGTCCCTACAAAGAAATGTTATTTTGCCACAAACAAACAAAAGGAAAACTCATTTATTCTCAAACTTGCTACTCAAATTTACAGATAAAAAAAACATAATATAATCTCCTCTAACTAACCGTAATAGACTCCTTTTGGGTTGCAAGCAAATGAGCCTAAATTAGTAATCAATTAACATAAGTCCAATAAAAAAATAAGCATTTAAACAATGTATAATAGGCCAAAACAAACCCAAATTAAAAATAATTATTCAAAAATAAATAAAAAAATAAAATTGAATAATAAAAACAAAGTCTTCATACTAAAATTCCTCTACGTAGCTCGAATCTCTAATTTTCACACATTCTTGACAGATTTTTAATTCTGACTTCAAACACATCGTTCTCTCTTGTATGGATGAATTATCGGGCCTACCATATATGGTTGGAAAGCTTAAGATGTGTAGTTTTCATCACAACTTGAATCGTAGCAACATTCCACCTGTAGCTCCAAATATGTTCTAAACAGTACATAAATGTCTAGTTTGGTAGATTTGACAAGATTTATTTAGTAACTTCAACCCTCTAAAATAATATTTTCTTAAACTTCATTTGACCTGAAAATGTTCCATGTGTCTAGTATCTCCTTGTAAAATTTCAGCTTGTTCTGATCTACGGTTTGAGATATATGTTCAATCTTGCAAAACTAGTCAGTAGACATTTTAAGATGAAATTCGAACCGACTTGGTTTGTATCACTATTATCCTTCACATTGTTTTTGAACTTTTTCAAAAAGATTTAAGACTTGCACTTTAACTATACTTATTATTTCCAAATGGAAACTTTCTCAATTTAATGAAATTTCAGCCGAGTTTCTCTTATACAAAAACTCTATTCAATTTTCATCCTGTCATTTCCTATATAAAACACGTCATAAAATTCTAACATCGTCATCACACGGGTAAGTTCATGTAACAACCCTAACTTTAAAACATGTTTCAAACAATTCACTCGTCATGGATCTTTAAAAACCCTAGATATATTTTTAATTTTAATTTCATAATCCATCATTCATGATTACATGTTACTCTCATTTTAGTTGTTTAATATTATATTGAAATCTTGGCAGAGTCTACCCAAAAAATTACACATTCTCAAATGTCGACGTCACGATCCACAAACATTCCAAACAAATTCATGATCCAGCCATCCTGGATCTTTACCATTATATCACTCATCAAGGATAAAATTCAGCACTAGGATAACAAAACATATAAACTTCTATTTTTATTTCCTTAATCTGTAATTAACACTTTAACATAAATACCTAATCTTATATTATTAGTCGACTATTCGACTCCATCTAATAATCCATTAATAACCTGACAAGGCAGTCGTGCGTATGTCACCAACTCCACTCTGAGCAGCTTAGTCAATCAAATATCTCAGCAGTCAAATACATTGACGCCACTAACTCCACTCAAGACAACTAGTCAATTAAATATCTCGACAATCAATCACATTGACGCCACTAGTTCCACTCAGGAGAACCAACCAATTAAATATCATGGTAGTCAATTACATTGACGCCACTAGTTTCTCTCATTGAATGGAACTCATTGATACTAAGATCAACCATTTTGGTAGTTAGAATCAGAGTCAACTAAGAATTTCTCTCTCTACCACCGGAATCTGGTGACACACTCTCCTCTCTTAAATCAGGAAATGAAAAAAGATAAGGACAAAAAATTTATCAATTGAAAGTAGTAGGTCAACCAAAGTTAACCTTTCACGTAAATTTTGAAAAGCCACCATGTTTCTTTACCTTTATCAGTTTGGCCCTTATTCTTTCTATCTTGTCATTTTTAAACAATTTAGAACAATTTGACCTTAAAATAATCAAATTAAAGAGAAAATAAAGACCAAGCACCAAAATAAAAATAAAAATGCACTACTTCACTCCACGATGACTTATGAGAGGCTCACGCCACTTAGTTTTTTATTAATTATATGTGGGTTGTAGGCCATTTACTGAAAGTGGAATTTGAAATAAGGAAAATAGAAAATCCATGGTAATGTATAACAAGTATTGGATTTGGTCTTTGACGATGTCTATCAATTTTCAACCTAGATCACACTCTCTACAGTAGGAAACATTGGATCTATATCACAACCATTTTAAAAAGAAGTTTATTTACTTTATTTATAGTTTTATGTTGTCAATAAATATGAAAATAATAGAAAGATCATATTCATTTATTTTTTTAGATTTGTTTTTAAGATTTAATCAATGTTGGTTTTTTTCTCCTTAATTAGAGGTGGAGTTGAATTTATATATTTGTATTAGAGATATTTATAATTTTAGTATTGTATTAAGAATATAATAATCAATCAAAAAATTTTAAAGACTTCAAGCTCTTTTATATAATGAAATGCTCTCATCTTTTTTAATGTTCAAGTTAATTCTTTATATTTTAATAATTAATGAATAGCATATCACAACACAATATTAGTCAAATAAGTTTTTAAAGAGTTTTAAGTTTTGGAATCATAAAAAATTGTTTTTTAAAATTTTTTCACCTGAAAATACCTAAACATTCTAGAAACCTTTAAAAACTCATTTGAAATGACAAGATAACATCTAATCTTACTAAAAAAAATCACTAAATAAAAAAAATTAACGACCTGTTTTATTTTTTATTTTGGCACTGTGAGTGAGAAAATCCTCCTTCATTGATCTCCCTTTAAAATATCTAACCTATTGACAAAAGGATCACCTTTTTTTGTGGTTGGAATATCAATATTTTTTAGTGATTTTCTCTCTCCCTCACACCTAAATACCGAAAAATAAACAAAAACAAAAAAGCTTTTATACTAAAACTAAAATTGTAAAGAAATAAAAGGGAAATAGATAGACTAAAATGCACGTTTTCATGAATTTGATAATGGCCAAGTAGTTTTTCCTTGTTTATAATTTGGTTATCTATCTTTTAATTTTGTTTCTCTACTACAAATTCAAACAATACCTTATTCAATTGGTCATAAAAGGGTGCAATTGAATTACAAAAAAAAGTTTAAGGACAGTAAAGGAAGAAGAAGGAAAATAGGTGGAATAACAAACATTTTTCCATGATTTGATAGTGGCCATATGGTTTTTCCTTGTTTTACTATTTGGTCCTTTGTTTTAAAAATATTTCAACTAAAAATTCTAACAATACAACGTTAAATTGGTCACACAAAAAAAGAGTTAGAGGAAAAAATTGAAAAACAAATTGCAACTTTGATCTATAATTACAATATAAATTTATTATACTTTTGTCATAAACAGACATAAAAAATTTAATAATAAATATTCAATCCAATAACATTATACTCGAATAAAAAAATTAAAGACATATTCATATTGAAACTGAGAAAATACATCACAAACTAAAAGTTAAATTGAATTATAAAAGACATAAATCAACATTATCATGGTACAACTTATTTCATGGCATTGTGGCTTGATGGATCCAAAACCAAAAATAAAGCTAGTACCGTGGTGATAATATCCTTATTAAGTCATAAAGTGACCTTATGTTTTTTTACTTGATTTTCCTTGCATTAATGATTAATATGAGGCCTTAATCATAAGCCTATAGAAATACTCTTGAAGTTAGGAGCATAATCAGTTATAGTGACTAAGGATTAATTACTTATGATAAACCACTTATCTAAAGAATATAAATATGAACATTTAACTCTAACTCTATGGCATATTGCAGACACAAACTATATTAAAGTTTTGTCTAATCTTATTGTTGTTTTTCAATTAGAGAAAACAATATATGGATTAAGGTAGAAGATGACTTTCAATTGTCATGGCATTATCCTTGTAAAAATGCATAAGACAATAGCAATAAAATAGTTTCTTAAATTTGTTGTCAAGTACAAGCAAAGGATCTTAATGACACTAGTACTTTTGGAAAAAAAAAATTCAAGATCCTTCACAAAAAGTTTAAAGTTCTTTCAAAATGAAAGAAACCAATCAAAAACTTAGTATGAGAATCACTCGACCACATAAAAGATAGCAAGAATGTCGATCTTTTTATTAAAAATAGTCTAATAGTCTAACCTCAAAAAGTCTCTATAAAAGAGTATTTATACTATAAAGAATCATAAGTCTAATAGGATATCCCTAATAGATATAGATAAATCTAATAAATAATAATAATCCAATGAACTCAAAAATCTTTTGTGTGGTTAAGTGATTTTCATACTACGTTCTTAATTGAACTTGCAAACTTTTTGAAGGATTAATCAACTTCATTGTAAATTTATACTACTCATTTGCATCTTTTTATAGATGTAGGATGGGGGTGATCACTGTGCATAAATTTTGTTCCCTGAAGCAAGTTTTTGTTGGGCCAAATTACAAACCATTCAATTCTAATTTTAGCATGTCTTACAAGATATCCACGTCACGTAGGGGTAATTATTTTCGATTCGATTCAGTTTTTATAAAAAAAAAAATAACCAAACCGAATTTAAAAAAAAATGAAACCGGTTCAAACCGACCGGTTTCGGTTCGATTTGGTTTTTTAGAAGAAAAACTGGTTCAAACAAGTTTGGCTCGGTTTTGGCTTGGTTTGGCTTTTTTTTCTGGTTTGTCTTAGTTTTTTTCCGGTTTTTTTTGTTCGGTTCGGTTTTTTCGGTTTCAGGCTTATAAAACCAAACCGGTCGGTTTTTTCAAAATTTTAATCGGTTTTTTTTCACAGTTTGGTTTTTTGGATTATTTTTTTCTGATTTTTTCGGTTTAATTATTTTTTTAATTTTTTTGCTCACCCCTAACGTCAAGTTGCATCTATATACTTTACATATTAAAATTATTTTAGAAGTCATACTACTTGAATTGCAGAAGGGACATCTACGAATGCAAGCTACTTCGGATTAGCTGGACGTGTGGCTAGAGGAGGAGTTCCGAAAGCCATAATTGCTGTGTACAAAGTATTCTGGGCAAATGGCTGTACCTCTGCAGATATCGGAGGAGCTTTCAAAGATGCAATAGCAGATAGGGTGGACATTCTATCAGTTTCACTAGGGAGTGAATGACCAACTCCATATCATGCAGGTGGAATCGCCTTCGGAACTTTCCATGCCATGAAAAATGGAATTTTAACTTCCTGGTCTGCAGGAACCATCGGGGCATGCCAAAGAGAAATCTCAAACTCTATTGGCTGCAAGCACCATTGACAGTAGTTTTGCCACCAAAGTCGGAAACAGACAGATCTCCCTCGTAAACCTTGCTCGAAACCATTTCTGATCCATTAAATTCAACTGCTACTGCCATTTTATTTTTTTCTTTCAAGCAGAAGCTTCT
>Ga0325400_1005850_pt1 | contig 11633 bp, 10 predicted proteins | sample PopdelMetagenome_2_FD_205662 | JGI IMG/M metagenome (GOLD analysis project Ga0325400, IMG submission 205662) | Populus deltoides microbial communities from Bellville, Georgia, United States - Xylem-PdKOR-R1 | ecosystem: Host-associated > Plants > Phyllosphere > Stem > Wood/Secondary xylem...
CGATGGCGTGGCGGACATCGTGTCCGATTACCTGCTCCAGTCGGTGCCGCTCGCCGAGCTGGGACGCTATGCCGCCGAGGTCGAGGCGGTGACCCCCGCCGCGGCGCAGGCGGCAGGGGCGGCGGTGGCCGATCCGGCGCGCGCCAGCGTGGTCGTGGTGGGGGACGCCAGGCAGTTCCTGCCCGCGCTGCGCAAGGCGTTCCGGCAGGTCGAGGTGATCCCGGAGGCGGCGTTGAAGCTCGATACGCCGGCGCTCAGGTAAGGCGGGCGGCGGTATCGGCCCGGGCGTGACCGGCGGGGATCAGGACCGTCTTTGCAGCCCGGGTGGGAGTTCCGCTTCGTCTTCTCATGGGCCGCGCGTCGTTCAATGATGAAACTAGGCCTTCGCTGCGGCGATGATGGCGCAGGGCGTGGCCGGGCACCGTTGCCGGTGGCGTCGTGCAAGCGCCGAGACTGGAGCGGGTTCGATCGGATCGGTTCGGCTTCCCCTGTCTCCGTTCGTATCGAGCAAAGTCGAGACACGCTGCGATGCCCATAGCGCTTGTTCCTTGACTCCGCTCCGGACGAACCAAGGGCGCGCAGATTGGCCGGACGTCTGGCCGAGATAGTTTGCGACCCATCGGACGCATGCTCCGGCGCAGATGGTGCCTGGCGCGGTTCTGCATTGGAGCGCCGTCGAGGGTTGCGTGTGGATCGCAGGTGCTTCGACTTCGCTCGGCACGAACGGAAGGGTTGAAGCGCCGCGGGAGCATGGCCAGGCGGCGAAGGAGCCCGGCCCGCTCGGGTCGCCCCATCTCCGTCCGGCACAGGCGTAACCGAAAGCTGGGACGGGCCCGACCGTCTGCACCATGCCCCGCCAGCCTGGGCGAAGGCATGGGCCGAACGCTTCGCCTCCGCTCACGCAGAAGAGTGATCCGACCGCGCGGGGGCGCCGGGCCGGGTGCGCGTTGTCCGGGCTCGCGTCGGTCGACGCCGGCAGGGACCCTCCATCCTCCCCCGCCCGTTACCCCTGGCATGCACCTGTTCGAAAGCCTGGACGCGATCCTTCTCGCCGCGCTGGCGCTGCTGGTGGTGGCGCGGCGGCTGGACGTCCCGTACCCGACGCTGCTCGCCGCGGCGGGGCTGGCCTTCGCGGCGCTGCCGTTCGCCCCGGCGATCCAAATGGATGCGGAACTGGCGCTGGCGCTCTTCATCGCGCCCGCCCTGCTCCACGCCGCCTATCATACCAGCCCGCGCGGGTTGAAGCGGGTGTGGTTCCCGCTGACCGCGCTGGCGGTCTTCGCGGTGCTGGTGACCACGGCCGCGGTGACCTTGATCGGCTGGTGGTGGGGCCTGCCGCTCGCCGCGGCCTTCGCGCTCGGAGCGATCGTCGCCCCACCCGACGCCGCCGCGGCGGAGGCGGTGACCGCGGAGGCGGGGCTGCCGCGGCGCGGGCAATTGCTGCTCCAGGGCGAGAGCCTGCTCAACGACGCCACCGCGCTGCTCCTCTACGGGCTCGCCGTCTCGCTCGCGATCGGGCGGGACGTGGATGGGCCGCGCTGGGTGCTCGCCGCCGCGGCCCCGGGCGGACTGATGCTCGGCGCCGTTGTCGCCTGGGTCTACCTGAAGGCGGTACGGTTGTTCGCGGGAACGCTGGGGGCGAGCCTGGCCGATTTCGCGGTGACCTTCGCCATCTGGCTGGCGGCGGAGCGGCTGCATCTGTCGGCGGTGCTGGCGGTGGTCGCGTTCGGCATGATCGTCGCGCAGAAGCGACCGGTCGACCAGCCCGCGCGCGACCGCATCCAGGCGCAGGCGGTCTGGTCGGCGGCGGTGCTGGTGCTGAACGTCCTCGCCTTTATGCTGATGGGGCTGCAGTCGCGCGACGTGCTGACCCGGCTGGATCCCGGCGAGCGATGGCCGGCGATCGGGTTCGCCGCCGCGGTGCTGGTGACGGTGATCGCGGTCCGCTTCGCCTGGATCTTCGCGGTCCGGGCGGTGGAGGGGGCCTTGCATCGCCGCTGGCAGCCGCGCTGGCTGCCCGAGCCGCCGCCGTGGCGGGCGGCCACCGTGCTGTCCTGGTCGGGCATGCGCGGGGTGGTGACGCTGGCCGCCGCCTTTGCCCTGCCGGAGGAGTTCCCGGCGCGCGACCAGATCGTGCTGGCGGCGTTCGCGGCCGTCATCGGCACGCTGGTGATTCAGGGATTGACGCTGGCGCCGCTGATCCGGTGGCTGGGGGTGACCGACGCCGGGATTGGCGAGAAGATCGGCGAGGCTCGCCGGCGGCTGGTCGAGGCTGGGCTGGGCGAGCTGGACGGCAATACCAGCGAGGCGGCCGAGGCGCTGCGCATCCGCTACGCGGCGACCGGGCAGGTGATCGAGGACGAGGACGAGGAGGACCCGCAGGCGCCGTCCTCCTTCGACCGTCTCCACCTGGAGGTGCTGTCCCGCCAGCGCGACTGCCTGCACGCGATGCGGCAATCCGGCGAGGTCGCCGACGACGTCTATCGCCGCCTCTTGGAGGAGCTCGACTGGTCGGAGGTGGAGGCGCGCTCGTGGCAGGACAATGTGCTGCGGCCGGCTTGATCGCAACATACCGCACCGGAACCGAGGACGTCGCGGGAACGCCGACGATGTTGCCGGATTATCAAGGCAATGCCGTCGCCCCGCCACGTCGCCATCGCCCTTCCAGCCCGTGACGAGGCGGAGCAATTGCCCGCCTGCCTCCACGCGATCGACCGGGCGGCGGCGCGTCATGACGGGCCGGTATGGGTGGTGGTGCTGGCCAATCAATGCACCGACGAGACGGTAACGTTGCTTCGCAGCAGCCGGCCCCGCCACGCGCGGCTGCGATGGCATGCGGTATCGCTGCTGCCCGGCGCGCGCCATGCCGGCTGGGCGCGGCGGCTGGCCTTCGACGCCGCTGCGGCGCTACTGGCGCACCCGCACGACGTGCTGGCCTCCACCGACGCCGACACCTGCGTGTCGCCGGACTGGATCGTGCGCACGATCGCGCATCTGGACGCCGGCTGCGACGCGGTGGCGGGACGCGCGCTGACCCGGCGCGAGGACCGGATGGCGCTGGGCGCCGCGGCGGCGCGGCGGCTCAATCTGCTCGGCCGCTACTATACCGCGCTGGACTGGCTACGCGCCGACCGCGTGCCCGACGCCGCCGACCCCTGGCCGCGCCACTTCTACGAGGGCGGGGCGTCGATCGCGCTGACGCTGGACCTGTACCGCCGCATCGGCGGGGCGCCGACGCCGCCGCTCGCCGAGGACCGGGCTCTGTTCGACGCGGTGCGGGGCGCGGGCGGGCGGGTGCGCCATCCGCTGGACGTGCGCGTCTTCACCTCCAGCCGTACGGAGGGCCGGGCGCCCGGCGGCATGGCCGACACGTTCGCGCGGTGGATCGCACAGGGCGAGGACGAGCCGCTGCACGAGACCTACGCCTTCCCCGCCGCGCTCGACCCCGCCCGTGCGGAGACCAGGGACCGGCTCAGCTTCGCGACGCTGCCGACCGCGATCGCGACCGCGGGCGCGACCATCCGCGCGCGCCGGTCAGCGGCGGCGCCACAGGTCCAGCCGGTACCGGTCGCGCCGTTCGGCCAGGACCGGCACCACCATGTCGCCGAGAAGCGTGCGGAGCCCGTCCACCGCCTCGTCGCCGGTCAGGGGATAGTCGGTGTCGCCGGTCCAGTGGACGAGGAGCAGGTGGCCGCCTGACACCACCGCCCCGCCCAGCCGGTCGGCGGCCAGGGCGAGATCGTCACGGTCCCAGTAATAGGCGACCTCCGACAGCAGCACGAGGTCGAAGGGGCCGGCCGGCGTCTCGGCAGGAAGGACGCGCCGCTCCAGGCGCACGTGGGCCACGCCGGCCAGCCTGGCGCGGGCGGCGGCCAGCGCGGTCTCCGATACGTCGACGCCCACCAACCGGTCGCAGTGCGGCGCCAGCCGCTCGGTCAGGACACCGTTGGCGCAGCCGACCTCCAGGACCGAACCGAGCCGCTCAGCCGGCAGGCGATCCAGCGTGTGATCGTACTTGCCCTTTTCGTAAGGGCTGGTCTCGAACTTCCAGGGATCGCCCTCCCTGGCATAGAGTGCTTCGAACCAGTCGGGCTCGATCGATCGGTCACGGCGCATGGCGGGACTCCAGCAGGACGAGATGGGCGGCATCGACCAGCCGGCGCATCGGTCGCGGCAGCACGAATCGGTCGGTCGCCCCCACGATCCGGCCGCCGAGCTGGGTGCGGTGGCAGGCCAGCGCGCGGCGCTGGCGACCGCGCCAGCGCGCGACCGGCACCGCATGGGCGCGCCACGGGCGCAGCCGCGTGTCAAGGTCCGGCACCGTCCAGCCCCAGACGCAGTAGAAGACCGGGCGGATGCCGAGTTCGGCCGCCACCCGGGTCGCGAGCGCGGCCGCCGCCTCGTGGTCGCAATGCGGATCTCCCGACCAGCTGGTCACGACCCGCGTCAGCCGCTCGCGCCGGCACAGCGCGACCAGCCGCCGGACGGTGGCGTCGAAGCCGGAGGAGCCGGGCGGGTGCGGGCTCGCGTCCCGCCAGTCGAGCGAAACCGGAGCGGCGCCGTGACCCAGCGCGCGCAACGCCGCCGCCGCCTCGCCTGCGCGCACCCCTGCGATGCGGCGGCGACCCCAGCCCGGCGCCCCGGCATGGCTGCCCGACCCGTCGGTGAGAAAGGCGACCCGTGCCCGCGCGCCTGCCGCCGCCAGCGCCGCGATCAGCCCGCCCGCACCCAGCGTCTCGTCATCGGGATGCGGCGCGAGGAGCAGCCAGCCGTCGCGGGCGGCACGGGCGACCGGCAGCGGCACGGCGCGCCGCACCAACCGGGCATGGCTGCGCCGTCCGGTGGTCACCACCACGCGTCGTCGCCCCAGCAATCCGCCTCCAACCACGCCGCGGCGGCGCGGTCGCGCGCCTGATCGGGCACCGGCTGGCGCAGGTAGAGGCCGAGATCGCGGGTGATGCGGTCGATCCGGCTTCCGTCAAAGAAGGCGGCGGTGCCGACGCTGCGCGCGGCCCCTTCCATGGCGGCGAGCCCCGCTTCCTCCACCACCCCGCGGGTCATCAGTACGTGGGGGATCGCGCGCGGATCCGCCGCCTCTGCCAGCCGGGCGGCGCGCGCCACCCATTGTGTCGCTGAACGGGTCGCCGCCACCGCCGCGGCGAAGCGCGCGCGCTGGATCGCATCCGCCCCTTTGCCGGTGGCCACCAGATGGTCGCGCCAATGACGCACCAAAGCCTCCACCGCGCCCAGCTGCACCGCGGCGAAGCGCCACGCGCCGGCCGAGAAGCGCGGCTCGCGCTCGTAATCGTCCGGGCCGCCGACGACGCTGCCGGCCATGCCGGTGAAGTCGAACGTGCCGCTCATCGTTCCGCGCATGCCGCGGACCCGCCAGCCGCTATTGTCGGCGCGGGCAGGATCGGCGGCGATGTCGACCAGCACCATCCGCTTGCCGCCGTCGCGGTCGTGCGCGGTGATCAGCGCATAGTCGATGTGGCCGGCGCCGGTGGCGAAGCATTTGGCGCCGGTCAGCCGCCCCTCAGCGACGGTCATGCCCGGCGCCGGGCCCGTGTTCCAGACGCCGAAGCTGCGTCCGGCCGTCAAGTCCTCCAAAAGCGTCCTGCGCTGGCGCTCGCTGCCATACGCCTGCACCAGCTGGGTCGCGTTGACATGCCCCTCGAACACCCGGCCCAGGCTGAGATCGACGCCGCCGATCAGGCGCAGCACGTCGCGCAGGGCATCGACGTCACCCTCGCCCGCCAGGGTCACAAAGGCGGCCAGCGCCCCCGCCTCGCCCAGCGCCGCCAGCCGCGCGGCCGGAAAGTCCTCCGGACCGTTGACCGCGTCCCACTCGCTGGCGAGCGCGCGCACCGACTCCACCACGCGCGCCGTTTGTCCCGTCTCCATCAGCACGCCGGCATCCCTCCGTTCATCCCAGTCGAGCGTTTCGCGCGCGCGTCAGTTCCGCGCCACCAGCACCACGCCCGCCGGTATCAGGCCCGCGCCGGACAGCCGCGTCCACGCGGCCGGATCGCGATCGAACCCGAACCGGTCGAGCAGCACCAAGACGATCACCCCACGGTGACGGTGATCGCGAAATAAGGTGCGCGCCGATTCGCCATGCGATGGTGAGCTGCGCCAGGAGGATCAGCGCATCGCACAGACCGCCGATCCACGCCCATCAGGGCAGCGCCACGACGCGCCCGACGGCGGGCCAGCCCATGCCGCCGTGCAGGAGACCGGTTGCGACCAGCGCCGCCACCGCGACCGCCTGGACGATCAATCCGGCGGTGATCGGTTGCGCCAGTCCCTCGGACAGCGTGGCGTTGGAGCCGCCAAGCGCGGTGTTGATCGCGCCCGCAAGCGCGGCGAAGAGGTAAAGGAGCCATGCCACCATCGCCAAACGCCCGCGCGCGACTGATGGGCACGGGCCCGCCATGATTGGCCAACGTCCTGCGTGACGGAAAGGTGGCAGGCGACGAAGAGGCATAGGCATCTCGCGCTCGACCGCGAGGCAGCGGTCGAGCGTTCGCGGCCGAGAGGATCCGAGACTTAAACGCCCCCTCCGCCGTCCCGGCGCGGGACGGGGCGCATGCGCGGGCGGACAGGCGGGCGTAAAGCCGCTATGGGGCCGATCATGCCAGGGTGGAGCAGGAAGCGGGTGTCGCCGCGCACGGTGCGGGCGTTGGTGCGCGGATGGTTCGCCGCGCTCGGCCTGATGCTGCTCGTCTTCGCCGGGGTGACCGCGCAGGGCGCCTGGGACGCTGTTGCCGACCGCGGCGCGGGCCCGGTCGGGGAAAGGCCGGCCGGCGCTCCGGCATCGCCTCACCCAGTCGCAGCGCCGCTGCCCAGCGTCGCCGCGCCCGCGCCGGGCGTAACCGGCACCATCGCACTGCCGCCGCTGCCGGTCGGCGCGGCGGCGATGCCGCTGCCCGCGCTGCCGGCCGCCGCCGCTCCCTTCGCGGTCGGCGGCCGCGTCGCGGACCGCGCGCGCGCAATGGAGTGCCTGACCGCGGCGATCTATTACGAGGCCGCCACCGAGCCAGACGCGGGGCAGCAGGCGGTGGCGCAGGTGGTGCTCAACCGCGTCCGCCATCCGGCCTTTCCCGCCACGGTCTGCGGCGTCGTGTACCAGGGGTCGGAACGGGCCGGGTGCCAGTTCAGCTTCGCGTGCGACGGGGCGACCGCGCGCGTGCCGTCGCGCGGCGGCTGGGCGCGGGCGGCGCGGGTCGCCGCGGCGGCGCTGGCGGGCCGCGTCTACGCCCCGGTGGGGCTCGCCACCCATTATCACACCTATGCGGTGACACCCGCCTGGAACCGCGCGCTGGTCATGACCGATGCGGAGGGCGCGCATTTCTTCCACCGCTGGAAAGGCTGGTGGGGCACCGCCGCCGCGTTCAGCCAACGCTATGCCGGCGGCGAGCCGCTGCCCGGACCGCATTTGCCCGCGGTTGTGCCGGTGCAGGTCGAAGCGATCGCGGCCCTACCCACGCCGTCGTTGCCCATCCCGGTCACGCCGGTGGCGAGCGTCCGTCCGACCGGCGCCGCGACGGGCCAACCGATCGCCCCGGCCCCGGCGCCCGCACCGGTGGACGCGCGGCTCGCCGGATCGGGGGAAATGCTGGAGCAGTGGCGCGGCACCGGCCAGCCGATCCGTTAAATCGAGCGCCGTCCACGCGAGAGCGTGGAGCGACGTGGAGGCGTCTGGCAGTTTTCCGCTCGGCGGATCGGGTCGCCGACCGCGCGCGTCCGCCGCCCCGGAGCATGCCGGGGCGGCGGCGCCGCTGGTCAGTAGCGGCGGTGCTGGCGGTCGTGCTTCTGGACGCGGACGCGCGCGCTCAGCGCGTCGAAGCGGCGGTTCAGGTCGGCACGCTCCCCGGCCGACAGGCCGCCGGCACGATAGCGGTATTCCAGCCGGTTCAGCGCCTGGAAGTCGGTGCGGAGCCGCGCCGCCTCCGGCCGGGTCAGCGCGCCCGAGCGGACGCCCTGCTCGATCCGTCCGTACAAAGTGTTCTGGCGTGCATTGATCGACTGCCAGCGCTGCGCGACCGCGGGAGCGGGGAGCAGCGCGATGCCGAGACCAAGGGCGGCGGCGATGATGGGCGTCTTCATGGGGATCGTCTCCTTTCCGGCCATCCCGGCCGTTGGGACGATATGGAACGCCGTTGTCGCGGCCGCGTGCCGCGCCATGCCCGAAAGTGTCGCAAAGCGTGGCCAACGCGCGACCGGCGTTCAGCTTCGCTAGGCGGCGAGCGGTAGCCATGTCGTGTCGATCACGCCGTAGCGGTCGACGAAGCCGGTCATGGCCAGCATCCGCGCCTCGTCGGTGATCCGCACTCGGCGGCCGGTGCGCTGGATCAACCCCTGCCGCTCCATCTCGCTCAGCGTGCGGCTCACATGAACCTTGGTGAGGCCCACCGCGTCGCCGATATCCTGTTGGGTGAGCGGCAGGTCGAAACTATCGACCACGCCCCCCGCGGTCACCCGGAGACGGGCGCGGATGTCCAGCATCAGCGTCGCCAGCCGCTCGATCGCGCCGGTGCGTCCCATGGAGGTCAGCCGGTCGCCCATGGCGACATATTCCGCCGCCGCCACCGCATAGAGCAGCCCGGCCAGGCGCGGCTGCGCCTTGAACAGGCGGCCGAGCGCGGGCTTGGGCAGTTCGGAGACGATGCAGTCCGACACGGCGGTCAGCGTGTTGGCGGAGAACGCCCAGGCGATCGACGACACGCCGACCAGGTCGCCGGCATAGTGGAAGCGGACGATCTGCCGCGCGCCGCTGGCGATCTCCACGGAGGCGTGGAGCCAGCCCTGCTGGACGATCCAGAGCGTCGCCCCGTCGTCGCCCTCCGCGATCAGCTGTTCGCCGGCGGCGACGCGCCGTTCGCGCCGCTCCGCCCAGTCGAGCGCGTCCCGCTCCTCGGCGGTGAGCGGCATGTATCGCTCCAGCCGTACCGCCAATGCACTGCGCCGCGTCGCCAAACCCGCACCCATCCCCGTCCCGGACAACAGACGGTAGCGGGGATAGGCCGGTGACCGCAAGCCCCGCCGGTCAAGAAGGCGGGACAGGCCAAGCGGACGAGGAGGCGCGCGACGGCCCCTTTTCGCTTCTGAAGGCCGCCGCGCTTCCGCGGCCCGCGCCCGTCCCGCTTCCGCGACGGCGCCTCTTGCGCTACGGACGCGCCACCATGCTCAACCTCAACGGCATCACCGTGCGCCTGGGCGGCCGCACGATCCTGGACCGCGCCTCCGCCGCGCTGCCGCCGGGCAGCCGCGTCGGCCTGATCGGCCGCAACGGCGCGGGTAAATCGACGCTGGTGCGCGTGGTCGCGGGGCTGCTCGACCCAGACGAAGGCTCCGCCGACATGCCGCGCGGGGCGCGGCTGGGCTATATCGCGCAGGAAGCTCCGTCGGGCGATGCCAGCCCGTTCGACACCGTGCTCGCCGCGGATACCGAGCGCGCCGCGCTGATGCTGGAAAGCGAGACGTCCGCCGACATGGACCGGCTGGGCGATGTCTACGAGCGGCTGATCGCGATCGACGCCTACACCGCCCCCGCACGCGCCGGACAGATCCTCCAAGGGCTCGGCTTTGACGAGGACATGCAGCACCGGCCGCTCGACAGCTTCTCGGGCGGGTGGAAGATGCGGGTCGCGCTCGCCGCGCTGCTCTTCTCCAAGCCCGACCTGCTGCTGCTGGACGAGCCGTCCAACCATCTCGACCTCGAAGCCGTGATGTGGCTGGAGGATTTCCTGCGCACCTACCCCGCGACGATCGTGGTGGTCAGCCACGAGCGCGACTTCCTCAACAACATCGTCGACCACATCCTCCACCTCCAGGGCGGCAAGATCACCCTGTACGCCGGCGGCTATGACAGTTTCGAGCGCCAGCGCGCCGAGCGCATGGCACAGGCCGCCGCGGCACGCGCCAACCAGGATGCGCAGCGTGCCAAGCTGCAGGATTACATCGCCCGAAACTCGGCGCGCGCCTCCACCGCCAAGCAGGCGCAGAGCCGGCAAAAGATGCTGGCCAAGATGCAGCCGATCGCCGAGCTGGCGAACGACCCGACGCTCCACTTCGACTTTCCCGACCCCAGCGAGCTGCGCCCGCCGCTGATCACGCTCGACATGGCCTCGGTCGGCTATGCCGAGACGCCGATCCTGCGCCGCCTCAACATGCGCATGGACCCGGATGACCGCATCGCGCTGCTCGGGCGCAACGGCAATGGCAAGACCACGCTCGCCCGCCTCTTGGCCGCACAGCTCGCGCCGATGGAGGGGGAGGTCAACGCGACGGGCAAGATGCGGGTCGGCTACTTCACCCAGTACCAGGTCGAGGAGCTGGAGGCGGACGACACCCCGCTCGCCCACATGACCCGCGTGATGAAGGGCGCGACGCCGGCGGCGGTGCGCGCACAGCTGGGCCGGTTCGGCTTCTCGGGCGATCGCGCGACGGGGATGGTGGGCAAGATGTCCGGTGGCGAGAAGGCGCGGCTGGCGCTGGCGCTGATCACCCGCGACGCGCCGCACCTGCTGATCCTGGACGAGCCGACCAACCACCTGGACGTCGACGCGCGCGAGGCGCTGGTCCGCGCGCTTAACGAGTACAAGGGCGCGGTGCTGCTGGTCAGCCACGACCGCCACATGGTGGAGACCACCGCCGACCGGCTGGTGCTGGTCGACGACGGCACCGCGCGCGATTACGACGGCAGCCTGGACGATTACGTAGCGATGATCTTGGCGGGCGACGGCAAGGCCGCCGAGCCCAAGCGCAGGAAGGAGACGCCCAAGGCCGCAGCCGAGCGCCGCGAGGCGGAAAAGGCGGCCAGGAAGCAGGCGCGCGACACAGAGGTCGAGCTAGCGAAGCTGACCGCCGAGCGCACCGCGGTCGACCAGGCGATGTTCGACCCCGCCACCGCCACACCCACCCTCGCCAAGCTGACCATGACCGACCTGATGAAGCGCCGCGCCGAGCTGGAGGAGCGGATCGGCGCGGCCGAGGCGCGGTGGATGGAGGCGAGCGAGGCGCTGGAGGCGGCATAGACGGGGCATCGCCGCCCGCCTAACCGGGTGCCGGCGTGCGGCTAGCGCGATCGGGGGAGCGGACGGCATGAACGGTTGGTGGATGCTCGCGGCGGCGGCCGCCCTGGCGGCGACCGCCGCCGACGCGCAGGCGCCCCTGCCGACCGGCAAGCCCGCCTTTGATCCACGCGCCTGGAAGGGCAGGATCGCCGGGCCGGCAACGGAGGTGCTAGTGCTCGGGTCGCAGCACCTGTCGGCGTGGAAGGACTATACGCCGGCCTGGAACGCGGCGCTGCTCGACAAGCTGGCGGCGTTTCGCCCGACGGTGATCGCGGTCGAAAACCTGTCGGGGCAGCAGTGCGACGAGCTTCGCCGCTACCCAACCGTCTACCCCGGCGTGTACGACACCTACTGTTCGACCCCGGACGCCGCGCGCAAGGCCACGGGGCTCGACGTCTCCACCGCCTACGCGCTGATGGAGACGACGCTGGCGAGCTGGCCGCGCGATCCGTCGCCGGCCGCGCGGCGCCGGCTGGCCAGCGTGATGATGGCCGCGGGCGAGAGCATCTCCGCCTATGTCCAATGGCTCCGCCTGCCGCCCGCCGAGCGGCGCGA
>Ga0325400_1005853_pt1 | contig 11628 bp, 8 predicted proteins | sample PopdelMetagenome_2_FD_205662 | JGI IMG/M metagenome (GOLD analysis project Ga0325400, IMG submission 205662) | Populus deltoides microbial communities from Bellville, Georgia, United States - Xylem-PdKOR-R1 | ecosystem: Host-associated > Plants > Phyllosphere > Stem > Wood/Secondary xylem...
TGTTATGCCATGTATTGAATGAGACATGTTTCATTATTAAATTTCTCATTAAAATATTAAGTATAAGTTGAGAAAATGAAAAGTTGTCTTTTCAATTTTATATGCATAAAACTAAATTTTTATTCATGGATAACTTGCGAAAACAGTTCAGAGGAAATCTCTTCTGAATATGAACCTGGAAAAATCCGTAGCGCAACTTCTTAGATTTACTAGTTAGTTGGCCCGCGCTACGCTGCAAAACCAACCTTTGTTTTAGAATAAAAAAATAAAAAAGTAAAAAAAATTTTAAATAAAAAATACAATATTTAGAAAATTGGCTCAAGTGAGTTTAATAAACTCTGTTAATTTAATAATATCTTTAAAAAATAAAATATCGACAACAAACAAAGCGAAAAAACAACAACGACTCAATGCAAAAGATGAACGCTTGCCAATATTATGAAAATATATCTTCACAATATTTCAAAAACATCTCGATGATCTTATTTGTTAAAAAATTCAAAATTAAATAAAAATAGGATAATTTCATAGAAAGAAAAATAAAAAAATACAATAAAAAATCAATTACTGTTATATTTTTAAACCATGACTCGGGTTATAAAACCGAAAGCATTATATATAAAAAAAATTGTGAGGGTTAAAATCACAAAAAAAAACACAGCACAAAAAATTTCAAAATAAAAAAATACAATAAAAATAATAAGTGTTGAAATTTCAATAAAAAATAAATCAAAAGGTAACAAAAAATTTTAAATTTGAGAGTTAAATTAAAAAGAATAAAAATATTAACAAAAGGATAAAAATCAAAAGAATAAAGATAAAAAAAATTACACCATAAATTTAGATTGAATGGTGAAACTAAAAACAATGAAACTTCCATAAAAGATTCAAGGAAAAAAAAATCATAAGATTGCATCAAATCTTAAACACCAAAACATAATAATAAAATGAATATACAGTATTCTTCAAGGTGTTTTTTTACACCAAAAAAAACTTTTTAATGTAAATCGAAAAACTTATGCACGTATCTAATTAAACAAATTAATAATCATTATGTAAAGCAATGAACAAAAATCATCAACAATAAAAAAAAATTGAGAAAACCAAGCAAAAAATAAAGATCAAGATATCTAACATTGCAATACTGGTAATTTAAGTGGTAATATTTAATGAATTCCTCTATCAAAATAAATTTGTAATATAAACCAACACAAACATAAAATTTATTGAACAATAATTAGAAACAAACAATGCAAGGCTGCACTTATGAAAAATATTATAAATAATTAATCTATATAAATTTAAGAAAAAATCACAGATGAATCATACCTACATCTCTAAAAATTAAACACATCCACTATCATTTAAAAATAATCATAATCTAATTAAAATATAAACCCAAAATTTATTTGAAAAAATATACACAAACAATGCATTATTTTTTTAAAAACTAAAAATTAAAAAAAAGAATCAAGCTAGGCGCTACTGAGCCAAGCCCAGCGCTTGGCCCAATAAAGCAACGATCTGCGCGCAGGCCTGGAAGGCCAGGCCCAAGCGCAAGAATTTATTTTTAAAAAAAGTTCAATGGGGCCCAAATATTTCAAAAAAATAAAATGCATCGCTTGCGAAACCCATAATCAGCCATTGTGGTGGCTAGAAAAATGGGGTTCTTTGTTTTTTTACCCAAAATCCCATTTTCAACCTATTTTTTTGTCCAAAACACCTAGAAAACACCATAGAGACCTTGTTAAATCAATTCATGTCCATCAAAAAGCCAATAAACCGCCCCAAAACCCAAAACAAAAATTATTTCCGAGCTCAGATCTACTATTTTAGGTGTTTTCATGGTAAACCAACATCTAATCATAACCCCCCTCATCATATGGAACTTTTTGACACAAAAATCGACTATTTTGGTGGCCAGAATCTTCCCCAACAGCTAATTTCTCTCTCTAAGCTAGAATTCGATGACTCTCTCTCGCTCCTCCCAACAAAAAAGGAATGAAAAGAAGAAAAATAAAATTAAATACAAAAATGTATTTTCTTTAAATATAAGAGACTGATCACTTGATATCTAAAAAATTTAGGGGATTAAAATAAATATTTTAACGAAATTTTAAACTCACTTTCTATGTTACTCGAGATTTTCATTTCATTTCCTTAACTTTTACTTCAACCATTTCTTCTAAAAAAATATGTAATTTGGACTTAAAAGAGTCAAATTATGCAAATAAAAATTCAAGGGTCAAAATGAAAATAACAAAAAAAAAATACTATTCTAATCAACAGTGTATTGAAAGAAAAAAAAAAAAGATGGTGATTGCAGTTGGTGAAAGGCTGATACCTTTTTAGTTAGTTAATTAACTGATTTCTCTTCAACGATCAACACCAAGTTTCAATCGTTAGACAAAAACTTACAGAAACATTCAGAAAATGAGTGAAGAAACTAAATCACCAGACTCTACATCCCTTGTGACCCGACCAGGCATCTTCTCTATCGGATCCTCCAGCGTTGGCAAACGCACCCTCCTCTCTAGTAACCCCCACTCTCGCTGTTCGATTGTTTCTTTAATCATTTTTTAATTTATTGATCAATTTTGATTGTAGGGATGCTGTCACTTGATTGTGAAGACTCCTTTGACTCATCAAATCAAGTTATCTCACATGGGTTAGCTTTATAGCTGCTTGTTTTTTTCAATGAAGTTCTTTTAATTGTGTAGTAATGGTGCTTAATAAGTTCTTTTTGTTTTTTTTGAATAGATGGATTATTAATACAAAGTACTACACGGCTGATGTAGCTCTATGGATGGCTCATCTTCATGAAGGATTTTCAATTGGATCACTTCCATTTTACAACAAGCTTACTGCTTTGGTTATGGTTTTTGACTTGGTGATGTTAGTATTGTAGTTCTTCATAATATATTTGTGATGAATCTAATTTTTTTTTTCATTTTTTGAATTGGAAACGATGCAAATGCTGCGATACCCAATTGGAGAAAACTTTAAAATTTTGAGTTTGGATGGAAATTATGCTTCTTTTTGTTGGTTTTAAGTGTAAATGTGAATTCTTCAAAACCCATTTTCCAAAAGGTTTAAGGTCTCAAAACTTGATGAAAAGATTGCTTCTTTTGTTGTTTTTTTTTTAATTGTTTATATGCAAATGCCTCAAAACACATTTGGAGAAAGGCTTAAAATTTCAAGCTTCGATGAAAAGAATTTTCTTTCGTTGGTTTCTTATTGTTGAATTTGGAAGGTGGCCAAAATATAAGTTTTTGAGTTTCAAGCTTTCATTTAAATTATGCTTCTTTTTGTTGGTTTCAAGTGTTTAAATTGCCAGTGCTTCAATTTGGGGAAAGCTATAAATTTGCAAGCTATGATGTTAAGTATGGTTTTTTTGTTGAACTGTGTGCAGTTATCATCTCTTGTTGCACTTAAGGATATTATCATCGCTGGAACTGATATTAGCAACTTTTTGATATTGTTGTGTGTTGGGAATAAAGTTGATCGGATTCCTGGTCATCCTGGTCATCCTGTTCGTGCTAAATATAGAAAACAGCTAAGGAAAATTGGAGTTGGGGTCCTTTGATAATCTGAGTATAGAGTTTGATGAGTTTGGAATTTCTGAAACTTAAAGAGGTAGTTTGTTGGATGATGAAGAAGAGCCATTGCGGGAGATGAAGAGGTCCTGTATTGAATAGTGCACTGAGAATGGCATTGAGTACATTGAAGCTTGTGCTTTGAATGTTGATTTTGACAAATGTGAGTACCATCTTCTATCTCCAAGTTTGTAATGATTTCAAAAGGGATCTATTTCATGACTTTTCCAAGCTCCTGATGGATAGCAAGTACTCAATAAATGACATTATGCAATATGTAGTTTTCTCAAGTAAAATCATGATGTTAATAATAATGTAGAACCTGATGTTTGTCATTCTACCTAACTTTTGATATATCTATGTATCTTTAGAATGAGAAGTGTTTTGATGGTTTATAATTGAGGTCAACAATTTTGTAGAATTTCAGTAAGGACATTCACCCTGCTTTACTGAAACTTTTTCCTGCTGATGGATTGAGAATTGAAATTTTGAAGTGAAAGAGAAGTAGGAACAGAACATGACTGGGTCTTCATGGAGATTAACATGGGATTTAGTCATAGATTTAGGTTGATGAAAGATTAACCAGGAAACAAACAAAAGTTGTAAAGTTGTAACTAATAATATTAAATCTCTATGTGTCTCACTTTTGGTATCTAGGAGAATTGCAATGTTGTTTTTGCAGGTTTATCAGTTGATGGGGATTGCAAGGAATAGAACGTCTCTATGGTGCTCTTTCTGCTCATATGTGGCCAGCAATGATCCTGAAATCTGACAATAAGATATCTCGACCAACTTTACCTGATAAAGAAGGTTTGACATGGCATGCCAGTATTATTAAGGGCATATTCTGTGTTGTTAATTGAAATGCTAAGTGAAATATATTCACACACCCTGCCCAGAAATCTCTGAAGAATCTGATTATGAATTCGAGTACAAAGTATTATCTGCTGGTCAGCTGAACCACGGGAGGACACATATGGAGGATGGGTTTCTGCAAATGGTACAACTGCCATTCCAGATGTAAAGGGGTCAGTTGCTGAAAATAATTCTATCAAGAATGTGAGAATGAGAACAGAGAAAAGTTTGGTAAAGAAGAGATACAGCCCTCGTCAACAGCAACGGAATTGCTGAGTGATAAGGGAGTGGTGCCTAATGTACAAGAGCCTCGTGAAAATTGAGAGTCGGATGAAGCTACTCATTTTGACTTTGAGGATTTAGAACAGTTGATGTCTGAAATTGGAAATGTGCGTGACAGCTTAAGGTTGATGCCTGATTTTAAAAGGATGTAAATGGCTCCTAATTTGGCCATGAAAATGGCAGCCATGTTTGGTGGTGGCAGTGATGATGAGGAGGAGGGAGTTGAATGATTAGATGGATTGGCTAGGACTAATTAGTTTAACCTGTAACTTTAAACCAATCTAGTTCATGGTGATTTTGGGGTGGTAACGGTCCAATCTTCTACAAGGTAAAGAGATGTACTTCCTGAAATTTTGTGTTGATCTCTTGATGTCTCTTTTCGAGTCCCCCTTTCCAGCTTGAGAAGATAATTAATGAAGGTATTTCAATACTCGCCTTAATGGTTATGTTGCAATAAAGTAGTCAAACAGACAAAGTTTACATCTATATTCAATATAGGGAAGGGCTCTGTTCTCTCATTAGTTCAACTTTTTGACCCTGGAACAATCACACCTGTGTTAGGCTGGATTTCGTGTAGAGACTTAAAAGTTTGAAGCTTCTTCGCAGTCAGATAATGATGGCACTCAGGTGAGAAGTTGCATGGAGAGATGCCATCTTGCCATTGGTCAAGTTCTTAGGAAAGTTTGGGAAAGGTGGCCAAGTCACTAATAAATCGAGTCATAAAGTTAAAATCATACAGATATTGATTTTGAAGGGTTTTTTTTTTTTTTTTTTTAAGGGTTGTTTGATTTTTTTTTTATTAATATAGATGTTCAGATTTATCTCCATTGTGATTAATTTTATGAGTTCTGAAATTAATAATGATATAAATTTTTAATAATTTTAAAATTTATAAAATTTAAATTAATAATTTTTAAAATATAAATTTAAAATTCAATCAGTTAAATTATAACCACCAGAATTTTCATCAGCGCTTAATTATCTAAACAGGTTGTTGAACAGCCCTTTCCTCATGCCGGGGGATGCATCGCTGTCCCCTTTCAACCTGTGATGGCTGAGATATTTTACAATATTTTTCTTGAGGATAACCTCGGATTTGCGATCGACTCTGTGATGTGGGCTTTGAAAAGTAAAGAGGATGCTCTGTAGGATAAATATCAATCTCCGTTTTCTAACCTCTTGGAATATCTTCCCTTAAATCTTGGATTCATTAAATTGGATAAAATGCTCAGAATAAAATTAATATTTTGAAAAAAAAATTAAATTAATATTTTTAAATTTATTGATATTAAAAATAATTTTTTAAAAATAAAAAAATATTATTTTAATATATTTCTAAATAAAAAACACTGGATACATTTGTTTTCTAGTTCTCTCTCTTGTTTTAAAGTTCTCTCTGTTGTTTTTTTTTTTCCTGGGGGCCACCAATTCACCGTATATGTAAGGGTAAAATATAGAGAAAATGAGCTGGAAGTTTAAGAAACTGAAATTCGAACTAGATGGCAAACGGGTAATGGATCAAGAAGAAATAATTTATCAAGAAATTGCGAGTGCTACGAGGTTTAGAAATTAGAATGATTTATACTTGTAATCTATGCAAAGTGGAAAGTGAGTACAAGTTTCTTGATAGAGAATGAATCTTCACTAACATTAGTGTGAAGAATTGACTTCGAAGTAACTCTCCTCCATTGCTAGTGGAAGTCAGCCGCATAGGCATTTGAAAGGCTAAGTTTAAGCAATAAAAATCAAACAATTTTTGAAGTTATTATCCATCTCCACCGCATTACAATATTAAATAAAGCCTTAATCAAACAGTAAAATCACCGGTGGCAATGCGGATGGCAATATGCTCAGAACCCAGTCCCTCGTTGTGCAAAAACTAATCATGCTCGAATTCTAACTTGGAAAGAGCTTAATCATTACAATGGAGAGATATAAATTAGCATTAAAAATATGATCTGGAACATAGAAGCTTGCTGATATACATAACTCATGATCTGCAATTTAGTTAAGCATGCATTAGACTAGACAGTCCAGGAACATTTTACTCCTGCTAATCAGCTTTACAGTACAACCAAGTGGGGCAAAATTCTGTTTTCTCTATTTGTCAAGGCAAGAAAGTGACTACATTTCTTGGGCATGATTGGTATCACTGTTTTTGACATTGCAATCTTCTCCAGTGGCAGGTCCACCACCACAGGAGGCGGAGGAGGTGGAAGCAGGAAAATGACTCCATTTCTGACACCTAGCCACCACCAAAATCTGACGGCAAGAGGGACAAGAGGAATGAGACCTAAGCCATGTGTCAATGCAGACAACATGGAAGCTATGTCCACACTGAGGCAAAACCCTAACTTCATCTCCTTCAACAAACTCACCCAAGCAAATTGCGCACTCTGTTGATCCAAACTTGGTGGTGGCGCCACCACCCTCTCCGCTACCATCTCCAGCAGAGTAACTGAACCTGGGCAGCAGCTGGAGGTTCTTCTTCTTCACACCCTTGTTAGCTTTGTCTGATGACGGTGACCCACCAGTAACACGGCGGATGCAGGCACAACGAGCCATCAAAATAAGCCCCACCACGCATAGTAATGCACACAGAAGAGCTGCTAATATAACCATAAGGTCAGACTGAACGCTAACAGCCGCTGGGGGCGCTGCCGCATCCGCGGAGGCGTAGAGGATTCTTGAAAAGCGAGGCATGAGTTGTTGAAGTCTGGGGTTGTTGGAAGGTTGTAGAAGATAGCGTGGAGGGGGGAGGTTCTTGATATATATAGAAAGAAATGGAGGGGTGCAGGGCATGCACCTTCAGTTTCTACTTTGAAATGTACTGGGTAAAGAAGTAATTAATTAGGAAGGATGGAGAGGTCGGAGGAGGCAGGTCCGACTTCTTATGGATAAAGGTACCCCACCACCATACAAGTTCTTGTTTCTTTTTTTCTTACAAGATAATATTGTTTTGTTGTTTATGTACATGAGACGTTACAGAGACACTAAAGTGATTTACTATGCTGCTGGACACGTGTTTCTATTCATTGGAGTAGTGTTTTTATGGTTTTACCCTTATGGAAAAAAATAGTTATGCTTTCAGTTGGGTATACAATTGTCTTTTTCAAATGGTGTGTATTTGAAACGCACCTTCTTTTTTAATATAGTTAAATAATTGTTTTACCCATTAGAGCAAAAAAATATAAGGCTTTTGTAAGGGACTTCTCAGTTAATTCCAAGAATTTTACACAGTTAAGTTACGATAATAACTCTTAGTAGATAAATAAAGTGAACATGCAAGGGAGCTTCGAAGTCTTTTTCTTTTTAAAAGAATAAAATTTCAAAACTACCCTTAGAATCCAAGAAAAATAAGGTTAGTTTTAAGGGTATTTGGTTCTTTTCTTTTGGTTTTGTTGTTATTTTTTAATCCAAGTAGGGATTGTTTGGTAATTTTATATTATTAAATATTATTAAAAAAAGCTTCCTCACACGTTAGCGCGTAATAGCGCGCAATTCAAGTGGCACATCAGATCTTTTCCGGTTACCCAAAACCCGCTTCCGTGGCAATGTTAGGATCGACGAGTCATCCTCTTTCTGGCGGTGTGGCGGATGTTAATGGAGAAGATCCGATTGGGCTAAAGTGGGGGGTTTTTTTTTTTCCTTTTCTCCTCTTCTCTCTCTTATTCCTAGAAATTCATATCTGACCTTCAAAAAAACAATTGTGTCCTCCGGTTTATGATTTAATCAATTTTGGCCCTCCTTTTGATCACTGTTTATATGGCTTTTGATGCCCATTTGAATTATTATTTTTTTCAATTTTTCCCTGGGCATTTTATTTAATTTCATTTTTTTAATTTGATTGTTCTCATTCTTTTAATTGTCATATTCTTATTCTTTTCTTGATTTATTTTTTTTCTTAATTTTGTCCCTAAACATTTAATGTCATTTGATTTTATATCTAGTTTTGAACCTCATTCTTTCGATTACTTTTTTTTATCCTTTGCATAGTTTTTTTTTGTTTTTCAATTTAGCCCTTGATTATTTACTTTCATTTTGTTTTTATATCATATTTGGTTTGTATTGTTTGGATTTTTAATTGTTTTATGGTTAAATATTTTACTTTGTTATTTTTTTTTGTATAGTTGCTTTCCAACAACGCAATCCTTTATTGAAATTTGAATTTTTTTTTTGAATTCATAATTTGATATTTTATTATTAAGCCGTTATCTTTGTTGTTTGTTTCATTTTTCTTTCTGTTGTATTATCTTGATCTTATATCTCGGGTAATAGGTTAGTCAAGTTAATCATGGATGATTCAGATTTATTTTCTCAATTTTTTAACAATTGTTTTTACAATTTTATCATTCGACATTAAATTATTGGCGCCCTTCAGCTATTTGATTTTTTTGTTTTTCCTTTTGTGTTGGTATTGCATACATAGAGTGTTTGTATTGTGGACCACATGGAGGGCGTTGTTTTTTCTATTTTTATTTCAAAAATTATTGGTGTGTGTTGGGTCAAGGCATAACCGCCAGACCCAAGATACTTAAAATATTTTCTATACTCTTAATATATTTTTTATATTTAAATAAAAAATTATTATTGACCAGCTTCGCATTAACAATATGCTAGTATAATATTAGAGGACTTGAACAGAAAAAATAAATGTTGCAATTAATTCTTAACAAGCAAACTGATTAGTCTAATTAAGGAACTTGTTTGTTTCAAGATCAATACCAAATTGTTTAGGCTGAACAAGTTGACGCAAACATTTATTGGATTTGTCTCATTAAATAAATCAAGAAATGGTTTCACGGAAGTTATTATTGAAGTCAATCTAGGATTTGTTTCTTCAATAACGGGAGGTTATTAATTTATAACCGGTTTAGTATTACAGTAATTATTGTTTTTTAAAGTATTTTTTATTTAAAAGGGTTGGTACATTTTTATTACAACTTTGACATTAACAAGTCTAGAGGGTTGGTCCATTTTTATTACACTCTTAATCGTTAGGATATTATTGGACTAGGTTTTATGAGTGCCGGTCTTAATTTCTTGTTGGAGTAAAAAATAACAAGTTGATTTCTTTTTTGTATTCTATACTCGTCAACAAATCCATCCATCCATCCATTGTTTAATCAAGTATGATTCCAGGAGAGATTAAGACTAACAATTTCAAAGAAATAATCCTAATGAAACATGAACTGTTTTGAAGACAAAATTATAAAACAATACTAGGCTGTCGTGAGTCAGGATACTTTCGTGATCCCTCACCTCTCCTTTGAAAGATACCGATGGAGCATCCCTAAAAAGTGTAGTTTAGTTGGACCCTAAGTTTATTTTTTTAAAAATTACCGTTTTAAATTCTATAAATATTAGGGCTATCGGAATGGTTGTTAACTTCAGGGTCTATAAAATTAATCGAGGTACGCGTAAGCTGACCCGATCAAATAGCCTTGAGGGGTAACTCAACTAGTCAGATATTAGGTTTACTTCTCGGTGATCACGAGTTCAAGTTCCCTTAAGTATACTAAAAGTTTATATGATCGTTAACTTCAAGAGCCGTGAAATTAATCAAGTTACATGCAAGTTTGCTCGCAAATTCATATTAATAAAAAAAAAATTCCCGATCGAACAGTGCTTGAGTTGAATAGAAAAGCTGATGTTTCCGTCAGCAATTGACTCGATATGTATGTACAGAGAGGAGGTCCATACTTATTTGAAAAGTGTTTCAAATTAATTAGCCTCAGCAACTTGTTCGTGTCATGTTTGAAGAAAAGAAATCAGTCCCAAATTCTTGAGGCTAAACATGATTGCATCTGTCTCACAAAGTAAATGAATCCATGTCAAGCAAAGACCTTTTGTCATCCAAGTGGGTGGGTTGCTCTCTTTCTTTCGGACACGCAAAACATTGAGCTTTGTTCATTCCCATAAGCAGCAACACGACAACCTGAGTCTCTCTCACTGTTTTTTTACAGCCTACGTCTTTTATTAACCATTCTGGCAGTATAAAATACAGATCACTCGTGATTTGCACTCATCTTTCTAAGGAAATCGAGTGCTGCTGCCGACCTAGATAGCAAAGTACCCTCTTCTTAAAACCTTTCCCAGCTCGTACATAAGCCTTGAAAATATCTACCCGTAGACGAGCATTTAAATAATAGTTAGTACACATATATATCATGGTAAAAGACGTACCAAAAATCTTAATTAAGGGCTATACACATTAAATTTACGAGCAGGTCAATATGTATCGTCACCTTAGTGGTGATATGCAGATACAAACAAAAGAGAGTACCCAGCTTTCTATACCAGAAACATGTATCCAACTTGTTTGTCGTGCTGCCACATGCAGATACAAACAAAAAGAGAGTATCCAGCTTTATGAGTTCAAGCAAGCAGCTCCTGACAGACATCTTAGGTCTCATGAAAGAGGATTATTCCAAGAAAACTATCATGTGTATCATAGAATTTTCATTTGGAAGGTAAAAGCTGAGGTTTGTGTGAAGAAATAGCGACACCCAAAATCGTTTCAAAAACTAGAAAGAAAACTGATAAAATCAAATTGAAATTAGTTTATCTCGATAAAATCGTTAAAAAAAACATGAATACATGGTAACCGCGTTAAAAAGTAAGAAATGGACAGTTTTAAAGACTACGGTCACGACACCGTCTTTTTTCTTTTGTCTGACTGGTAAAACACCAGCAGCTCTCGTTCGAACTGGCTCCACAACCTTCCAATCTTCAAGCCTTCATTCACGTCTTTATGCATACCCATATTTCCTACCGTTACAGTAAGTCCTCCATAAAAGCTCCTTTAGCAACTTCCCCTTCCCCGCCTTCTAATCTAGGAATTTGAGATTTGGGTTTTTTTTTTCAAGATTTTTTTTTTTTTTTTGATGTATTT
>Ga0325400_1005854_pt1 | contig 11628 bp, 5 predicted proteins | sample PopdelMetagenome_2_FD_205662 | JGI IMG/M metagenome (GOLD analysis project Ga0325400, IMG submission 205662) | Populus deltoides microbial communities from Bellville, Georgia, United States - Xylem-PdKOR-R1 | ecosystem: Host-associated > Plants > Phyllosphere > Stem > Wood/Secondary xylem...
TTCCTCTGAAACCGCCGGATTTGCCTTGGAACCCGCCATCTAAAAACTAAATTATCAAAATGGGGTTTCTTCTTTTATTGAAAACTAAAAAATGGGCACTCTTCAACAGAAGAAACAAACTTCGCCTTAATATTGCATTTTTTTGGCGAAATATCAAATGGGTTTCCTTCAAACTTTGCCTCGAGATTCCAATTGCAAATTTAATATATATATATATATATATATATGGAGGCAAATGGGTATTTTTAAGCTACGAATTAATTTTTCAAATATTTTTGAATTATTTTAATGTGTTATATTAAAAAATAAATTTAATATATATATATATATTAACATATTTTTATTTAAAATATATGTTTTAAAAAAAAAATTACCATTTTTTTAATGAAGGAAGAGAGTTCAGACATGAATATATTTGATAGCAAACATTAACCAAAGACTCCCGCGCAATTTTTAAGCTAATTTAGATGCCTTAAAAAACAAGTACAGGAATAGAAAGGATATGTACTCCAAGACATTATTTTTTTTATTTCAAAAACTAGCCTTAGGTGATTTCACTTTACACACAATTTATTATTTACTATTAATTATTAATTATGATTTCACTAAAAAGAATTGATTGGGTTAATGTTGGAGTATTTTAATCTTTTCATATATCTTATTATCTATAAAAATTTATCAGAGAAATATGTATTTTTTTAATATTTTTGCACAATAAAGTGATATAAGTTCCTTCCAAGTTAAAAATTTTAAAACTAGCTACGAAAAATATTCTTGTTTATTTATTTTTTTAAAAAAATACAATAAAATAATAAATTTACCTTTTAAATAAAAAATCATAATTTATGTAACCAGAGATCTTTTAGTCTTTCCACTCTAGTTTTTTTTTATTATTAACAATTTTATGGAGGGAAATTTTGTCTTTTTATACATATAAATTATTAATTATATGAAAAAAATTGATGGCACGTATTGATCACACACCGATGCATAGGATGTGCCCGTGCACTTTGAACGGCATGCATGGCATCTATGGTGGAAGATAATGCTCTTCCACCGTGTTGTTGGAAGCATCAATAAGTTCTTTTCTTGATGGTGTGGCGCATGGTGGCAGCAATGGAGCAGTATGTCGCTGGTAATCCTTTCTTTTTTGTTTTTATTCTCTTCTTTCTCCTCCCTCGAAATTTATAGGTTGGTCCTTTTTATTTTTGATATATCAACTTCAATCCTTATTCTTTTAATTTTTAATTTCTATTCTTGGTCTTTTTATAAAAAAATTTATTTGTTTTTAATTTCATCCTTCAATTTCGATTTGTCATATATTATTTTTTTTATTTGGTCCTTATTTTTTTTATTTCTAATTTTTATTTCTTGGTTTTTTTATAAAAATTTTATTGATTTTCAATTTCATTATTCAATCCAAATTTATAGTGTACTATTTTTTTCAATTTGATCCTCATTCTTTTGATTTTTTAATCTTTTTGTTAAAGTTAGTTTTCTTTTCAATTTAACCATCGAATTAAAAATTTGTAGTTGCCTTCTAATTTATTTTTTATTTCAATTTTCATCCTTATTCTTTTAATTGCTATTTTTAATTTTGAATCTTTTTGTGTAATTTTTTTTATTTCATCCTTTAACATTTGATTTGGCAGGGATTGTGTTTTGCGATTTTTCCATTTATGATGCTTTCATTCTAATAACTAGGGTCACAAGTTTAAAAAGTTAATAGAATCTAACATCCTTTTATTTGGCTTATTTTCTTTTATGATTTCATTGTTTGACATACGATTTTAAAAAAAATAGCTTTATGGTTTTTTTTAATTTTTTTTCCATCTAGTTATCCCAACCTCAAGTCCTGAGATTCAAGTTAGCAAGTTAACCCAAGTTAGCCTACCCCTTACTGCCCAAGTTACATGTCTATTATGCTAACTTAGGTTGACTCACATTAGTTTTTTGTTTTTTTTACACAATTTCATTATTTCATATTTAATTGGTTAGAAATTCAATAACATCGTTTTCTGCTTTACGAAAAGGTCTTTTCCCATATCATCGTAGTTTTTTTTTAAGTTTTGTCCATTTACTATTGTTGTCATTTTTTTATCATCTCATTAAGATAAAACCTATGTATTTGATCGATTAGGGTTATAACCCGAGTCATTTATTTTTCTTCTTTCTTTAAAATTTGTTTGTGGCACCTAAACATTATTTTTTTTACAGGAAAAAATAGTGCGGACTTGCGGTGTAAGCCAGATCCCGTTGTCTTTCTCTCTCAACCTGAAAAGCTAAAAATCAGGTTTGATAAAACCTTGATCTAGAGATAATCATGTACCTAAGAACCAAATGTATAGAAAAAAAGATTTGGACCCAGAGATAACCTTATATCTAAAAACCTTATGTATGTGAATGATGTCATGAAGTCGGTTAATCTTTGATAAGTTAGTGCATGATCTTTGTCCGTACAAAAAAAAGTTGATTTGCCATAAAAAACAAAATAAAAATTCACGTTTATTCTCCAACTTGTTGTTGAAATTTGCAACTAAAAAAATAGAATATAGTCTTCTTTAACTAACCTTAATGGACCCATTTTAGGTTGCAAGCTAATAAGTCTAAACTAGTAATCAAGTAACATAAATCCAATAATGAAATAAACTCATAAACAATGTATAATAAGCCAGAACAAACTCAAATTAAAAAATTAGTATTCAATGTTAAATAAATAAATAAAATATTGACAGATTTTTAGTCCTAACTTCAAACATGTCGTTCTATCTCATCTAGATGAATTATTGGGTCTACCATATATGATTGGAAAGCTTGAGATTTATAGTTTCTATCATAACTTGAATACCAGCAAACTACCACATATAGCTCCATATATGTTTTAAACAGCATACAAAGGTCCAGTCTTGCAGATTTGACAAGATTTGTCTAGTAACTTTGACCCTTTGAAAAAATATTTTCTCGAGCTCCATTTGACATGAACATTTACCAAAATATATTTTTATGTGTCTAGTATCTTCTTGTAAAATTTTAGCTCATTTTAATATACGGTTTGAAAGATATATCTGATCTCGCAAAACTAGTTAGCAGATATTTTAAGGCCAAATTCGAACCTGACTTGGTTCGTATCATCTTCCCCTTTTTAAAAAAGATTTGACCTCAAATTTGTATCATGGAAAACATCTTTTAAGGTCAACAAATCATTATCAAGCCAAAGAATAGCATCATCATAAAAAACAACAAGAACTTTGTTGGTAGGGGTGATCATTTTCGGTTCGGTTTTTATCAAAAAAAGTAACCAACCCGAATTTTTTTTAAAAAAATCAAAACCGGGTCAAACCGACCGGTTTTGGTTCGGTTCAGTTTTTTGGACAAAAACTAGTTCAAACTGGTTTGGCTCGGTTTTTTTTTTTTGCTCTGTTTTTTTAGTTTAGCTCAGTTTTTTCAAAATTTTAATCGGTTTATTTTCACGATTCGATTTTTTCAGTTATTTTTTTCCAGTTTTCTCGGTTTAATCGGTTTTTTTGCTCACCCCTATTTATTAGAAAAGAAGGTCCCTGATATACAAGCTCTCCTTTTCAACTATCTTTTTCTCCATCAATTTTAGTTGCTCCTCATATATTTTCTTAGGTGTCAAAGATACAAGAGTTATAGATCTTCCATTCATCTCAATGGAATACATATTTGTCTTCATCATGCATAACTCTTCTATCATACTGTTATTAATCTACCAAGCAATAAGTGACTAACTTGCAGTGAAATAACATCATATAACACCCCATCACAATATTTACCAATAGAAAAAGCAACCAAAACCTGCTTATTCATTTTCACTTTACCATCATCATTCAACCACTATAGTTTATAAGACATGAGATGTTAGATAGTGTGCAAGTTTAACTTTCTCATCAATTTAGTATTAGCTACATTAGTGCAACTACCACCATATATAATTAAGCTACAAACCTTATTATGAAAATGACATCTCGTGTGGAATATGTTCTCCCTCTAACCTTCCGAATCATCGATCTTGACATATATCTTTAATGATCTCCTCACCACAAGTGCCTCTCCCTCAACCAGATACTCAACCCAAACATCTTTAGCATCTTATAATTGTAACATCAAATATCCATATGCTATTTAGCTCTTAAAACCAAATTTTCTTAGTTTACAATGCATAAATCAAATATCCATCAATGATTCCTATCATAAATGAACCTTTAAAGATTATTACTCTTAGGTTTCAATTGAGAGTATCAAGGTGGCATATTCTTATGTAATGTAAATATTTTGGCCTTAAATAAGTGTTCACTGATAATGGTTATGCATACACGAGTCTTCACTAACTAATGTGTATAAATATTGATTAGGGGCAACATTTTAAAATTGAACTATCAATGTGATTGTTCATAATATTAACACACCTTTAGGCTAATGAATCCATAGAGGTCATGGTCAAACTTTTAGTCAATAAGAGGAAATTCATACCACTAGATCTCATTCTTGAGTAAACAAACCTATAAATATCACTATTTAAATGTTTAAAATTAGGGTATATAGCTTCATTCAGCAAAATGAGGATGAATATTCATCATAGGATAAATGAAATATTTGGCACCATCCCTTATAAGTTTAGGATTGGATTTATTGAGCCCAATATAAGCTCATCTTGATCATTCACTAACATTACTTGAAAAGACCACCAATGGTTACAGGTCTCGACTAGTAGTAATTGGTTTTAGATATGTCAGTTCACTAATAATTATCAAAATAATTGAATCCTTACCAATAATTATTATGGTAGTAATTAGAAGTGGAAAAGATGACCCAAACATAGAAAGAATAAACTTAAACCTTAAGTTTAACTTATTATAGTAGACTCATCCTTACTTATATAGATCGATCACTATTCGATTAGGCGCAATAAAACTTTTACGAATGGAAGATAAGTAACAATGCAACTTACCTTAGGTAAAATATTTTATGGTGATAGTGTCTTCCATTTAGCATAATCAATCTCTTACCTTAAAATTTTAAAGATCAGTTAGGGTTTTTAGTGACCATAATATTAGATGATAACTATTTTATATATCACACACATATATATTTTAGACCATTTCCCCCTTTAAAAAATAACTTTTCTTTAAAGAAAAAGAGCGAGTCACCACAATGTTACATGCAATACTTAGAATAAGATCGATCACCAACCTATAGTGTGTATGTGTGTGTGTGTGTATCTTTATCAGTTAGTAAGCTTCTACGAATTACACTATTCTCTTCTTTTTCAACTTTTATTCTTTAAAGTTAGGGAAGTAATATCCTTTAAGGTTTTGATCTTATTGATACCAAATAAGATACTATTATATCACTTTTATTTATCAAATTAAGGAAAGTCTCTACATATTCATTGAAGGATAAATATTGGAATGAAGATCAAAACAGACTGTTTATTGGAAAAATGGAGTTTAGGTTAAGATTTATTCTTATATCACTAAACCTTGAAAAATATATAATTGCCTATATTTGTACTTATCATAGACCTCTATAAATACTACCTTTTATCATGAAGCAAGTTTTTTAATTTGAGCTTAACACTCTTCTAAAGCCTTATAAATATGGTTTGGGACAAAAGGTCCTAGAGTTATAATCCTATCATTTGTTGAAGCTATTGTCATTTTTAGATATGATTTGATAGGTTTTTTAGAGTTATAACATATAAGGTGCATAAAAGCTACATGCTTTTTAAAGGTAGGAAATTTAAGTCTCTTTCTCTCTCAAAATGAGCATGCTAAATTTTGACACACCTATTACTAAATCCTTAAAAGAGTTGATATCAATTTATATGAAGGAACAAAGTTCCTTTCAAATAGGTAAAGACTATCTATTATGGCCAAATCATATAAGGCAATAGTCTTTAATATATACCTAAATATAAAAGTATTGTTGGATTTTAATAAGAATAGAGAGAGAATAGATAGAAGATCTTTGTTGGGTTTGGAAGAGAGTCTGGGTAGCTGGATTACATTAAAATTCAATTGACTAAGGCCATTCGGTGACCTGGTCAACATTGGGACCCGGGCCTTGGACCGGACCAGGTCTGAAAACTATAGTATAAAGCTTAATTCAACTTAAAGTGAGAGTTTTCAACATAATAACTTAAAGTGAGAGTCCTCAACATAATAACTAATTTGACCTCTATTTTTATATATATTTCATAAAATAAATCTAAAAAAATTTTCTTTTCAATAAATCTTGTTAATTTTAATCATTTTGCTAGTTTTTCATCATTTTTGTTTATTTTCTCATGTCACGTTGAAGCTAGAAAAAAATATAAAAATAATAAAAAGAAATTAAAAAATAATAAAAAAGAAAGGAAGAAAAAATAGAGTTGGGGCAAAATTAGATAAATAATTAACTTTAACAAGCCAAGGATTAAGTTGAAGAAAACAAATCAAGAATAATTTAGAATACAAATGAAGACATAATTGAAAAATAATTAAGAAAAAAATTTAATTTGGTCTTAATTAAAAGAAATGAAGGACCAAGGACTAAACTAGGGAAAAAAACCAAACCAAAAGGTTTAGTTAATTCAATCATGGATGAAATTGAAGGAAAAAGGTGAGAATGAGAAAAAAAAATAAAAGAAAGAGAATTAAAGCCAAATTGATCAAAATTATATAATTTTGGAACGAATGACAAATCATGAATAGGCATTTAAATTAAGAGATTCAATTAATTCATTTATGGATAAATTAAAAACAAAATCAAAATCCTAATTAAATGAAATCGAAAAAAAATTAAAAAGCTAGGGACTATAAAAAGGCGGAAATATTCCAAGGTCCATATTTAGGGTGTGTTTGTTTCCCATTAGGAAAATTGGTCAACATAAAACACTTTCCGGTCAACGAAAAACACTTTCCAGTCAAAGGAAAATTTGACTTGATTTCTAGGAAAGTGTTTTCTTTTTATTTTGGACGGAAAACACTTTCTGAAAGTTATTAAAAATTTAGAAATGTCATATTATTTGCTGATTATATCAAATTTGGTCATCAAACTTTTGATTGCTATATGTATTTTGTTTTAAAAATTTGTTTTTCAATTTCATCCCTTACAATTTAATTTTTATATAATTTTCTTATTTTTATAATTGTTATTTGTTTTTCCCTTATCATTTTTTAATTGAAATTTTTTATCTATCAAATTTGGTACTCATTCTTTTGATTGTTACTTATTTTATTTGAAATAATTTATGAAATGTTAATTATTATTATTATTTTAATTTCTTCAGCTTTCAATTTTTTTATTTTGTATTTGATCTCTATTATTTTGATTATTATTTATTTTATTTGAGATTATTTATTAAATTATATTTTTTTAAATTTCATTATCATTCAACTTTTTAATTTGTAAGATTTGTTCCTCATTATTTTAATAAATTTGAAAAAAAATAAAAATTAATAAGTTATTTTCTAGCTCATTTTCCATGACATAACCAAACACTGGAAAGTGTTTTCCAACTTATTTTTCATTACACTACCAAACATCGAAAAATAATTCATTTTCTCGAAATTCACTTTTCAAAAGAAAACTACTTTCCAACAAACAAATGGGGCCTAATCTTACAACAACGATTAAGTTTTAATTACAATTTACAACGATTCAAATATTTAATTTCAACTATCCCAAAACACAAATCAAACAACTATTAAAATCCCAGATTTTGATCCCTTAAATTCCAATAATTTTCAATTAATTGATCCAAATAATTCAAAACCTAGATCCCAGAACTTTAGCAATTCTTCCCACATGTTTTTTTTTTAAGAAAAGATTGATAAAATAGATTAATAACACATGAACAACAACATAGCTAACTTTTGTTGCAATAAACTTTCCCATCACATAAACCTCCTATAAAATTGTTAAGATTACTCTTCTATCAACTAAGCTATTATTAGGGGTATTTAAAAAAACCAACCAACCAACCAATTAAACACATTACCCGAAAAAGCCAAATCGAGAGAAAAAAAAACTATCAAATCGATTTAGAAATCATAAAATAACTTGGTTCGGTTTGGTTTCGATTTTAGAAATTGAAATTGGGTAACCGAATCAGACCTAATGTAAGTTGTAAACCCACTTAAAAAAAGGATATAAATAGATAACTTATTGACCTAATTTCACTAACCTAAAAATCCCTCTTTTCCCGTTCAAAACAACCGTCAAACGTTTATCTCTCTTGTTCCATCTCTCTCCTTTGTTATCTCCCTTGTTGAAACTTAAGAGGTTGTTACAGATAACCTCCATCTCACATGTTTTGTTCTTTCCTTCTATTTTATTGCCTCTATTTGTCGGTTATTGGCTTTGGTTAATGCTTCTTCTTTTTTTAATTTCAAATGAGTTGTTTTTTTTCTGGTTTTCTAAACTATTCAAACTTTCATTTTGTGTTTCTTAGCTATTTAGAAAATGACAAGCCTTTAATGCATGCTTACTGTTCTATTTTGACATGTTTGTTTTTGCTGCAATTAAGCTAGGATTGTCTCCTATTCTGATCACCTAAACTCCCTGGATCTGTGCTTGCAAATTTCTATGAAAATTTGTTGCTCAACTATATGTTTACACCTCTTTTTTTTTTCTTTTTTCTGTCGGTCATTGTTTCTTATTGTGATGCTTATTTATTTTTTCTTTTGACAATACAGAACATTTAGACAAGTAACTAACACCTTGTTTAATAATACAATAAAAGTTGACTAAGAGATTTCTGGTTACAAAAAAAATAAAAATAAACTTGATCGAATCAATTTGGTTTGAGTTGGTTCTCGGTTTGGTTTGGTCCAATTTCCTAAAAAATTTCATCTCCCAGTTCGGTTGGAGTTTTGAGCCCAACTTGAACTTGGAATTTTGAACCCAACCCGAACCAAACCGTGAACACCCATAGTCGCCACTCCTCTACAAACCACTCTTCTACTCATTAAACATAACCTCTTCGCCACCATCAAACCCATCGAACCACCATCATAAACTCGCAACCTCTATCACCTATATCTCAACCGGCAACCTTAATTCCTTTTAAAAAAATAACACTAATAGTGAACACAAACATACTAAAAAAGTTCAATATGTTCCTCTTCTTACATATGCTAAACCTGAACAAACCTTACCATCTAAAACTAACAACAACCTCTCATCTTATTGGATTCCAACTAACAAAAGTCATCATTGACTATCATACATAAACTTTCACCTTCCCCCCCATATTCATTACCATACACCAACAACCACCCAATAACCTCCAACTATAGACCATCATTCTCCTTAACAAACCACATAATAACCTTCAACCACAGACCATCATCCTCCCTCATAAACCACCAAATCAATCTTTACCTAAGACTATCAGCATCCCAGCTGAACCAGTGTAGCCTACACATTCACAATCATCAACTCCAACCAAACTCAATCTCCCACTAACACTACCAAACCAACCCATCAAACCGTACCTTAAAAACAATTATTTTCATCAACCAATATCCACTAGCTTCTCACGAATCATATTTAATCAAACCTTTTATCCTCTAATTGAATGATATAAACCCATCTCCATCTCTTTTTCTCTAAGTCGTCACCTTTTTAAGAGAAAAAAAACTATATAGCCTTTTTTTTACCTCGTCGTTGTCCTCTCGTCTATAATGGGACAAACCATAAACACCACCATTAAGTCATTTCCCTATTGATCCAGCATTGCCAGCAGCTTAGTTCTCAACCCCTTTTGCCATGGTCCAACAACAACCCACCTCCATTGTTTTCCACTTCAACTTAACACTGACAGGCCCATCAACAACCTCCACCCAAAAACTCACATCAATCCACCATATAATCAACCTAAAATTGAGTCTAAACTCAATCATTTGATAACCATGTTTAGCCTTGAAAACACAGTAGCTTCACCAACTATTAAAAGAGAAATAAGGGCAAATGATTTTTTTTTTGTAGGTTTATTTAGATGGCACGTGCAAAACATATGCACGTTCCAGTCCAGAAAGTCAATAAGACAACGCATGAGACAAATGTGTGTCGTGTAGCCCAATCAAGTTCTCTAGCATTTTCTCACATGTTTTTACCATAATTTCAAATCAATTCATATTGATCATTTGAATAGCCTATTTATTTTTGTGTTTTAAAAATGTTTTTAACAAAATTTAAATTTTTTTATTTTAAATTAATATATTTTTTTATGTTTTCAGATCATTTTAATTACTGATATTAAAAATAATTTTAAAAAATAAAAAATATATTATTTTGATATATTATCTAACAAAAAGCATTTTAAAAAGTAATTGCTACCACACTTCTAAATACTCTCTTAATATTGGTTAATTTATGAATGTTATATTTTCCTATATTATAAGCAATTAGTAACATTTGGTTAATTTTCCATGGGTGGATGAGTTTATTTGCATTGCTATACATGTTGTGTTTTGTATGAAGATGAGACCAAATATTTACAATAATAGTACTCTAAAGAAAACAACAATTTTAAATTTTAAAATTAAAAAAGATAAAAAAATATTTATTATAAGTGTGAATTTATGTAATATAATAATTAGTACCGAGTTAACATGATCGCATCAAGCCTTATTGAGTAAGAGTGGTGTCCTTATAATCTGTTTTAGAACTAATCAAGTTAAATGAGTGAAAGCCTAATTCAATGTTAACCATCCATATAGGTCCAAAATTTATTTAAGAAACAGTCAATTCGACGAGTCTTTTTTTTAAGGGGTTGATGTCAAAATTATTGTGAATAACCTAATCAACAAGTTTTATTTTTTTAGAGATCGATGTTCTATTTTTCAAAAGCAATTTAATCAATGAGTCTTCTGTTTTAAGGGTTCGACATTGTATTTTTTACATATAAATAAAACAAATTGCAAATAAAAGCTTAAAAATATAATCAAGATAATTATTGGCAATAAATAAATAGATATGGGTAAAAAACATATAATAAAGATAACATTTCATAAAAAATAATGCGGTAAGAGTAACATCATTATTCTCTTAAACATAACCAACTTTTTAACTGAACTCCAAAACCAGTGCTAAACTTTAGAAATTCTAGTTTTTTTTAATCATCAGATGGCTACTCTAATTTTCCATATATTTTCCCATTATAATTTTGAAGAGCCCATTTTATGTTCGAGTGTGACAAGGTTTACGTGATATCAAGAAAGAAAAAGTTCAATTTGTTTTAGTATTTAATAATATCTCTTTACCTTACCTGGTACCTATATCTATATAGAATTAATGTTTACATGTTTAAATAAGATTCAAAATCTATATCATTATATAAAATGTTGTAAAGTCATTATGAACTATGACCTACATATGTAATTTCAATATATATATATATTAATTTTTTTTCAATTGAAGGTTACCTTCTTTACAATTTTTCTTTATTTTCTTTCTCTTTAATTTTTGTAATATTTTTCTCACATTATTCATAAATGTCTCATTTTCCTTTTACTCTATGTCACCATCAAATCACATAAAATCACCTTTTCTTAGGGTTTAAAATCGGATCCCCACACTCTACTTAATTTTGCAATGCGACATGCCTTTTTATAGAATTAA
>Ga0325400_1005857_pt1 | contig 11625 bp, 5 predicted proteins | sample PopdelMetagenome_2_FD_205662 | JGI IMG/M metagenome (GOLD analysis project Ga0325400, IMG submission 205662) | Populus deltoides microbial communities from Bellville, Georgia, United States - Xylem-PdKOR-R1 | ecosystem: Host-associated > Plants > Phyllosphere > Stem > Wood/Secondary xylem...
ACATAGTTATGATCCTCTGGACTTTGACTGATGATGTATCAATGAAACAAAATTTTCTTATAGAGATAGCTTTGATGTGGACTATTAATGATTTCTCAACTTATGGAATGGTTTCTAGTTGGAGCACATATGTAAAACTAGCATATTCATATTACATGAAAAATAACAAGGTATTCACACTAACAAACAACGATAACGTGTCTTTTTTTAACTATCACTAGCATTTCTTGCCAATGGATCACAAGTACATAAATGACTTTTTTTGTTTGGCAGAATTGAAAAGGATGTTGCACCCCCGCTTCTTTCATGTGAAGATAAGAATGAAAATAAAAATTAAACATGGTTTCATTTGTGTTGTTACTCATTTTTGGACCCCACGTGTTGGAGATGGTGTGTACCTCTTTTGAACCGAATGCAAGAGTTTAGCTCATGTTTCCTGAAAGATTGACAAAAATAGAGAATAAAGAAGTGTTTTTCAAACCTTGTTTCAGCTGTTTTCTGCTCTCCTTATACTCCCCCATTGCTGCCAAAATCATCAGGATTCTTAGGCTAATTAAAAGTCTTCATAATGCTAAATTCGTTCCTTCTTTATCTGGTCATTAAGGTTGGATAAATCTCTCAGAATTTGCACTAAAAAAACAGATTATGCTGCTGTCACAATTCTGTTGTAATACCAACTTTGTTCCAACTTAGACTTTGATTCTGACTTAATTGCATGCAATATCCCACTATCCCAGCTATATTCTGTCATTTATGATATGTTAAAGAATTGACCTACACCTTTATTGGTTCTTAGGGCTCACTATTATTATGTCAGACTAGGATGCTCGGCATTGTCAGTTTTCGAATCAGATCAGGAGATCTTTTTGACCAACCAGATTGCAGCCAGATTTTGTTCTTCAAAATGAATTTATCTCACTTTGAATCCTTTATGAAAGTTGTAGACTCGTACGCATAAATGAATTTAGGTATTTGAATCTCCTGATTTTGATATCAGAAGCTCAAGATATTCCCATTTGAATATCTAATGTAAAAGTAGAGAATCCTACCGCGAGAAAGATTCTAGCCCGAGTTCTTTTTGCAATTCTGTTCTTCAAAACGATTTTATCTAACTTTGAATCCCTCATGAAAGTTGTAGTCCTCTACATGTAGATGAATTTGGTTTTTTAAATCGCATGATTTTGATATCAGAAGTCCAAGATATTCCTGGTTGAATATCTAGTGTGAAAGTAGGGAATCCTGCTGCGAGAAGGGTTCTAGCCCGCAAGTCTGATTCTAGGGATTACGGGCTCATTTGGAGGATTTTTTTTATCAAGGACTGAATTGAAAATTGTTAAAATTAGGGATTTAATTGAAAATTGAAATTAGAAGGAACCCAAAATTAATTATGTTGCATGCAGAACAAACTAATGTTTTGCACGCAACGAATGTTGCAACAAGCCCCGCCAGCTTGTTTCATCTTTGGTCCAAAGGCAACGGTTTTGAACACCTATGCCAGCTGTGGAAGAACGTAGAGGAGAGCCACGCCATCATTTAATGGTTGGGATTCTATTTGTAGAGAATAATTACCGATATCATATAATCAATCAAAATAGTTTGCTTCCTAAATTGCTTTATTCGATTACGAGCCACCCGCGATTGTGTCCCCAGATTTTGTTTCCTAAACAAAGTTGCGTTTTAGGCTATATAAACCTCCTCTGCTGGGAGAAGAGAAAAAAAGGGGCAAAAAAAAAGAGGAAAGGGAGAGAGCAAAAAAAAAAACTCCAAAGGAAGAAAGAAAGAAAAAGAAAAACAGAGCAGAGGAGAGAAAGAGAGGAAGAAGAAATGAAAGAGAGGCAGGGCAAAGAAAACCATAAGGAACGACACAGTCGAAAGCAAGGAAAACACAGAGGCAAGGGTGACAACTCCACCAACATAACACGCCTTCATCGCCATTGTCTTTGTCATCTCCAGAGAAAGCATCAGCAGAAGGAGAGAAACAAAAACAGAAACCAAAACCAGCATGACCATCATTTTCGTTGTCTAAAAAAATGTTTATGGTTTTTTTTCGTGTATTTATTTTATGGTTTTTTTCGTGTGTGTGTGTGTGTGTGTGTCTAAAAAAAAGTTTTCCAGCATACGGCCAATACCCTAACATGTTTTGAACATTCATTTTTTAAAAAATAAATAAATATTCAAAGTTTTAAAAGAAAATGTGTTTTAGCATGGATTTCTTAAACACAAAAAATTATTTTCTTGTAATTTGGATTTTACAACATGTTTATAAATTTCAAAGGGTATTGGCCAATATTCCAAAAATATAAAAATGTTATTTTTAGGGAATATGTCTTTATTCACTATTAATAGTTGGATAAAGAAATCTAAAAGGGGTTAATATCCAAATTATTATTGGAAATAAATTTTTTATTCATTATAAATATTTGGATAAAGAAATCCCAAAGGAGTTAATATCCAAAATTTATTGGAAATAAATTGCTATTATTCACTGTTAATGTTTGGATAAAAAAAACCCAAGTGGTTAATATCCAAGATATTTTTCTAGGAATAATAAGTCATTACACATCCTTCAAAAAAGCCTCGATTATAATTGAGGACATTTCAATTTTTGACTGCACGATTTATGAGACATGAAAGTATTAAACACTAAGGCAAAAATAGGTTTTTAAAGCGCTCTGAATTTCCTTAGATTTCTAAATTTTTATCCCTCTTCCTTACGATTTATGAGTCGCGAAGACTTGAAATATTAAGGGAAAAATGAGCTTTTAAGCACATTGAATCTCCTTAGATTTCTATCTTAACTATCGGTTCCTCTTGGCACTCTGTAGACATATTTAAAGGTATGATCTATATTGGCCAAGGGTTTTTGGTTTTAGACTTTGAACCCAAGTCCATTCATCATAGCAAACCTATCCTAGGAAAATTAATTAGAGAACACCAACACCATAGGAATTATAAGGCAAACCAAACATCAAGCAGCTTACCTTAGATAGGGCGTACTAGGAATGCTAAAACCTTCCATTTACGCAACCAGTCCCTTGCCTTAGAATCTCTAAAAGACTACTTAGGATTCATAGTGACCATAATACTAGGTGACGACTTTCTTTTTCACAAAACAAAGACCCCGAAATCAATTCCTTGCTATGGGAAGGGTCACTGCAACGCCGAGCTCACGCAAGGGTGCGACATTTAGAATAAAAATAAGAATGAAAATATTTTTAAAAAAAATGATGTATTATTTCTATTCATTGTATATTAACTAGTATCATTATCACTATCTTAATCACTATCATTACCGCGTATAATAGTTATAATATTTTTTTCTAAAAACTGTTGTTGGTGGTACGTAAAGAAAAGGTATTAGCACCCCAAATACGTCATACCTAAGATAAGTTGTATTGTTTTATTGTCTGATATATGCTAAGATCTCGTCGTGTTTCTAATTATTCGTCCGTCTATGGTTTAAGAAAAATCCTCCTTGGTAAGGAGATCCTTATCTTATCGGGTAAAACCTAACCGTTCTAATGTCAACAAAAGAACTACCTTTTAAATATCAAGAATACGTTTTACGTATAAACTCGTAATCCCTGATACTAAAATGAAACAAAATGTATTTATTTGAAATATTGATCAAGTTCTCATGACTTTAAGAAACTAGTTATTAAAGTCAAAATGCATGCTAAAACATATTTTTTGAAGTTTTCTTCGTTGTATAAAAATACAATATGATTTTTTTAGCTTTGAAAGACTTGGCTGTATGCATAAAATAATTTTTTTGTGTTTTTTTTTTTTTGAATGGGTTAGACCTGACCTAAAAAGAAACTGGCCGAGATTAGCCCAAAATAAAACTGGGCCAAAATCAACCAAAAAAGAAACTGCTTTCTATAGGGCAGCCCAACCGTGTGGACTGAACTACTAAAGTCCAGCCCACGAAGATAGGTGGTTACAGTGCATAGCACAGTAACCGGCTAATTATATTTTCATTTGCTGCAGAACGTGAATTGCTCACGTTTTGCATGCAAATGAAACCAACCAGGAAGATAGATCAAAGAAGGAGAGAAGATTACCTGGAGTAAAGGAGCATGTTTAATGTCATTTATGGTGGCTTGTGGTGGCGAAGGTGGTGGCTAGGAAGCTCGGTGGTGGCCGCTGCAATGCTTCTTCCTTTTCCGTGTAAAGACATCAGTCCCTGCGTCTTCTCGTTCTTTTTTCTTTCTTTCTCCTCTTTTCTTTCTCTCTATTCCTTTGTTTTTTTTTCTTTTTCTCCCCTGTTTTTTTTCTTCCTCTTCTTTTTTTCTTCTTCTCCTCCTCTCCTCCTTTTCTGCTCTCTCTTCCTCTGTATTTATAGACAAAAACATGGGGAAAGAAGCCTACTTCCCCTGTCCAGTCATGGCACAGGGGTAGGGCAGCCGGGGCAGCAACTGTGCAGCTGCCCAGGACTACCCAAGAGGCACGTCCCCTTTATTTTTCACCCTGTGGTAGGCCACGGGTAGAGCTTAGGCGAGTGGGGGGGTCTTTGTCGATGTCTTTTTAAGGCGTTCAGAGAAAGAAGGAGGAGAGAAAAGCAGTGGAATGAAAGCTTCTTCTTCCCCTGCCTCGCGCGTCCAGGGGAACAAGAAGACCCACAGTGCCGTTCAAAACAGCACCGTTTGGGGCTTTTCTTTGTTTTTTCCAACAGGCGCTGTTTTAGACAAAACACACCGTTTCATTTAAAAGAAAATGGCAGCAAAATTGTGTGAAAGTCCAAATTAGTCTTCAATTTGTAATTTGTTCAATCAAGTCCTAAATTGCAATATTGATTTTAAAAATCAATTCAAATGCATTCTTGCCAAATTCAGTCGTCGGCCTTGAAGTTGGCCTCCGTTTTCACTTTAGTCCATGGTCTCTAATTTATGCAATTTGACCCTCAATTGATCAATAAACTTTCAATTTTTTTCAATTTTGCCCCTGATTCGGTTAATTATAACCTCATTATTTACGCACTTTTTCCAGTTTGGTCATTGGTTTTCGGATTTCTTCAATTAAGTCCCTAATTGGCCATCAAACTTCAATATTTATGCAATTAAGTCCCTGATTTGACCAAATCAATTCTTAAAAATTATAATGTGACCCGGTACTTTAATTTCTCCCAATTAAAGCCTAAATTGACTTTAAAAATCAATATTTCTTGCAATCAAGCCCTCCATAAATTCAATTAAACCTTCAATAAAATTTAATTGAGTCCATAAACATCTGATTTTGGACTTTTCTTCTTCGTTGAATTTTTTTTTGTCAACAGGACTCTCATTAGTCAACAAAATACTGTCAAATTTCAATCTTTGTATTTTTGAATCTCCTTAACCAAATTCTAGCTATTTTCAGGGCACTTCGGTATCCTTTTCTCACTACTATTATTTTTTAGATTTTTTTGTTTTTAATTCAAATATTTTTTTTTTGATTTTTTAGAAGAGAAAAGGTTAATTTGGATAATAACTCAAAAATAGATTATGACAATAGTTTTAAAGACAATCTAAATGTTAGGTCAAATAAAGACTAAGAGACTGTTTGGAAATACAGTCAACCAGATGGTCGACAACATTTCCATACATTATCTAAATAAATATGATTCAAAAGTAAATGATTAACATTAATACAAAGAAAAATAGAGGTGACAAACTAGTATTAAATCAAAAGACTTACAAAAACTTTTGACCTGTTATTATGACTATATCATAATTTTCATTGTTTTTCTTTCACCGACACCTTTATTTCACCGCCGCCATCACTTATAGTATTAACATTAATTTTAAAAGTATATTATTGTATTAATTATTATATTATTATTACTGTTACTGTTAGTTTTAAAATTTATTCTATTCCTAATTTCTTGAAATGAAAATATATTTTTCAATTTTCATTCCGATTCCGTTCCAAATATCCAATTTCCGGAAATAGAAAACACCTAGAAAGTTCGAAGATGTTAAAGAACATGGATGATGTTGTTGGGCCCTACCAATTCAACTCGATACTGATCGTGAATCTTATCCATGCGAGTTTAACTCTAAATTAATTGAGATCACATGCTAAAATCCCGCCGCCCATCCCTATACTATTTACCATCTGTCCACGTCCGACCTTTCCACTTCCTCTACCTTCACGGCCTTGCTACATAGTACATACCCTTCGATTGTTCTTGTTCTTGGCAGAAAACAAGATCACTGTATTAAATTGGGACTCAAGATAATATAACCAGAGATGAGGAATCTATCCTCAACAACTTCAACAAGGAGCAGGAGTGTACCTACACCATGTTGTAGCAAGGTGGGCATAAAGAAGGGGCCATGGACACCAGAAGAGGATGAGCTCTTGGCAAACTACATCAGGAAAGAAGGTGAAGGGCGATGGCGCACGCTCCCAAAGCGGGCAGGACTTCTTAGGTGTGGTAAGAGCTGCCGCCTCCGGTGGATGAACTATCTCAGGCCTTCTGTTAAGAGAGGGCGTATTGCCCCAGATGAGGAAGATCTCATTCTTAGGCTTCACAGGTTGCTTGGTAACAGGTATCTGTAATATTCCCTGTGTAATGATCGGATTTTATGGTCTCGGGGTTGCTGATTCTTTTCTCTCTATTCCCATCAGCTGGGACATCCATAATTAGGTTGATTTGGATCTCTCTCTTGTTTTTAATTTATTCTGTTTTTTTTTAGGGTTTTGTCATGCTCTTCCTTCCTCGAATTAAAAACTAGAAAGCTTGACTTTCGATTAACACTTTCAATTGTCTCAGAAACGTAATTGTTGGGCTTTAACTTAAAAGGGTTTCCCCTTGTTTATTTCTCTTACCTTTCGCTTAGCAATCCGAGGTTCTATCATCATCATGAATCATGATGATCCGATCTCCATCTTTTTCGGAACAGCTATATATCCATACATGCATGTACGTGTGTGCACGTATTTATGTTTTCTTTTTCTTTGATAATCGTCGTATTTATGTTATTGTTCCTTTTGTCTTCTTTTCTGGTTCCTATAGCAATAGCGTTCTAAAACTAACTCCAATGTATTGTTTACTTTATTTGTCAACGTTTTTACACAGTTCGATTAATAGAGAGTAAATGGGCAGCTTTAGGGCTATTGGAAGTCGCCTTTTGGTTTTTGAATTTGAAATAACTTAGATCGATGCTTGCTAGTTAGTAATTTTGTCTGTCAATCTTACTTTTGTTTGGTTTTCCTTCTTGAAACAGGTGGTCTATGATAGCTGGGAGAATACCAGGGCGCACAGATAATGAGATTAAGAATTACTGGAATACCTGTCTCAGCAAGAAGCTCATTAGCCAAGGAATAGACCCTAGGACTCACAAGCCTTTAAAACCTAACCCCGATTCCTCAGAAATTGCAAATGTTCCAGTCCAGAATTCTAACCCTAAATCTTCTCCACTGGATGAGAATGGGAGGGTCTATCGAGCTGTAGCCACTAGGGTAAGTGAAAACTTTACAGTGACTAACCTGGATCAGCCTCCTAACCAGGTTGCTGCTGATGCTACAGAAAACTGGCCAAATCGTGATGGTTTTAATATGGGATCATTACAAAGTGGCTATGGACGAAAAAATGAAGATGATTTCATTGAAGATATTGGAAATGAGGACACTTTCTCCTCATTTCTTGATTCCTTGCTCAATGAAAATGTGTTCGTGTATCAACAACGACAACAGTTACAGCAGCAAAATATGTTTGGACCTTCTTCTAAGCTTGCGGTTTCTTCTTCACAAATTCTCAGTCACGCAAACATTTGGGAAGCTGAAGTCTCGCCTCCAATGGCAGCCTTAGGTGACAAAGGCGTGTGTGGGGCTCCAAATAGTCTTCCAGTTTGAACTCAATCCTGCACCCAAGCGCTTAAAGAAAATCAAACGGGTGTGATTAACGGTACGTACTATATAATGTAATTGTATTGTGTGTTGTTCCAGTAATTCAGTGTGCTTATAACAATATTCTTGCTGTTCGAAATTCTACGTGTGATGATTGTTTAAGGTAAAATGTATCACGAACTATAAATAGATGCATTGCTGTATATATGAACTTTGTTCCATATATACTATCCAAGGTCAAAGTGTTCTAAGTCTTGCAAATTATGAAATGTATGCGGTTCAATCTCCCTCCCTCCCTCCCTCCTTCTCACACACCCAAACCCTATTTTCTTTAGTTCATTCGGAAAGTCTGTGGATCAGACTCCTAATTATGACAGCTAATTCTTATCGATGTCAGTGAAAAGGTAATTAATACGAGGAAATTTCTTTACTAATACAACATAAACAAGAACATCTATAATTACATTAATGTTTTTGTTGGCACTCAGAATAGACGACAAAGACATAGACAAAGGGAGCTGATATAAGAAACCATATTCTCACTAAGTTTGGTTTGACCTAAAATTTAAGGTAGTTTTGGATATCTAGCCTTTAAAAGGCATAAATAAAGGGGAAATAAAGAGCAAAAGGAAGCTTTTTCTACTTGGAAAATGATTCATCAACAATGTTTGAGGAATTTGAGGAAAATATTTCTGTGTTGAAAATATACTACTAACTGGTAGTCCCAGACTACCGTTTTAAATGTTTATAGTACTGTATTTTAACTTTTGTAGCCGTGGTGCGTGCATGCGCCTTCTTAAAATCTGAAACATCCTGTAGTTTTATATACACTGCATTATGTTAGCTGTAGTACATGCATAGACTTTCTTTCACTATTCATTAACAAGTGGGGTCATTTGTTTTCGGGGTTGAAATCATGTTTTGTAATTTTTTTTTGAATTTGTTTTCGTTAAAATTGATTGTTTTTTGGTGTTTTTTAATCGTTTTGATGTACTGATATTAAAAATAATTTTTTAAAAATAAAAAATATTATTTTCATGTATTTTTGAACGAAAAACACTTTGAGAAACAACTATTACCATACTTCCAAACATTACCTAAGTGTGTGTTTGGTAAAGCATGCAATATAATTTTTAATTGAAAATACATTGAAATAATATTTTTTAAGATTTTTTACATTAATACATCAAAATCATCTAAAAACACATAAAATCATCAATTCAATGTTTTTTTAGGTGATAGATAGTTTGAAAAACACTTTAAACCATATATGTATAAATTTCTACCATCACACACACACATATAGAAATTTGTATTGGCATAAAAAAAATGCTTTTAAGATAGGAAACTATATACACACATACATGTACTAATATATACACACTATATGTACATATATTTGCATACAAAGAGAGCTTTTAAGATGGAAACTATATACACACATACATGTACTAATATACACACTATATGTATATATATTTGCATACAAAGACAGCTTTTAAGATGGAAACTAGTCTTTGTGGAGGGTATTCCAGAACCGTATACCATTACCACTATCTGTACACACACATATAGAAATTTGTATTGGCATAAAAAAAGAATGCTTTTAAGATGAAAACTATATACACACATACATGTACTAATAATATACACATTATATGTGCATATGTTTGCATACAAAGACAGCTTTTAAGATGGAAACTATATACATACTATATGTTTATATATTTGCATACAAGGACAGCTTTTATGATGGAAACTAGCCTTTGTGGAGGGTATTCCAGAACCGTATACCATTACCACTATCTGGGATTCCTGATACAAGCATGTGTTGGTTTAATACTAATTTCAAGCATGAAAATGTATATATACACCCCATGGTGTCAAGAATTAGACCCAAAATATTCACCTAAAAACAATCCCCTGAGGAAATAGACATAGACCTAAATTCAATCCCTTAGGATATTGACGAAGACAAGGTATTAATCATGCATGCCGAAGAGGGATTTATGCTTTTTTTAGAAAACACCAGGATTTATAGGATTGAGAAATAACTAGAAAAAACAGAAACCATATCTAGAAAGAGTTAAAAGAGAGAACACCATCATATAGGCCAAGATCATTATTCTTATGATTGAGGACATGTTCATAGCTACAATATAATTTTATCTCCTAGATTATTCCACGAACACTGCAAAACTTAACATCTAATAACTAGAAGAAATTCTTTTGTCACTGTCGACTGCAAAAAATTATATTGATATGATACATTCAAGAGAAAAATCTATATTGATCTCAAATCTTGAATTTAAAAAACTAAGAAACAGAACAAACTTCTTTAATTATCAATCCATGATCATTTCAACTTTAGGACCTCCATGATCATTTCAACGAGTATAAAATTACATGCCAGTAATGTTTTGATGCTTTAGATAAGTATAATAATTGAGTCATCTAGATAAATATTTTCCATCGATTTTTTTTATTTCAAAAAATCAAAAGTAAAAAAACTGAAATTGAATTTAAAATAATTATAATGTATAATGTTTTGATGTTTTGATGGAATTAGAGCCTTTTTGAAGAATTATGCCTTCACTTTTTTATCAAATTATATTTTGATTCTTTTAGTTTGATAATTATACGTTTTGGTCTAAATCTTCATTCTATTAATGTTTAAGCTCTTGGTTTGACAAAAGACTTGAGATAATATCACCACAAAAAGGATAGGAGAGGGAAAGTTATTGATAATTCACATTCCAACAACAAAACAACTTCTTAGTGTCTATGAGCTTCCTCTCAACAAGATGAGTTCTATTGAGGTATTTTTTTACCCTTTATTTTACTGGAAACAACAGATCAAGGTTAAGAAAGATTTTTTTTTGTTTAATTCTATATTTTTGAACCAAATTATGGGTGTTTTAAGTTAGAAATTTGTTTTTTAAGGTTCTAGAGGTGTTTGTTTAGGTGTTCTTAAGTTAAAATAGTTTTAAAAATAGTTTTTTGGGTTAAAAAACTCACTTCTCATTTTTCCAACCACCTTTGTGGTTGTTAGATTCTGGAAAATACAAATGACACATTGTTTGTTTTTATTATTTTTCACAATTATTATTTTTCACAATTGAAGGGCCTTTAAATCCATGATTAAAAAAAAAAGTCAAGCATTCTTGCCTAGCTAGTATCCCCCGTGCCTGCTTTTTTAGTAGGTTTGGTGCAATGGTCCACCCAACCTCAGCAATCTAGCTTATTTTTAAACTTTATTTTTTTCCTCTTAATATGAATTTCAGTTAAATAAAGTAGATCAATTATAGATATGTTTGTGATGTCTATCCTAGTTGTCTTTAGATTTTTTTAAAAAAAAATTATTAGAAGAAATTAATTTAGAATATTTTTATTTTTTTTCAAGTACTGAGATTATAGTTTTTTTTTTGTTAGTTGTCGTTGTTTTTGTAAAGTTCTTTGTAGTAATTTTTTAAAAATTTTTTCTTAATTTTTATTCATTTTTTTATGCACTTGGATTCTAAAAAAGAAATTGAACTCAACAAGGTTTATGTATCCTGTGATATGTGTAGTGTGTTAACATGTATTACTAGAGAGATTCTAACAAGTTTTATATATCATGTGATATGTTTGTTGGGTTAGCATGTATTATTAGAGAGATTTAAAAAAAAAAAAAAAAAAAAACTTTATCACAACAACGCTATTAGACACTTTGAATCCATTCCTGTAGTGGAACGAGCACGGGCAACGAAGCTAGGGAGTCGTATAAAGTTGAGGCAGAAAATGAATTACTGT
>Ga0325400_1005861_pt1 | contig 11622 bp, 12 predicted proteins | sample PopdelMetagenome_2_FD_205662 | JGI IMG/M metagenome (GOLD analysis project Ga0325400, IMG submission 205662) | Populus deltoides microbial communities from Bellville, Georgia, United States - Xylem-PdKOR-R1 | ecosystem: Host-associated > Plants > Phyllosphere > Stem > Wood/Secondary xylem...
CGAGGGCCAGGCGCACGCCGAAGGCTGGAACTTCGGCCCGCGCGACGAGGACGCCCGGCCCGTCGACTGGATCGTGGAAGAGATGACCGCCCGCTGGCCCGACGCCGACGCCTGGGAGCGCGACGAGGGCTTCCACCCGCATGAGGCCGGCTGGCTGAAGCTCGACATCTCCAAGGCGGGGCAGCGACTGCGCTGGCACCCGCGCTGGTCGCTGGGGGAGGCGCTGGACCGGATCGCGCGCTGGCACCGGGGCTGGCTGGACGGCCGGGACGCGCGCGCGCTCTGCCTGGCCGACATCGCCGACTACGCCGGCGAGCCCGGCCCGGCTCCGGCCCGCACCGAGGACGTCGCCCATGCGGTTTGAGCCGACCGCCGTTCCCGGCTGCGTCATCGTTCATGCGCCGCCCGCGCGCGACGAGCGCGGGGGGTTCGCCAAGACGTTCCACGCGACGACCTTCGAGGCCGCGGGGCTGCGCACCGACTGGCGGGAGGAGTTCTACTCCTTTTCGCGCCGGAACGTAGTGCGGGGCGTACATTTCCAGCGACCGCCGGCCGACCATGCCAAGCTGGTCTTCTGCCTGGAGGGCGAGGTGCTGGACGTGGTGCTGGACCTGCGCGTCGGCTCGCCCGCCTATGGCCGGCCCATCTCCGAGCGGCTGACCGCGGACGACGGCCGCGGCCTCTACATCCCGTCGGGTTGCGCGCACGGCTTCCTGTCCACCAGCGAGCAGAGCCTGATGCTGTACAAGGTCACCAGCGTTTACTCGCCCGAGTGCGACACGGGCGTGCTGTGGGACTCGATCGGCTTCGACTGGCCCGTCAGGGAGCCGCTCCTGTCGGACCGGGACCGGCTCCACCCGGCGCTGGTCGATTTCGAGAGTCCTTTCCGGTTCGACGAGACGGCCCCGTTCCGATGAGCCGCACCGCCCTGGTCACCGGCGCCACCGGCTTTATCGGCGGCAAGCTGGTCCGCCGGCTGCTGGACGCGGGGTGGTCGGTCCACGTGCTGCGCCGCAATGCCGCCCCCCTGCCCCCCGGCGTCGAAGCGCACGTCTATGCGGGCGGCACGGACGAGGTCGCAGCCGCGGTGAACGCCGCGGGACCGGACGTGATCTTCCACCTGGCATCGCTCTACCTCGCCGACCACCGGGCCGAGCAGGTGGCGGACTTGGTCGCGTCCAACGTGCTGCTGACCGCTCAGCTGGCGGAGGCGGCGAGCGCGGCCGGGACCGGCGTGCCCCTGTTGAACACGGGCACGGCGTGGCAGGCGTCCGGGCAGCAGCGCGAGGAGAAAGCAGGCTACGCGCCCGTCAACCTGTATGCGGCGACCAAGCAGGCGGGCGCCGACTTGCTGCGCTACTATGCGGACGCGCGCGGCCTGCCCGCGCTGACGCTGAGGCTGTTCGACACCTACGGGCCCGGCGACACGCGCCGTAAGCTGGTGCAGCTGCTGGTCGAGGCGGCGCAGGCGGGCGAGCCGTTGGGCATGTCGCCGGGCGAGCAGCGCATCGACCTGACCCATGTGGACGACGCGGTAGGCGCCTTCCTGGTCGCGGCCAAGCGGCTGCTCAATGCGGACGCGGGCGCGTTCGAGGACTTCTACGTCAGCGGCGACCGGCTGTCGGTGCGCGAGCTGGCAGGGCGCGTGGGCGAGGCGCTGGGCCGCGACGTGCCCGCCCGCTTCGGCGAGCGCCCGTACCGTCCGCGCGAGGTGATGGAGCCCGTGGCGGCCGCCCCGCTGCTGCCCGGCTGGAGCCCCTCCGTCACGCTGTCCGAGGGCATCCGCGCCCTGGCCGGGATGGGTGCCCGATGAAGCCGCTGCCGCCCGGCCTCGTCGCCGTGGACGCGCTCCACGACTACGACCACGTAGAATCGCGCCTGGCTGCGTCCGGTAGCGACGACGCCCGACCCTTCGTCACCGTGGCCGTGCCGACCTTCCGCCGCCCGGACCTGCTGAAGCAGACGGTGGAGAGCATCCTGCGCCAGGATTTCGACCGGCGGGTCGAGATCGTGGTGGTGGACAACGACCCGGACTCGACCGGCGCCACGGAGCTGACGGCCGCGCTGCCGGAACTCGCCGGCGCGGCGTTCCGCTACTACGTCAACGCCGAGAACATCGGCATGTACCCCAACCACAACCGGTGCCTGAAGCTGGCGCGGGGCGAGTGGGTGTCGATTCTGAACGACGACGACCTGCTCAAGCCCGAATTCCTGTCCGTCATCTTCGCGGAACTGGACCAACAGCCCACGCTCAAGGGCCTGATCTCGCGCAAGGAGGTGCTGGACGAGCGGGCAGTGATAACCGGCAAGCCGTCGTCGCCGCTGTTCATGGCGGGTTACCGCTTGTGGCTGGAATCCTACTTCGCCGGGCGCCGCACGCGGCGCGTCGCGCCGGCTTCGCTATTCTGGAGTACGGTAGGAAATCTCGCCGGCTTCGTCTTCCGGCGGGAGGCGGCGCTCGAGCTCGGGGGCTTCCAGCTGCGGGACGAGCTGTCGGCGGACCACTGGTTCTTTATCCGCTTCTCCGTGCGCTACGGGCTTCACCAGCACCGCGCGGAGCTCGCCCGGGTTCGCATCTCGCGCAACGAGTCGATGCGGCCGGACACGCTCCGGTCGTTCATCGCGCAGGGCGTGCGGATGCGGCGCGCCATTGTCGGTCACCTGACCCCGGGCTGGTACGCGCGGCTGGAACCCATGTTGATGGCACGCGAAAGGTTCGGATACCTGAAGCAATGGGGAGTTGACTTGCCGAAGGAAGAGATCGAACGCGAGCACCAAGTTCAACTTCCGACCTACCGACCACTAGTCTATCACGTCCTCCGGCTCGTCCTGCGCGCTTGATCCGCGAGCAATCAGACCTCAGCTAGGACGTCCGAGAATAAGGAAGATTTCGATGGACGAACTGCGTTCCCGTATCGTGGACCTCGCGCGCGAGTACCACGACGCCCGCCTGCCCGCGCCCTTCGTGCCTGGCGAGACCTATATTCCGCCTTCCGGCAAGGTCATGGACGCCGATGACTGCGCGCATCTGATCGACGCGTCGCTGGATATGTGGCTGACAGCCGGGCGCTACGCCGACCAGTTTGAGGAGGAACTGGCCGCCAAGTTCGGGCGCCGTTACGCCAAGCTGACTGTATCGGGCTCGGCCGCGAACCTGCTCGCCTTTGCGTGCCTGACGTCCTGGAAGCTGGGCGACCGGCGCATCAAGCCGGGTGACGAGGTGATCACGGTCGCCGCGGGCTTCCCCACCACCGTCACACCCATCGTCCAGTACGGTTGCGTCCCCGTGTTCGTGGACGTGGACGTGGACACCCACAACGTGGACGTGGACCTGCTGGAGGCCGCGATTGGGCCCAAGACCAGGGCCGTCATGATCGCCCATTCGCTGGGCAATCCGTTCGACGTGGCGCGCGTCGCCGAGCTGTGCCGCAAGCACAAACTCTACCTAGTCGAGGACTGCTGCGACGCGTTCGGCGCGTACGTTCAGGGCCAGCACGTCGGCACGTTCGGCGATGTCGCCACCCTGTCCTTCTACCCGGCCCACCACATCACCATGGGCGAGGGCGGCGCCGTGCTGATGAACAGCCCGCACCTCGCCAAGATCGCGGAAAGCTTCCGCGACTGGGGCCGCGACTGCTACTGCAAGCCGGGCGAGGACAATACCTGCAACAAGCGGTTCAACTGGCGGCTGGGCGACCTGCCCAAGGGCTACGACCACAAGTACACCTACAGCCATGTCGGCTATAACCTGAAGGTGTCCGACATGCAGGCCGCGGTGGGCGTCAGCCAGCTGAAGAAGCTGGACCGCTTCGTGGAGCGCCGGCGCGAGAACTTCGCGGGGTTGACCGAGCGGTTCCGCGCGCGCGGGCTGGACCGTTACTACCACCTGCCCGTGCCGACGCCGGGCACCGAGCCTAGCTGGTTCGGCTACCTGCTGACGGTACGCGACGGGACGGGGATCGAGCGCAACCGCGTCACGCGTACGCTGGAGGAGCGGAAGGTGGGCACGCGGATGCTGTTCGCGGGCAACCTGACCAAGCAGCCTGCCTTTTTGGACGTGGAGTACCGAGTCCATGGCGAGCTGACCAACACCGACAAGATCATGAACGACAGCTTCTGGGTGGGCGTGTGGCCCGGGCTAGACGAGCAACGGCTGGACTACATGGCCGACACGCTCCTCGCGGTCACGCGTGAGCTGTTACCGGCGGAGTCCGTGGCGGCGGAATAGCCCTTTCATCCCCGCTGGACGCCCGCTCCCGACCGGGTCAGGATGGCCGCAACCAGCGGGGAAACGGCCATGAATCCCTTCGATCCGGGTTACTACACCTCCGACGAACTGCGCGCGTTCGGCTTCGCCCGCGTCGGTGAAGGAACCTGCGTTGCCAGGAACTGCACGATCATCGGCTTGGAGAACGTCACGCTGGGCGACCGGGTGCGGATCGACGGCTACACCACCATCGTCGCGACGGACGCGCACGTGCGGATCGGCAGTCACGTCCACGTCTGTTCCGGCTGCGTGCTGGGCGGCCGCGCGGGGATCGAGCTGAGTGATTATTCCAGCCTGTCGCACGGCGTGCGCCTGCTCAGCGCTGTGGACGATTTCTCGGGCGATCGCATGACCAACTCGACCCTGCCGGCCGAGGCGGTGAGCGTGCGGGCCGCGCCCATCCGGGTCGGCCGGCACGTGCCACTGGGATCGGGCACGCTGGTGCTGCCCGGCGCGGAGATCGGCGAGGGTGCCGCCGTCGGCGCCCAGTCGCTGGTGGTGGGCTCACTGCCGGAGTGGACGATCTGCTCGGGCAATCCCGCCAGGCCGGTGCGCGAGCGGTCGCACGACCTGCTGCGCCGTGTCCCGAAAGCCGGGCGGGACTAGCCCCCCACCGGGCTCTCGCCGTGCTTGCGCAGCACGTCATCGAACGCTTCGGCCATCAGCGCCTGGAGGCTCCGGCCCTGGCGCCGCGCCAGCATGTGCAGCGCGAAGCTCATCTCCGGCGAGAAGAAGCCGGCGACCTGCTTCCTGCCCTCGCGCGCGGAGGCCCGGGGCGCGCCGCCCCCCTCCCCTGCCCCGGCAGGCGGCGAAGGCATCTGCTCGGGCGCCTTGGTGCGCAGGTTGGCGAAGCTGGGCTTGCGACTCATGCCTTCTTCCTCTGTCTGCCCGTACTCAGTCTGGGCGTCTTCAGGCCTAGCTGTCGACGCGTCCACTCGTACAGCGCGCGGACCTCGTCCGCGGCACGGCCGTCCGGCTCCACCTCCGTCACCGTCAGTCCTTCCGCGCTGGCGCGGCGAAAGGCGGCGCGGTCGGGCAGGATCAGCGGACAGGGCGGCACGCCGTAGCCCGTGACCAGCTCGCCGGCTTCCGCATAGACGCGCGGCGCGTTGGGGGCGCCGGCCGTGAACAGCACGAACGCCGGTTTCCTGAGCAGCTGGACCAGCTTGGCCGAGGTCTGGATCGCGGCCAGGTCGAAGGCCGACGGGCGGCACGGGATCAGCACTAAGTCGGCGAGCTCGACGGCGGCGCGCGCGGCGCTGTCGGCGTGGGGCGGCGTGTCCACCACCACGAATTGCGCGCCCTGCGCCTTCGCGGCCTCCACCTTGGCGGCCAGGCGCGGGGGTGGGCTGTCGATCACCTCCGGCGGGCGGTCGCCGCGCCAGGCGGCCCATTGCGACGCGGTCGCCTGGGGATCGGTGTCCACTACCAGCGACACCAGCCCGGCCTCCTGCGCGGCCGCGGCGAGGTGGACGGCGAGTGTGGTCTTCCCCGCGCCCCCTTTCTGGCTGATGATCGCGACGACGGTCACGCCCGTATCCCTACGCGACGACGGGTCGGGCACGCAACGTGCCCACGCGTCGACGGATCGACGGGTCGAGTGCCGGAGAACCGCCGGAAGTCGCTGCTCCTTCCAGGGAGCATCGCGCCGGCGTAGCCGGTGCGTCCTTCCGTTGTGGTGGTGTTGCCATTCATGAGTGTGTCTTGGACGTGGTCCGTTCCGGGCCGTCAGGCTGCTTGTGTCGGCCGTTGAGGCCGATGCCGTTGTCCGGCCTACTAAAAGACTGGTTTAGCGGTTCAGGACCGTCGTGAGACTCGCGCCGGGCACCACCTCCCGCGTCGATCCGGGCGCCCAGCCGCGCGAGCACGCGGCCCAGCGCGCCGCCCACCGTCGCCTGCGCCAGCTCGCGGCAGGTCAGCGTCGCCCGCATGGCGGCGACCTGCTCAGCCTGGGCCTCGGCGTGGGCGCGCGCGCAGTCGGGCACGGGCGCGGGACACAGGCGCCGGGGCAGCAGCGCGGCGAGCCTCGCGGGCCAGGTCGGGCGATAGGCGTTGGACGCCTGGGCGTAGCGCGGGCCTGCCCTGCCCTCCGTCCCCGGCCCTTCCACTCGGCGAAAGCGGCGCTGGCGCACCAGGAAACCCGCCGCCTCCAACGCCGTCAGCGCGCGCGCCACCGTGGCGCGGCCGAGCGCGGTGGCGTCCGCCAGTCGGTCGTAGCCCGGGAACACGCGCCCGCGGTTGAGCCGAGCCAGCGTCACGATCTCCTCGTAAATGCGCACGGCCGCCGCGGTGACGCCCGCCAGCGCCCGCTCGGGCGCCGACAGCTCACGCCCCTCCAGGCGCGCGGCCCGGCGCAGGCGGCGGCCCGCGTCCAGCGCGGCGCGCGCGGCGCGCAGCAGCCGGTCGCACTCGCCGTGCGCGGGCTCGGCGAAGAACAGGTGCTCGAAGCTCCCTTCCTCCACGCTGCCGCGCCGCACGGGGGCGCCGGAACGCCGGGGCGTGCCCGATCGTCCGGGCGCGCGGACGCTGCCGAGCGCGATCCTCGCCGCCTCGCCCAGGGTGAACGCCGTCATCTTCCGTCCCCTTGAGGGGGCCGGGACCGGGGACGAAAAAGTCCGTGGCACGAGGCACGCGCGTTCTTGAACCGGAGCGGGGGAGGTCGTACTGGGAAGAGGAAGCTCTGAGCTTCTGGTTATTTCCTCCGGATCAGCGTTGGCGCGCTGTCCCGCTAAGACTCCTGGGACGCCCGGCCTCTGTGCTGGGCTTTCCTTTATGCGGTCACGGCCGACCCTTCTTCACCGCCGCAGGCCCATTCCCGTGCGCGGACGCCGATCATCGCAGGTGCGCCCCCTGTAGGAAAGCGTTCACGGTTCGTGCTTTCGGATATAAAATGCCGAAAAAGTTCGTGCTTTCGAGTAGGAATACGGCCCCAGACTCGTGCTTTCGAGTAGGAACGGCCCCGGCGTTCGTGCTTTCGAGTAGGAATACGGCCCGACGGGCGGGGTCAGGCCACCGTTGATTCGGACGCTGATTCGGACCCCGCGTCCTCTGGCTCGGCCGGGTGGGGCGTGATGACCACGCGGGTGGGGTTCGCGCGGCGTCCGCGGCGCGCACTCCCTTCCCCTTCGCTCGCCGGCCTGTCTCCGGCTTCCTCCACCTGCTCGACCAGTTCCAGCCGGTAGCCAGGGATCGCGTCCGCGCCCGCCACCGCGCGCAGCGCCTGGCGGAAGTTCGCCAGCGGGTTCTGGTAGCCGACCTGGAGCCGGAAGGTGGCGAGGTCCAGGTCGAGGGCGTTGCCCTCCGCCCCCCCGGGGCCGCAACCCGACCGCGCGACCTCGTAGATGCGCCGCTCGATCGGCCCCAGCTGGAAGTAGGCGTGGGCATAGTCGAGCACGTGCCGGTCGAGCAGGATCGCGCGGAACAGCCAGTCGCATAGGCGCACCCGCACCGCCTTCAGCCGCTTCTCGCCGCCCTTGACCCGCGTGTAGTGGAGCCGGGCCTCCGACAGCCATGAGAAGAAGCCCTCCTCGCCCTCGCCGCCCGCCTCGATGTTGGTGCGGATCTGCGTGCCCTGGAGCCGCTCCAGCGCTTCCGACAGCCGGCCGTAGGATCGGGCCGACTGGTTCGCGCCGGTGACGGAGAACAGATCGTGCGCGGTGAAGGTGAAGTCCTGGCTCACCTGCTCGCCCGCCTCCAGCTTCGCCGCCATCAGGCTGGCGATGTAGAGCACGATCTCCTTGTCGTAGATGGTGGCCACGCCCGTGGCCGACGGGCGCACCTCGATCAAGACGCTGTCCGTGCTATAGATGAGCGGCTTCATCCACGCGTTCTTGGCGAGCGCGAAGAAGGGAAACGCCATCAGCGAGCGCTCGCCCCGGACGCCGGCGACCAGCGGGCTGTCGAAGGGGAACAGGTCGCCCTGGGACGCACGCTGCCCGGTGTGGGGAGCTGCGCGGTTCTTGGGAGAGGGCGCTTTGCGCGGGCGGGCGGCGGGGGTCCGGCTGGTCACGGGGCATTCCTACTCGAAAGCACGAAGTTCCGGCACCCCGGGGCGCCATGCAGGGCGGAGAAGGGGCGTTCGGGCGCTTCCGTTCGTGCTTTCGAGTAGGAAATGGAGCGGTCGGCTACACGTCGATGGAACGACGCGTCGACGTACCGACGTCGCGAGCCAGGCAGATGGCTAAGCACCCAACGATCAGCATAACGAATTGCGCGAAGTGCAGCATTCCCTCCAGCATGCTCATGACCAGCAGGCAGTCGAGCATCAGCAGGAAGGGCAGCAGGTCGCGATGCCGGCGTGCGAGCACGTGCGCGCGCCAGGTGGCACCGCCTAGCAGGAGCAGCGCGGGGACGGTCGGGATCAGTCCCCAGTTCAGCAGGAACTGGACCAGCGCGTTGTGCGGCTGGACAAAGGTGGCGCCGCCCACGTTCACCAGCCACCAGCTCGATCCCGCACCCGTGCCCAACAGCGGGTAGTTGCGCCACACGTCCAGTGCGGCCAGCCACAGCGTCAGCCGGCCCGAGGAGTAGCCGTCCGCCGTCCCTGCCCCGCCCGGACGCCAGAAGCTGAAGGCGCCGTGGCCGTAAGGCTGGAGCAGCAGCGCGACCCCGGCCGCGGCCGCACACCACAAGGGCAGCTCGGTCAGTAAGCTGCGGGACCGTGGACGGCCTGCCACCACCCAGGCGACCGGCAGCGCTGCTGCCCATCCCAGCATCGCCGCCCTTGTCGCGGTCCAGAAGGTCAGACCGAACGCCAGCGCGACGCCGCCATAAAGGAGGTGCCGCTCCGGCCCGCGCCCGTGCCGCACCCAGGCGAGCCCCGTCAGCCCGGCCAGCACCGCGCCCGTCCATGACCCGAAGTGCCGAACCGAGATAAAGCCTGGCACGGCCGCGGCCCAGTCCACCTCCCGCTCGCGACCGGTCAGCCCGGGCGGTAGCACGACGAAGTGCACCAGCGTGACCAGCGCCAGCGCCACCAGCCCGATCCCGAAGCCGATCCACACGCGCGGCAGCCGCCCGGGCTCCGCGCTGCGGAACAGGTGAAACACGGCGCCCCCGAACAGCAGGTGTATGACCCAGCTCAGGCTCAGCATCACCGAGCAGGGCGGCAGCAGGGACACGAAGACCGAACTTACCCAGTAGGTGGACAGGAACAGCGCCAGCGCCGCCTGTGACCAGCGCGGCAGCGCCCGGAACAGAGCGGCCGGATCATAGCCCCGTCCCCGCGCGTGCAGCACCAGCGCGACCTCGCCCGCCAGGTACACCAGTCCCAAATGGCGGACGTTCTCCACCCAGTCGGGCTTGATGAGCTGGACATAGGTCGGGAACAGCGCGGCGGACAGCAGCGGCAGCAGCAAGCCGCCCGCAAGGCCGAGCATGGCAGACAGGTCGAGCGGCAGCGGCCGGAAGAAGGCAAGGCGAACAGGAGGAACGGAAGCCATACGGCCAGAGGCTAGCCTGTGCGTAGTTAACGGCTCGCTACCGCTTTCCCGCCAGCCGCTCCGGTGCCGGTCACGGCGCACGGAACGGCACAACAAGGGCTGGCACCGGGCTCCGGTTCACCAGGGCCTAGGCCTGGGCGTCGTGCGGCCAGACGTGGTGACCGATCCCCACCGCCCGTCGCGGCTGGTTCAAGAGCGCACACATCTCTACGTGTATGATTTCATACACAACCACATGTGGACTGCGAAGGTGAACCGTGCCGACCACCCACCGATCAGGTCGTACTGGCACCGGCGTCGACCGTCCCGCCGGTTGATCATCGGCTGCTTGACCCGCTCTTGAGGCAATAAGGGGGCAGTTCAGGCGCAGCCCTAGACAGGGCGATGCGGAACAGCCGGTGGCGCCGCGCGGGCGGGCGGGGCATAGGGGAACGGGACCAGGGCGGAGGCCGCGTGCGGCACTACACCAACGAGCTGAGCTTCGAGCGGTCCGACTGGCTGGCCGACCGGACGCACCACGTGTTCGCGGTCGAGGGGAGGGGGCGGCCCCAGCCCGTTCAACGTGGTGCTCTCGCGCTCGCCGCTCGAGGACGAGACGCTGGAGGACGTGGCCGACCGCATCGTCCGCGAGCTGGCCGCGGCGCTGGACGGGTTCGAGGCTGGCCCGCGCGAAACCGCGTCCGTCGCGGGTGAGCCGGCGCGCATTCTCCAGTTCCAGTGGACCCAGAACGGCTAGCGGCTCTACCGGCGCCAGGCGGCGGTGATCCGCGAGGGACCGGGGGGCCGCGTGCTGCACCAGGTCACGGCTACCGTCAGCGGCGACGCCTGCCAGCGCCACGTCGCCGGCTTCGACGCCCTCCTGGCCTCCATCCGTTTCCGCGGCGCGGACGGCGACGGGCGGCCCGACGGCGACGGCCCACCAGCGACGGCCGACTGATGCCCGCCGCCGCCCGCATCGACGACCCCGTGTCCCACTCCCAGGCGCTGGGCGGGCTGATCGCGGGCGCGGTGATCGGCGGGCTGGTGGCGACTGCGGTGGTACTGACGGCGCCCATGTCCGTACCCGCGCTAATCGGGGGCGCGGCGATCGCGGGCGGCGCGGTGGCCGGCGCGGGGGTGGGCGAGCTGCTGGGCAGCCTGTCCTGGGCGCGCTCGGTGCGGCGCCCGCGCGCACGTCGACACGGTGGACTGCGACAACCACGCCGGCCGACCCTTGATCGCGCAGGGCAGCGGCACCGTGCTCATCAACGGCCAGCCCACGGCGCGCGTGGGCGACCGTTCGGCGTGCGACGCGGCGATCGAGGAAGGCTTGCCGAACGTGGTGATCGGCGGTCCCACCGTCACCACCGTCACCACCGTCACCACCGACGCCATCTCGCCGGAAGTGCCGGGGTATGTTCACACCGCCATGCTGGTGGTGGGGCTGGCGAGCGCGGCCACCCTGGTGGGCCTCGCGGCCGCGGCGCTGGGTTTCGTGGGCGGCACGGCGGGCGGGGCGGTCATGCACCAAGTGGGCGGCGCGCTGTTCGGCGAGGACCGGACGGGCAGAAGCTCCTGGCCTTCGGCGGCGCGGTGGCGGACGGCTGGGGCATGGGCCGGGCGGGTATGCGCGCGGACGCCGACCGCGCCGGAGCCCTTTTCCTACTCGCCCAAGAAGGTCGGCCAGACCGAGCCCGGCGCCGTGCCCAACAGCCGCGCGCTCCAGGCCGAGATGAACGCTGCCACATCGGCCACAGCCCGCTCGGCGCCCGGCTATCCCGACCTGCCGGCGGACAAGGCCGCCACCCTCGGCGACGGAGTGCGGCCCTGAAACGGGAACACGGTTACGCCGTTCGCGTCCGTACCCGCGCACGTCGTCGTTCCACCCGCCACCGTTGGCTCGGGCGCGCACTGCGCCGCGGCCGTCCCGGCCCA
>Ga0325400_1005862_pt1 | contig 11621 bp, 5 predicted proteins | sample PopdelMetagenome_2_FD_205662 | JGI IMG/M metagenome (GOLD analysis project Ga0325400, IMG submission 205662) | Populus deltoides microbial communities from Bellville, Georgia, United States - Xylem-PdKOR-R1 | ecosystem: Host-associated > Plants > Phyllosphere > Stem > Wood/Secondary xylem...
AAGGTATCTTAATATATTAGATACGTTATTATAAAACATGCTTTAGTTAAGGAGTTATTGATACTTCAAGTGCAAAATGATGATATAAAACCTTGATAAAAATGCACTTTTAAGTACTAATCACACGTGTTACATATTTATAGAAGAGATGCCGAGACAAAGTTGAAGCAACCCTGGAATGGCCTTTTTGGCCGCTGGAATTAGTCGCACATGTCATCCATAAATAGTAGAGTGGATGATGCGTTCTCAACACTTGTCTATTTTTTTAATTTATTTTTATTTCTTAAAAGACTAGAATGCTCTTGCACCACCCAAAAACAACAAAAAAACCAGCTGCAAAATAACTAAAATAACTTTTGACCATAGGCTTAAGAAAATAAGCTAAAAGACACTACCAAAAAATCTACGAATACAAACAAAATCACTGATGAAAAAAATCCATTGGTATTTTGGGGTGATATTTACCAACCAAATTGATTCCATTGCCCAATCCATCGGTATTTACCAACAAAAATATTCTGTCTATAAATACTGAGAGAATCTCAGTCGATCTAAAAAAATTTAAAAAAAACCAAAAAGTACGATGACGTGTATTTTTTGTGGATGCTTTTACTGGCGGAATTACAGATGGATTCAAACAGCGAAAACCGTGACGTGTCACTTATACTGACATAATTGCTGACAGATAGAAACATTTCGTCGATAATTTCATCGGTAGTAGTTAATATATGACCTAATTGTCAACCCTCTCCTCCCCTATTTCTCCTTCCCCTCTGCAACTAACCCCCCTCCCCCTAATCTGCAACAAACAAACTAACCCCCCTCCCCCTCACATCCCATCTCATCTCAACACAACTCATCTTTCATCAACCTTTCCAGTCACACAACACTTTTATTGTGGATTTTTCATTTTAAATAGTTTGTTCATTTACAGGAATTCCAGCATGGATTATCCATTTCATGTGAATATTCATATGTATGGAAGTTGAATAAGACAAAGTTGTGGTCAATAACTGCTCCATTCCTTGTGCTTTCGGATAGATTTGTATCGGTAAATTTCCGACGAACATATTCCCTTGGTTTATACCAAGAGAATTACAGTGGGAAAAAAATTAAAACAAAGTAAAAAAAATGATGATGTGTCAATTTGACCAATTGAATTACCGATGGAATAAAGTTGGTCGGTAAAGTCCGTCGGTAACATCGTTGGTAAACTATAAACATTGTTCATTATGTTAATTACAAAGGGAATCACCGATGGAAAATTCCGTCAGTATTTTCTAGATATCTCCAGAACTATTCACTTTCTAATTGCACTATTAATTGTTGTTCTTTACGGACAAAATCACCGATGGATTGAAAAGTCGTCAGTGTTATTTGGAGGTTTTCTGAAAAAATTCAATCAATTTAAAATTTTTATTTAAATATTAAAGACGGAATCACTAACGGATTAAAAATCGTTAGTGATTGTTGGCGGTTTCTGAAAAAAATTTATGAAATTGAAAATTTAAATTAAATATTACAGACGAAATTACCGACGGAATAATTATAAAATATAAATATTTAATTATCCGTCGGTAAAACTATCGCTAACGCGCCCCAACAAAAAAGCTTGAATCCCCTTATTTCACAACAGACAGACTTATTCCTTCTTCTTCTTCTTCTTCTTCTTCTTCTTCTTCCATATATGTAAAAAACATCAATATCTATTTCTTTCTCTTCTCTTCTCTCCTCATCTCCTTCTCTTCTCCTCCATGCTCGAGTATGTCTTTTTCTTCTTTCTTCTTTTATCTCCTTAGTTTTTTTTAATTAACATGCTTAACAAAAAAAAAATTCTCTCCTTAGCTTCACTTGCAACTACATTAAGATAAGATTTTTTTTTCTTCTTTTTTCATGATTGTTTTCACTATATTTGTTTTTTATTTTATTTTTAATTGTTTTTGTTCTTAATAATTGTATAAATGTTGTTGTGAGATTTTTTTTTCATATGAGATCAATTTTTAGTTGATTTATTTATAGGATTTTTAAATTTTTAGCAATCACAACTTCATTTTTCATATGAATTTTTTTAGTTGAATTTATTTTTTTATTTTATTTATTTGTTGCAAATTTGTTTGAGTTGATTTTCTTCTTCTTTTTTCCAAGCATTTTGAGTATATATTATAGAGTGTTCATTTATGTTAATTTAATTATTTTATAATTTTATAAAATGGATTTTTTTAAAATGTTTTTAAATAATTACCGACGGAATTACCGATGATATTTTTCGAGGGATATACCGATGGAATGAAGCGGGTAATTTTTTTAACGTATCTATTCCATCAGTAAATTCGTCGGTAATAATATTTTTTTATTACTAACGAATTTACCGACGGATAAAAAAATTACCGATGAAAGATTTACCGACAGAGAATTTCTGTCGGTAATTTCGTTGGTAAATTAATTACCGACGGAATATGTGTCTTATGCTGACGAAAAAATTCTGTCGGTAAAACTGTTAAATGTTATAGTGAGTGAAAAGAAAGAGTGATTTGATAAAAATCGTAATTTGTAAGTAAATTAATTATGTAATCCTCCAATCATTTCAATATATTAAATAAAAATCTGAAATATAATTGATATTTTATATAGGCCTCTAACATGTAGAAATAAATTGTGATATTTTTATGCATAAATATCAAATAACAAAGGGTTGGACAGACCATGTGAGGTGCCATTTAGTCCAAGTTAATTAATTGCTCGTGGGTTCGGTCTTTTGAAATTGATGAATATTCAAGTAGATATAATTGAAAAGCAAATGCAGGCAGGCGTTTTAAAAGGATGTCTACATCACCTAGAAGAGGTTAATACGACAGGAAAATCATAAGGTCAATACGATAAGTATTTGTACACCATTGCTTACATCAACGTAGGGTCGGTATTTATTTCTCCTTCTTTTTTTTTCTTTTTTTTTTTATTTATTTCTCCTTCTTTTGAGAGTAATAGCGTAGCTATAAAACGCGGCCTGGACTATCAGTCAATTCAAGATATAATATAAATATTTTTTATTAATTAAATTAAATCAATTCTAAATTTATATAATCTGAATCTTTAATTCAGTCGACTTACTTAACCACGAGTAAAAATAATTTATTGAAAGATTGATTTTCTATTAGATCTGTGAGGAGCTGTGTTTTGCTTTTAAAAAAATATATAGGACACATCATGAAAACCATTTATGAAATCAAAATTATAATTTTAGCTCCAGCCACTATTGGTAATCCAGTGGCTCTAGACGAGGATTGGTATATGGCAACTCCAAATGAAGCCATTGTTGGTAATCTGTCAGACCCTGCAGATGCTGTTGGTAATCCAGTAAACCTCATAGCCACTAATGATAATCTAGCATATGCTAACAATAAACAACTTGAGGAGCCTGAAACCGAACTACAATGGGTGACAAACTACAAGGTTGCTTGTGTAGTGAAGAAGGTTTTCTCATGAAAAGCTCTAAGGTTGTTTAGAATAGGTGGATAAGATCTAGCTTAGACTTGTGAATTTTGATTCTGAAAAAAAAAAACTATATATGATGTATCCAGTTTTCATCTCATATCAATAAAGTGAATTTTGGTCATAAATTCTTTATGTAAAGAACCTTTATTTAAAAATTGCATGATATCACATCATTTTAAATCCTTTTCCTAAAAAAACTTGAAAAGAACTGGTTTTATGCATGATTACTAGAAATGAATTATAATATGTTCAAGATGAGGTTTAAGCGATTCTCGATTAAGAGGTGACCAAACCAAACAAACCAAAGTTAATTACGATATAAAACCTATCTATTTTTTGCATGAATAAATGGTTGGTAGTGACTCTGTAATCACCCACAAGTTCTTTCAGAAAAAGGATAGTTTATTGATACTAACGATATGAGTTTAAATGAGGAAAAATCATTTTTGTTATCCCTTCACTTTCTAATAATATATCTCTTGTGGTTTTCATTTAAGCTTGAATAAGTTTTTCTTTGTTAAAACTCTTACTAAGGTCACACCTCATACTAGAGGTAAGAAGAAAATATGAGTAAACTGCCAAAATACACACATGGACCTATGAAGGTCAAAAACCAACACTAGGGGGCATCATAAAAAAAAAAAAGAGAATGAAAGAAGAAAAAAAAAGAAGTAAAAGAAAGGAAAAGAAAAATAAATGATGGTCTTATGATACTCCAAGACTATAAAGCAAAGATCCCGAAGCGAGACTCTTCATTAAGAAAGAAAGTATATACAAATGAAGTCTAAGAGACAACTTTATAAAAGAAAATAGGTAGAAGAAAAGTGATCCTAGGTCTTTAAACCTTCAAATACTTTTTAAGCCTAAAAAAAATCCATCTCTTTCATAACCCATAGCCATAGCCTTTATTACATGTCTTTAGAATTCCTTTCTAATCAAGCACACATAATCTGGGCTAATAAACAATGATCTTACCGTTCAGCGAAGTGATAAATGAGTAGCAACCTGCTTTTATTCATGAAAGAAAATTTTAAATTCTAATATGAGGTAAAACCTTGATTCTATACAGTTTTTCAAGTAAATACTTGAAACCTTTTTGAAAACTGAAACAGAAGGTCACTTTTGGTAAAAGTCTGACCTAAAGACGACTCACACTCTGAAATCTGATAAAACCCTTAGGTGAATTGCGGGTCGAAATGTACAAATTCAAAACCAATGATGAAAATGAAAATAATGGTCAACTTGAGGGCTGACAATTGAGTTTGGCAGTGATGAAATTGTATGAAATTAAAAGTCTGAAGGCAATTATGGGTACAATTAAAAGCAATTGGAAGAATAGGAACTTAATTGAATTTTATAAAATCCCAAATTAAGAACCTTAAATGACACATCATTTAGAGTTAATGAAGAGAAGGTGAATGACACGTTATTCGTCAGCTTGCACCTTTATTTTGATAATTTTGGCCGATCGAGTTGACAATCTCAAACGCATAAATATGGAGTTATAGACCTTCAAATTGAGCAAGGTTGGATCCAAATAAAAGGTGTGAACCCCCTCTACCAACTTTAGTTGGTATCAAGTGATGATGAAGTCAAAATTGTTCTAACGAGACCTCGAAAGTGGACAAGTCAGTTAGCCCCGACAATGCAACCAACATCCAAAAAACAATTTGGTTTTCATGTGTTCACACATAAAGTTTCCTCAATGGATTCTTATCAATAATACTCCTCTCAAGATCAAGAGGTCAAAAATAAATTTAAGACCTCCTAAAACCCTAGCAATTGAAAAAAAGGGAAAGAAAAAAGAAAAAGATAAGAAAAGATAAGAAACATTTAAGAAATATTAATAAGAAATATAAGGGTAGAGGTCCAAAAGTCTAAACAAAAGTTTTCTTAAGCCTTGTAACTTTGTGAGAGGTAAAAGTTTCCAAAGGAAAGCCAAGAGAGAGTAGTTGTTCTAGGTATACATTACAAACCAAAAAACAGGTCCTTTATGGCTTGCTTTTGTTTTTTTTTTTTTTTCAGTTTACATTCATCTCTTTGTTTCTATGTTGTTTTATTTAATGATGTTCTTTAGAAGTCTTTTTGTGTTTTTGATATATTAAAGTTGTTATTTAAGTTTTCTATACATCTAATGTTGTTTTAGTTTTTTTTTAGCTTAAGCTATGCATGTTAAAGAAAATGTGTTTATCCTAGGTATGTTAGGCCTAGTCATGCATAAAATGGGTTTAGAAAACCAATTTTGAATCCATGTTGCATGAACATGTAAGTTGTTTTAGGTTGTTAGTTTGTTAATTTAGTAGCTCATGTTTAATTCTGATGTTTTTTTTCTTAGTTTTGTTTTATTTAAACATGTTTGTATATGTTATTGTGACTTGTTGGGATAAAAAGAGCATGTTTTAAAAGCCAAAAATGCATATTTCTAGGCTTGACAGTGGCTATGCATTTATGGGTATGGCTGGGTTTTTTGTTTTTGGGTTTATAGGCAATGTATTTTGTGTTCTTAGAAAGAATATTGTCTTAACCTTTTGATTTGGACTAAAATTTTCAAAAAAAACCCTCCAGATTTTTGGTAGTCCGTTTATGATTTTGTTAGTAAAAAAACAAACAATACATAGTTAGAGATGCATTAATTAACAAGGTATTGGAATTTTCAGTCTGTCGGTAATTCCCTCGAGAACCTGACAGTCACTTAATGCACTTTAATTGCTAGCACCGACATGAAAAGGAGAACAGTTCCCTTCACCTCTGGAATACACTAACGGACGTGATTCGTCGGTGTTTCCATCGATGGTTTGGACTGTATTTCTCTCGGTGTTGTTGACTGTGAACAATGTCAGGGGGAGGGGAACAATTCCCTCTGCCTTTGGAATACACCGACAAACACAAACCGTTAGTGTTTCCATCGGTCTTTTGCATAGTGAATGACGGATTATATTTATATTCCTTATCTATCCATCCTACAAATACTTAAATTGAAAGTTGCACGCACAACACAATAACATCAGTTCACATAACAATTATAAAATAAATACTTTTTTGTTGAGAATTCCGTCAATAACTATTACATTATAGTTTATTGCATTACACTTTCATGTTTTGATAGTTAACCAGAATTGTCCTTTTCTTCTTTAATTTACTCGTTGTCAACTCCATTGCAATCTTCTACGGTGATAATATTGCTATTATCATCTTCATCGACTTGTGCTTGTCCTCTAGAGCTCAATACAACATTCAACTCCTTAGCATCAACATCAATAAAAATATTATCTAAGATGCGAAAATTTGAATTTTCTTTCAAGTTAATCAATGGAGCAACTAGATATGATTCAACCAACACTTACTTGAAAGACATTATAGGGGTGTATGTGTAATAAACTTGTTGGCATTGCTTGGCGAAAACAAAGACATCATTGACGTTATGGAGTCTAGCTTTTGAGTTAATTTCAACCAAATCATAATGGAGATCTACTCTAATTTCTCTGTTAGTGATGTCATATCAATAGCATTTGGATACAAAGACTTTATTATGCTCGCTATGATATTGCAGTTCAATTACCTCGCTATGAAAAAATGACTCCATTTGGATAAAAACACGTATCCATTAACAAAATACCCGTTGTAGCACTTCACTTTTCTTTCAGGACCCAGACTTAGTAAAGACAATGTAACGCTAGCATTCCTTTCCATTTTATAAACCTAATGCGTCAAGTACAACAATGAATAGTAATCAAGAATTCTGTAATGAAATTAAGTGTCCCAATAGATAATGAGTTTGTGATAGTACTTACATGTGTTTTGAACTACGTTACATATTGTTCATCTTGTAATCGAAAAATTTGAGATTTGGTCAGTTGTAAGTTATTAGACAATAAATATTGATGATGTTGGCTATGAGGTATAATTTGTGATATTACAAAAGAGAAATAGTCAATTAATAACAAAGTTTAAGTAGCATACTTACTAAATAAAAGGTCTAAGTTCATCGCAGTTAAATAACACATAATTATGTCCTTGTCTGAATTCTATTTCAGAAAAATATCTTCCTCTGACATCATTTTTTGGTGCGGGTCGTCCAGAATTGGAGAATATTGACAAGTTCTCACTCGAAGGCACTTCACCACTATCGTCATGCCTTGGAACGCGATTGATTCTTGTTCTCAAATGAGGCTCAAAATAGTACGAGATAAATGTTCAGATCTCCTCAACAATATAGGCCTCACATATCGATGCCTCAATATGCGCCTTGTTTTTCACCTTCACCTTGGTTTTATCATTGTTTTTTATTTGTTATTATTTGTTAAATTTAAATTTTATTTTTGAATTAAATAAAATTAATTTATAAAAAGTATAAGTGGATGCTCACTTGTATATATGTAGCAACATGTTAAACAATTTGTTCATTTACAGGAGTTCCAGCATGGATTATCCATTTCATGTGAATATTCATATGTATGGAAGTTGAATAAGACGAAGTTGTGGTCAATAACTGCTCCATTCCTTGTGCCTCTGACATATATATGTAGAAATAATTAAATTGTGATATTTTTATGCATAAATATCAAATAACAAAGGGTTGGACAGACCATGTGAGGTGCCATTTAGTCTAATAAGTTAATTAATTACTTGTGGGTTCGGTCTATTGAAATTGATGAATATTCTTCAAGTAGATATATATAATTGAAAAGCAAATGCAGGCACGCGGTTTAAGAGTATGTCTGCATCACCTAGAACAGGTTAATACGGCAGGAAAATTATAAGGTCAATATATTGGTTTTATCATTGTTTTTTATTTAAAATAAACCTAAACCAATCCTAAATTTATATATATAATCTGAATATTTAATTGAGTGGACTCAGTTGAGTCAACCACGAGTAAAAATGATCTATTCAAAGATGTTTTCTATTATGCCTTTGAATTTACAAAGAGATGCTGGAAATGCATCCAATCAAGGCTTTTTTAGAGGAGAAATTATTAGACATGTGAGGAGTTGTGCTTTGCTTTTTAAAAAAAATATAGGACACGTCATGATGAAAACCATATGATAAAAACCATAAGTAAATTAATTATGTAATCCTCCGATCCAATCATTTCAATATATTGAAATAAAAATCTGAAGGGGAAGAACTTAGGAATATACATTGGATGAGAATTCATATATATATGATTGTGCACTTGCAAAGAATACGAACAACAAGACATATATATCTTTGTCCTGAGTACTGTGGACGCATGTGATTTGTTCGGTGACAGTCGACCTATCACAATTATTAATTTCCTCTCGATCGGTACCTCATTGTTCCTTGTAAAGAATCCATGCTTTTAATCGGATTGAATATATGAATTAATTTACGGTATTTTTAATAGTAAAATAAAAAAATGTTTATATATTTAATTTAAATTGTTAATGAATTGGGTGATTTATTCTTAGGTACTAGTAATAAGATATTATTAGTACTGGTAGATTTCAATTTCTGGGATTCTAAAGAAATGGAATTTTTTTCATTTTTTTTCTATACAAATTAAGAACACCAAACACATTAATTTTCTCACAGACCAAATAAGTTCTATTAGTTTTTTCTTAGACAATTACTTTGACTATTTTATAGTTTAGTCGTTTTTATATTTATTTTCCATGTCTTCTTGCCGTGTGCATGTCTTCTAACATGGAAGGTTGACAAGGTAAAGAGGAGGAGACAACGACGGGGAACAACATATTTATATATATATATTAAAAAACTCATATTTTTTAAATATAATATGAATGTAATATTCGTTGAATGTAGTTTTTTTTTTTTTTTTTTCTGGCTTTATTTATCAAAACTCTTAGAACCGTGGCTCTAGTCATTTGACTCGGTCATATATGCTACAGACAACATTCATGCTATTATTAAATTACAAAGAGGAAAATAGCATGACTAATTTCTTAAAATCTCCGAAGACTTGCAAGAACAAAGATTATGCGTAACGAGCTTGATAATGTTTCTCTCGGAGTGTTCTTGTTTTAATGTACGCTCTTCCTTTCACAATTTTATTTAGTACTCAATTTAGTGCAATATTTTCTCTATTTTTCTTCATAAATTTTATTTATTACAATTTTTTCTTTTCAGAATTCATATATTGTCTTTTCCGATTAAAGTAATGTTTTTCTTTTGGAGCCGCAATGTACGTAGATTAATATGTTATTTTTTTAAAGTTAATAATATCAAAGTTAGACAAATTCATGTTTATATTTGATTAAAAATCAAATTAACTATACAAGTAGTATTGTTAAAAAGGGTTTTAATACTAAAATAATTTTTAATAATACAAATGGGTCATTATAGAATATATCTAATTAGCAAAATCAGGTTCTTGTTTTTTTTTAATATATCAAATTAGCAAAATTGGATGTTCATTTTTTTTAATACTAATCTTTTTTTCAAATTAATTATGCAATTTTTTGTTCAAACTCAAGGAATAAAGATAGATATCTTTAACCTTATTTTACAGCATAATGGGCTCTAAAAGGCTTTAAATTAATCTACTAATGAAATACCACTATCTCATTTTATTTTCGAAAAAAAATGTTGACTTACATTCGAGAAATTAGCAAAATGTTGAACGACCACCTTCGGAGCTATTATATTATAATTTGAAAAGAAAAAAAGGAAAAAAAATCACTTATTTTGGTAACAATTTTAACCAATTTTCTATGTGCTCCAATTGAATGGAAGATTTCTGGGGGCGCCGCTGCTTTCTTAGGTTTTAAATGTTCTTCCTTTTAAAAAAAAACTAACTAAATAAATAGATAATCTTTGTTTGATTGGCAATTGGATTTTCATATCCTAATATTTGGTAAGAGAAATTGATGAATCAAAATATTAATTATTTACAAACGACTAATTATTTTTTACAGGCCTGTTTGAAAGTGTGGTTGCGGTTGCTTTTCGAAGTGTTTTTCGTGCCGAAATACATTAAAATGATATTATATTATTTTTTAAAAATTATTTTTGAGATCAGTCCATCAAAACGATCTAAAATACACAAAAAAATTAATTTTTAGCAAAAAAAATATTAAATGTTTTGAGAACACGGTTTGCATCGCGTTCCCAAACAATACTTAAAGTTATTCAAACTTCTTTTTTTTGTATACATCTGTATTTGGTGTTGTTTTTTAATAGGTTAGGTGAACTTAAATTATATTAGAGTAATTTTTATATGATTTAATTTTAATTTTAAATTAAAAAAAGTTAAATAAAAAAATTATTTTTTCTCAATATCATATTCAAACTTTTTTTATTAGTTGTTGATATTATTTAAATTGGTAAAGGCAACTAAATTAGTTCGTAATATCTTTTACGTGATAGAATTTTAGATTTGAATTAACCAAAGAGTCATGTAGATAAATTATAAAATTACTTATTAAAGCAAGTTTAAAAATAATATCACATAATTTTTTATAACTTAAATATTTTTATTAAATTTAAAAAGTTTGCCTGGATTCGTGGCTAGTTCTTTTTTTATTATTTCTCTACATTTTTTTCAAAGTCAACTGTCTTTTACACCAAACTACTCGTATACATCATTATCTTCTCGAATTTCAATTATAAGATTTTTCCCCTCCATTGTTTTTCAGACTTGTCTTTCAAATTAAAAATTTTATCCTCCTCAATATTTAAAATAAAAAAACACTCCATTGGATTGTTTTAATTTCTTCTAAAAAATTCAATCCAAATATTCAATGCTTTTAAAATACAAGTTCGAACTTTAAAAAATATAATTTTTTAAAAAATTAATCAAAAATTCTAAACAAGATTAGTTTTATTTTTTAAAATGATATAAAAATATCCAAATAAAAATAAAAAAAATATTCTCAAAACACCGCTCCATGATATCACAAAATTGCATTAGCAAATTAATTTAAAACATAATCATTTAAGTACTTAAATGGAAAAATGTATTCTTTTCTCTTATAAAAACATAGAATTTAATATAAAAATAAGAATTCCATCATATTAAATGAGATTGGATATTACAAATACAAACGTACTAACTAAATAGTTTCTCTTAAATCGAACCACTTCGAAATTACCAACTGCAACGTAAGATTTATGTCCATTGCCAGATCGGATTTGTTAACTACCAA
>Ga0325400_1005865_pt1 | contig 11620 bp, 9 predicted proteins | sample PopdelMetagenome_2_FD_205662 | JGI IMG/M metagenome (GOLD analysis project Ga0325400, IMG submission 205662) | Populus deltoides microbial communities from Bellville, Georgia, United States - Xylem-PdKOR-R1 | ecosystem: Host-associated > Plants > Phyllosphere > Stem > Wood/Secondary xylem...
GTGGCCTGTCTGCTCGACATGGCGTCCGACACGATGGAGACGTCGACAGAGGTCCGGGAAATCGTGGCCCAGGGCGACCGGGTGCTGGTGATCGGCGTCGCCATGGGCAAGGTGAAGGCCACGGACCGGTCGTTCGCAGACGACTGGGTCTTCGCCATCACCCTTCGCGACGGCAAACTGACCAGCATCCGCGAATATATCGACACCCAGGCGCTGGCGCGCGCTGCCGCGACCGACACGGGACGCAGCCAGTAACTCGGGCGCGGCGGGAGCAGTAACAGCTTGCCTTCTCCCGCGCGTCCCGCACGAAACCGGAGGCTCTAATGTACGAAGAAAACGCGCAAGCCGAACTGATCCGCTTTGCCCGCATCGGTTCGGGCGAGACGATTGTCGACGTCTATCCGGGAAGCGGCGACTGGACGCGCATCTTCTCCAATGTCGTCGGCGCTCGAGGTCGCGTCTACAGCCTCGTGCCGGCCGAGGTCGCGCACTTCTCGAACGATCCCGTCGGGGTGATGCGCGCACTGGCGGCCGAGCCAGGGCGCGAGAACGTCCGTGCCGTGTTGGCGGACGTCGTCACGCTGGCCGAGGTGACGACGGCGGCGGACGTGGTCTGGCTGCACCTTTTCTACCACGACCTGCACACCGCGTTAATCCAAGCCAGGGGCGCGACGGCGGATGCCGTCAATCGAGCTGTCTTCCAGCGGCTGAAGCCCGGCGGCCGCTACGTGATCGTCGATCATGCCGCTGCCGCCGGCACAGGCACCAGGGACGCCCAGACGCTGCACCGGATCGACCCCGCAGCCGTCCGCGACGAGGTCGAGGCCGCCGGCTTCGTCTTGGAGGCAGAGACGTCCCTGCTCGCGAACAGAGACGATCTCCACTCGATCAAAGTGTTTGATCCAGCGATCAAGGGCCACACCGATCGCTTCGCGTACCGGTTCGTCAAACGATAAGCGCGTGCTCGATTCTGGCGCGCGCACCGTGAGCACGGGATCAGCCTGACGATGAGCGCCATGGAAAGTCGAGCATTTCGGTCGGACACAATCCATCCGAGAGGAGGCGGGAAAGATCCACTTCCGGCCATTCGCCGCGCATCTGGCGCTCCCGAAACCGGTCGCTTGTTCATGTTGCGGGTGATGGTGTTGTGCGCACGGTCACTACATCGACCGCGCCCGGTCAGCGGCGGCCGGAGAGCACCCGCCCAAATAGCTCGAGCATCGCGGACCAGCCCCGCTCGGCTTGCTCGTGGTCATAGACGGGAAAGTCAGGCTTCATCCAGCCGTGTGCGGCAGGGTAGGTCTCAGCGCGATAGGGCACATCCGCATCGGCAAGCGCTGCCTCGAACCGCTCCGCCATGTCGGGCGGGTAGCTCCCATCGTTCTCGGCCGCCGCAACGTAGACTTCGGCTTCGATCCGCGGCGCAAGCAGGTGCGGGCTGGTCGGCTGGTCGGTGGCGAGGCGGCCGCCATGGAAGCTTGCCACGGCCGCGAACCGGTCTGGCCAGGTGCCCGCGGCCGCAATTGCCATACCGCCGCCCATGCAGAAGCCGACCGCTCCTACTTTGGTGCCGGCCACATCGCCGCGCGTGTCCAGATAGGCGAGGAGCGCACCCGTATCAGCCGCCGCCTTGAGATTGTCTGTGGTTGCCATCAGTGGGCCAAGCACCAAGCGGAAGTCGCCGGCGAACACCTCTTTCGGTACGAACGGGCCGTAAGGGCCGTAGCGGTAGAAGAGATCCGGCAGCAGGACGAGGTAGCCAGCGTTGGCGAGCCGCTGGCTCATGTCGCTGATCGCAGGCCGAATGCCACCTGCGTCCATGTAGACGATGATCGCTGGCCACGGGTCCTCGCCCTCAGCCGGCGTAAATAGCTGGCACGGGCAATCGCCGTCTTCGGTGCGGATCGTCAGTCGTTCATGTGCCATTTCGTCTCTTTCGGTGCCAAGGCCCTTCCGTGATAGCGCCACCGTCGGTTGACGCCAGCAACAGTCGCTGGTGGCCGGTCGAAGGCAGCAACGCGACTACCCACTTCAAGACGCACGTCATCAACGTCGTCCTGTAGGCCGCCGTTCGTTCAGGCTGCTACGTTGCGCATCGACGGCGCGTGACGGTCGACCAACACAGCGCTCGCCTCATTGAGGCCGACCACATTAACCACCATGCCGTGGCGTCGCATCGTCGATGCGACCTCTTCCAGTGCAGCTACGGCGGTTATGTCCCATAGATGCGCGCCCGTAAGGTCGATCCGCGCCTGCCGCGCCGTGTCTCGCAGCTCGAACCGATCGGCAAAGATCTCGGCGCTAGCGAAGAAGATCTGGCCCGAAACGGTGTAGAGCCGAGTGTCGCTCTCCGGATCGTACCGGCTCTGAACGCTCATCAGCCGGGTGACCTTGAAGGCGAAGAACACCCCGCTGAGCAGCACACCGACTGCGACGCCTGCCGACAGATCGTGTGTCGCGACGGTCACCACGACGGTCGCCAGCATGACGATGCCCGACACCTTGGGATGGCGCCCAAGATCACGCAGCGATCCCCAAGAGAAGGTGCTGACAGACACCATGATCATGATCGCCACCAGCGCCGCTACCGGCACCTGCGCGATCCAAGGCCGCAGCGGCACCATGACAATCAGCAGGAACACGCCCGCGACCAGCGTGGATAGCCGCCCTCTGCCGCCGTAGCGCACGTTGCCGACGGTCTGGCCGATCATCCCGCATCCGGCGATGCCGCCGAACAGGCCTGCGGCCACATTGGCTAGCCCCAGGCCGGTACACTCACGCGCCTTGGAGCTGGTGCTCTCCGTCAGATCATCGACGACGCGAGCGGTCATCATCGATTCCAGCAGCCCGACTGCCGCCATCGCTAACGCATAGGGAGCGACGATCGTCAGCGTGTTCAGATCAAATGGCAAACTAGGCAGACGCAGCGACGGCAGCGAGGTCGGCAATCGCCCCAGGTCGCCGACGACGCGCAGCGGCATCGGCACGGCGATGCCGATGCCGGTCAGCACGAGTATGCAGATCAGCGGCGAGGGGAGCGCCGTGGTGATCCTGGGCAACAGGTAGATGATGGCCAGCCCGAGAGCGATCATTGCGTAGGTATGCCACGTCACGCCGAGCATTTGCGGCACCTGAGCCGAGAAGATCAGGATTGCGAGCGCGTTGACGAAGCCGGTGCGGACGGAGCGGGACACAAACCGCATCAGCACATCTAGTTTCAGCAGCCCAAAGACGACCTGGAGCAGCCCCGCGAGCAGCGTTGCCGCCAGCAAGTACGGGAGCCCGTGAGCATGGACGAGCGCTGCGGCAACCAGCGCGACCGACCCTGCCGCGCCCGATATCATCGCCGGTCGTCCTCCCGCGAACGCGATCACGATGCCGATCACAAAGGAGGCGAACAGCCCGACCTCAGGATCGATGCCGGCAACGAACGAGAAAGCGATCACCTCGGGGATGAGGGCAAAGGTGCCGACCATGCCGGCGAGAACATCACGCCGGGCGGCGCGTGCGCCATCGAACCACTCGGCGCGGTAACGGGAAAGAGATCGGGCGTTCATGCAAAATTCCGCAATCACGGCATCCGTGTGCGCTGCGGCTATGAGATCGGATGCAGGTGCGTTGTCCGGCGGATTGGCGGCCGGAATAGCCACCCGGGGTTGCACCGGGTCCAAGCGGGTGAGGTCAGCTAGCGCCGCTGCACGATAGGCGCAACCACCTGCTGCCAGAGCTACTTATCGCGTCCGAGGCGACCCATAGCAATCATTAGCGGCTCACTTCGGCTTCCCAGCTCCGGACATCTGTCCATGTCAGCCGGCACGCCGTCGTGGGTCTGCAGATGCCTTCTGCACGCCGCCGGCTTCTTCATCAGGGATCGTGGATAGCGAACAGCGCAGCCCTACCAAACCGTATCGTCGCTTGGATGAGGCACGACCCGACGCAGACGAGCATGTGCGTAGGATTCCTGTCGACCATAATAGCCGCTCAAGCTCGAAGCCTATGAAGCTCCCAAGCGGCGCCGTCGTAAGCAGCCGGATGACGGTATCGACCCATGGGGGTGATGGTAGCCAATGGGATGCGCGTAGCGCCATCCCATCAAGTCTCGGCCACCTCCTGCCGCAACGGATCGACTCAGGCGTTCCCTAAGAACGGCGTGGCTGACATATCGGATCGCCTCGTGATGGCTGGACGGAGGCACCCCAAATCGACCTAAAACCAACCAGCATGCTCGCACTACTTCGTACGTGGTTGGCCTTGATGACCGACGATGTCGATCATGACGGCGTGCTGCGGCAGATTGCCGAAGAGGCGGGGTGGTCGGGTCGGTACGCCTTCCTGATTGTCATCTCGGCCGCAATTTCGCTGCTTGGCCTGCTGATGCCATCCGTGGCGGTTCTGATCGGTGCCATGCTGCTGTCGCCGCTGATGATGCCGATCATCGGCCTGGGCTTCGGCGTCGCCACGGTCGACTTCCACGAGATACGCCGTGCCGCGACGGCGCTGATAGCAGGCGCCGTTATCGCAGTGGCGATGTCGGTCGTGCTTGTCCTGCTGTCGCCCGTGCAGACGATCACCAGCGAGATCGCCGGCCGGACACAACCGACGCTGTTCGACCTGCTAGTTGCATTGCTGTCGGCAATCGCCGGCGGCTATGCGCTTATCCGCGGGCGCGGCGGCACGGTGGTGGGCGTCGCCATCGCGATCGCCTTGATGCCTCCGCTCGTCGTGGTCGGCTTCGGCATCGCGACTTGGGATTGGGTCGTGTTCTCAGGCGCGTTGCTGCTTTTTCTGACCAACGCGATCACGATCGCCCTCACGGCTGCGCTCGTTGCGCGATGCTACGGCTTCGGCAGCCATCTGTCGCCGCATCATACCGGCTGGCAGTTCGTCCTGTTCGCCGTCGCTATCGGCATTTTATCGATCCCTTTGGCTGCTGGCCTGCGCCGTATCGCCTTTGAAGCCGTCGCGCAGCGGCAGGTTCGCGATGCCCTCGGCGCCGACTTCCCAGAAGGAGCGCGGCTCAGTCAGATCGAAATCGACGATAGCGTCCATCCGGTTCGAGTCCGCGCGGTCATGCTGACACCGCGGATCGAGCCTCAAGCGGATCGTGTGCTGGCAGCCGACCTGCGTCAACGCCTCGGGCGGTCGGTCGATGTTCATGTCGATCAGGTACATATCTCGCCCGAAACCGGTGCTGTCGAAGCAGCCCAGATTGCGCGTGCCGGCAACGGCGAGGCCCTGGTCGCAGCGCGCGCACGCGATCGCGCGATTGCCGACGTAGCGCTAATCGCGGGCGTATCCGCCACGACGGTCGACGTTGACGAGACGGATCGTACGATCCGTGCCACCGCAGCGCCGCTCCCCGGCTTATCGATCACCGGCTATCGCAGCCTGGAGCAGCGAGCAGAGGCTGCGGTCGCAGATTGGCATACGATCCTCAGCCCCCCGGGCGATGTGGCGCTACCCGATGTCACGATCAGGGCGGGGGTGATCGATAACGCCTCGCTCGACGAGGCGGCATGGGTGTCTGCCCGGCTCGCTCGCACCCTCGATGTAAGTGGTGGAACGCTGCGGCAGAGAACCGCGGTAGCTGCGGGCATCGTCGCACGCGGTGGTCGGGCGATCAACGGACGTGCCGGTGGTCGCCTCCGTTTGGACTGGATGCCCATAGGCGAGGCAACTGAGCCCAAATAGAAACAGAGGTGCTGTCTGTTCTACGCGGACCGCTCTCCACCAGCTGCAGGTACCCTTTTGAGCACGGGCCTTAGCTGGCGAGCGCTTGCCAAAGGCGCACTTCTGGAGTGAGCTCATTCGCCTAACCATAGCATCGCTCGCGCGCGTCGACGGAAAGGCAGGTGGCTGTTCTAGACAAGGTCGTTGGCATGGCGGCCTAAGCGGACGTTCGTTCACCCGTTTCTACAGGTCGGCCGGCGGCTCTACCGTACCTGCTGCATTGTCGGGCAGCCGTGCTGCTCCCTGGCTGAGGCTCGGATGGCAAGGAACCAGCGCGGTGACCTATCTCTTCCGGAAGGAGCCATGGGAGCCCTGTCGTCTTGGAAGTTGTCACCCTCTGCCTGTTTCTGCTGCTAGCGGTGGTCGTCAGTGGCGTTGCCTCGCGCCTGCTGCCGTCAGCTTTACCCCGTCCTCTCGTGCAAATCGCATTGGGCGCACTCATCGGCGCAGCAGCAACGCCATCGGTGGAGTTGGATCCCGAGCTGTTCTTCCTGCTGCTCGTGCCGCCGCTGCTGTTCCTGGACGGGTGGCGCATACCCAAAGACGAGCTGTTCCGTGATGGCAGGGCGGTCCTGGGCCTGGCACTTGGCCTCGTCTTTCTGACCGTGCTCAGCCTTGGAGTGTTCGTCCACTGGCTGATCCCGACAATCCCGTGGGCAGTGGCCTTCGCGCTGGCGGCCGTAGTTTCGCCTACTGACCCAATCGCGGTGGCCGCGGTGGCGCAGAAGGTGTCCGTGCCAAAGCGGATGATGCATATCCTCGAAGGCGAGTCCCTGCTCAACGACGCGTCCGGCTTGGTCTGCTTGCGTTTCGCCATCGCCGCTGCGCTGACGAGCACCTTCTCGCTCGCGGGCGCAGTCACGACTTTCGCGTGGATGGCCCTTGCCGGCGTCGCGATCGGTGCGGGAGTTACGTGGTTTGCTATTGCCGGGAAGGCGACATTCGCCCGCCATTTCGGGGACGATCAGGGGTCCAGCATCCTCGTCAGCCTCTTGCTGCCGTTTGGCGCCTACCTGGCGGCCGAGCACGTCCACGCGTCCGGGGTCTTGGCCGCAGCCGCGGCTGGAATAGCCATGACGTTCGCGGGCAGCGGCATCGCCGTCGGGGCGTCCACCCGTATCCGTCAGCGGGCCGTATGGGACATGCTGCAGTTCACGTTGAACGGCGTCATCTTCGTGCTGCTGGGCGAGCAACTGCCCGGCCTCCTCTCCGGCGCAAGCGAAGCGCTGGCGGGCACCGGTCATACCAGCGGCTGGTGGTTGCTCGTCTATGTCGTGGCCATAGTCACCGTGCTGGCGTTGCTGCGCTTCGGCTGGGTGTGGGTGTCGCTTCAGCTTACGCTCTTTCGCGCGCGCCGACGTGGCGACACGGAAGCCGGCAGCCCACCGCGCCGCATCGTGGCAGCGATGTCGGTGGCAGGTGCTCGGGGTGCGATCACTTTGGCCGCAGCGCTGACTCTGCCGCTGACGATGGCGGACGGCACGCCCTTTCCCGCCCGCGACCTGGTGATCCTGCTCGCGTCCGGCGTCATACTGGCGTCGCTGATCATCGCCGCGGCCGGTCTGCCTCTGCTGCTGCGCGGCCTCACCCTGCCCATGGACGAAGGCGCTGTCGGTGAGCGGGACCGCGTCCGTATCGCCACCGCCAAGGCTGCCATTGCCGAGATTGAGCGCGTCCAGCACGACTTGGCGACCGGTAGCGAGGAAGCCGACCGCTACACAAACGTCGCAGCTCGGCTGATGGCGCAGTACCGCGAACGCATCGACAGCATCGGCGTGGACGCAGAGCGCCGGATGGAAGCCGATCGCGATAGACAGATCGAGCGCGAACTCCGCCTTGCAGCAATTAGAGCTGAGCGGCGGGCAGTGTTCAAGTTAGCGGAGCGACGCGAGATCGGATTGACCTTGGCCGAGCAGATGGGGCGTGAGCTAGACCTGAACGACGCACGATTAACACGTTCGAGCTGAGCGTCAGCGGGCAACGACTAGATCCATAGGGCGTGGCCCAATACGAAAGCCAAGAGCGGCTTGGGTAACATCGGCCGCTACGATCCGTACCCAGACGCCCCGAGGGTAAGTATGTACTCCCGAAAGCAGCATTTCGTTGAGCGCGATCATTCTCGTCAACTGCTGCGTAGGAGTTAAGAGTTGAGGGCATGGAGCATGTCCTAGGCAGCAAGGATGGCCGAACTGCTCGGTTACCGGCAGCACCGAAGTGCCTATAACAGCTCTCGGGATCGGATCGTCACAATCGTCGTGCATCGCACCCCTGGAACGAAGCCTTCGCATGGAGCGCATCAACGTCGCCGCTCCTGCACGAGAGTGTCAGCGGAGCGATGCATAATCCCGCTGGAGCACACCGTGCGTTCCCACGTCGCGTTTTGCGCGGGACGGACCGCCGACCTCTCGCTACCAATAAGGACCGCTTCGTGATCACCGCACGGGCGACCAGAAGGGTGACGTCGGGCAATGCTGGACTCCACAGAGCTGCAAAACACGTTCCGCGAGGCTACGGAGTCGCTGCAACAGCGTGTGCTGAGAGGGCGGCGACTGGAGTGGAAGCCCGGCATGGTCGACGACTTCCTGGCCACGCTTCGCGCCGGCAAGGTCGTGACGCAGACCGCCTTCGACAGCGCGCATGGGATCAAGCCGTCGAAACCCGGTATCGAGGGGTTCGGCGCGGGTTCCGAGCAGGCAGGCCTCACTCGCGCCGCCGCTCATCCCGCGCCACCTACCCGTGCGCGCAGCACTGGACGCGAACTGGAGCCCTTCGCGCAACAGCGCGGGCGCGCAAACGCCATATCGTCGCCGACCCGTCCCGCGCCCCCGCTGTTCAAGGACTGGCGGACCGCCGCCTCGCGGATGACCGGCATCACCGACAGCATTGCGTGGGTCGAGGAAGCGATGGTCGGCGGCGGGGACATGATCCTCGACCCGTCATCGTTTCAGGTCGGTTCGATGGCGGTCGGCTATCAGGACGCGGCCTCGCCAACGGTCAAGGAATGTATCCGCGGCATGGCCGAACTGCTCGGCGACATGGGCCTGTTCGAACAGGTGACGATCGATCAGGGCAAGGAGATCGCGGGCGAGATCGCCAGTTGCCTGCCGGTGATCGGCGCGGTCGTCACGCTGAGCACCGGCACGGCGCAGGTGGTCAAGCTGGTTCTCGCCCGTCACAAGGTCGCCAAGCTCGACAAGAACGCCAAGCACATAACGCCTGGCGCGCCGGCGCTGGCCCTGGAACGCACCCGCGCGCTTCTTAATCGCCACTCAGTCCAGATGGCGACGCGCGCCGCGACGAACCTGACCGCGGGTGGGCTGGCGGTTGCCGGGCTGGCGGTGGACATGGGCGGGGTCAGCGGTCCGCTGTTGGGGTCGTCCGCTCGACCATCAATCTGATCATCACGATGACCAACATGGCGATCACGCTCGAGGAGATGCGGGTCGGCAATGCCATCCTTGACGCGGGCGGCCCCTTCGACCCGTCGCTGCTGGAGAAGTGCCCGATCCTCGGAACCTATATCCTGACCGAAGCCGAATCGAGCACCCTCTATGCTTTCCTCCAGGCCAAACCGCTCGACGCCGACTGGATGACGAAGGTCGACAAGTTGCGGCCGAAGATCCAAGCGGTGGTGCTGGTCGCGCATGCGATGCAGCGCCTCTCGCCGTTACAGCTCGTCGGACAAGCCGCAGGCGGAAAGGCCTTTGCGAAGGGCGACCAATTCATGAAGGCTGGTGCCCGCCATCTGCCCAAGAAGCTCGCGCATCAGGCGAAGATGGTCCAGCAGCGCGATCCCTCTGCTGTGCCGGCGTTCGCCGACTTTACGAAACGGTCGCGCCCGTAGCGCCGCGGTACGAGAGAGCGTGCCCCGTCAAGGCTACCCGCGGTTCTGTGGAGAGCGGCCGGTCACTCCCGCATCGTCGGTGGCGACAGAAGGATGACGAGTGCCGTTCCGGTCCGAAAGACCCAGAAGAGCCGAGGCAGGCGCTAACCGGTGGACTTCGCCAAGCCGATGGCGTGTAGCACTACCGCCTGGGCCAGCATGATTGCTAGCCACCAGGCCGCGTCGGCAAGGCTGGTTGGCCAGGCATGACCCCGCAGCGTGAGCGCAATCGTTAGCGCGGGCAGCAAAAAGCCGATCCAGATGATGAAGGCAGTCCCCAAAGCAACGGTCCACGGCCCCGCATCGACGGGAGCCAGGATGAGCGCACCGGCCAGGATCGACGCCAGCCAGAACAGCGCCAGCGTCGCCACTGCGAGCGTGAAGCCGTCGAGACGGGAGCGAAAGCCGAGGAACAGCACGGCCAATCCCACCAGAGTCGCCGCCACTATCGGGACGATGTTGCTGAGAATGTACTGCATGGGCACCTGATTCCGCTTCCGACGATCTCTCGCCACCAACGGCGTGGAACCTTGCTTGGGTTCTTGTCGATCTTCGTACATCAGGCTCGCAGCTGCCCGACCGATCCGCTCCGGGCGTCGTTCCGACCTCCAACCTACCGGCGGTCGGGCAGACGACGGCACGGCCGGCCGGCGCTCTCGCGGTAAGAAGACCCAGTTCCGGCCATTCGCGGCCTGTTTGCCGCTCGCCAACTTCGGCCACTGGTTCATGTCGGCTTTAAGGCCTTTCAAAACCCGGTCAGCCACGCGTGCGCCGCCAGCAGCCGCCCGATCATGCAGAACAGGTTGACGTAGCCGAAACCCCTACTCGCGTGTTCTCCGGATTGCGCGCGATCACTCGGGCATCGACGACATAGGCCCTGCCCATCACCCGAACACGAGCGCGCGGTGCGCGGAGACGCCGGCGGTCGCGCCGTCCGCCACTGCCCAGGCGATCGCGTGGGGCATGCGCGCGATGTCACCCGCGGCATAAACGCCGGGCACCGACGTCATCTTCTCGCCATCGGTGCGGATGACCGCACCCAGCGGCGTTTCGTTCAGCTCAAGCCCGAGCTGGCCTGCCAGCGGGCTGGAGAAGCGCGAGTCCGGGATCGTGTACAGCGCAACGGCGGCGCGCGTGCGACCGCCTCCCAGTTCGATGGCCGCAAGGTCCCGCCCGTCGCCGATCAGCCGCGCGATGGGAGCGGGCTCGACCGCCACATCCCGTGCGCCGAGGCCCGCTCGTTCGTCCTCGCTCAGCTGCGCACCGTTCAGATACAATGTCGTGGGTCCCCATTCTGCGATTAGGGCTGCCTGATGGATCGACATGGGTGCGCGGTACAGCACGCCGAGCGGCTGATCGCTGAACTCGATCCCGTGGCAGTACGGGCAATGCAGTACGCTGACGCCCCACCGTTCGCGCAGACCCGGGATGCCGGGCAGCTCGTCGGCCAGGCCAAATGCGAGGATCAGCTTACGCGCGGTGATCTCCACGCCGGCATCGAGCACCACGGTGAAGCCATCCGGGTCTGTCCGCGCCCCAACCGCTGCCTCGTCGATCAGCCGGACGGTGGGATAAAGAAGAAGCTGTTCGCGCGCGGTCGCGAGGATCGCGCGCGGATCGCTGCCGTCCTGCGCCAGGAACCCGTGCGAAGCGTGTGCGAAGCGGTTGCGCGGTTTGCCCGTGTCAATCACCGCAACCCGCCGCCGCCCGCGGGCCAGATAGGTCGCGGCCGACAGGCCGGCGAAGCCGCCGCCGACGACGATGGCATCATGCTGCATGGACATCCTCCAGAGTGGGTGAGACGCCCTGCTCCGCCATGCGCGCCTGGAAGTCGGCACTGAGCTGCGCGAGTGTGATCTCGCCGAAGCGCCGCAGCAGCGCCGCCTCGGCCTCGTCAAAGGCGTCGCCGAGAGTAGCGTTGACCGCCTGCTCGACGAGGCAGCCCGGAGCGTCGGTCCGGTTGCTCATGGCTAGGATCTCGGGATGGCCGAGCGCGTCGTAGACGTC
>Ga0325400_1005867_pt1 | contig 11619 bp, 11 predicted proteins | sample PopdelMetagenome_2_FD_205662 | JGI IMG/M metagenome (GOLD analysis project Ga0325400, IMG submission 205662) | Populus deltoides microbial communities from Bellville, Georgia, United States - Xylem-PdKOR-R1 | ecosystem: Host-associated > Plants > Phyllosphere > Stem > Wood/Secondary xylem...
CAGGAGCACGACGGCCGCGCCCGGGTCGGTGGCGACCCCACGACCCGCGCGGCCCACCTGCTGGTAGTAGGACACCGGCGAGGAGGGCGCGCCGAGGTTGACCACGAACCCGAGGGTGGCGTCGAAGCCCATGCCCAGCGCGCTGGTGGCGACCAGCGCCTTGACCTCGCCGCGCATCAGCGACTCCTCCAGCGCCTGCCGCTCGGTCGGCTCGGTCTGGCCGGAGTACGCCGCGACGTCGTGGCCTCGCGAGCGCAGGTAGTCGGCGACCTCGGCGGTGGCGGCGACGGTGAGGCAGTAGACGATGCCGGACCCGGGCTGCTCGGCGAGGTGGTCGGCGAGCCAGGCCAGCCGCTGCTGGGCCGTCTTGAGGTGCACGACCCCCAGGCGCAGCGACTCCCGGTCCAGCGAGCCGCGCAGCACGAGGGTGTCGGCGCCCATCTGCTCGGCCACGTCGGTGGTGACGCGGGCGTTGGCGGTCGCGGTGGTGGCCAGCACCGGGATGCCGTCGGGCAACTCGCCGAGCAGCGTGCGGATGCGGCGGTAGTCGGGACGGAAGTCGTGGCCCCAGTCGGAGATGCAGTGCGCCTCGTCGACCACCAGCAGCCCGCAGGTGGCGGCCAGGCGCGGCAGGACCTCGTCGCGGAACCCGGGGTTGTTGAGGCGCTCGGGGCTGACCAGGAGCACGTCCACCTCGCCCGCGGCGATCGCGGCGTGGCTCTCCTCCCACTGCTCGAGGTTGGTGGAGTTGATGGTGACCGCGCGGATGCCGGCCCGCTCCGCGGCGGCGATCTGGTTGCGCATCAGGGCCAGCAGCGGGGAGACGATCACCGTCGGACCGGACCCGCGCGAGCGGAGCAGGAGGGTGGCCACGAAGTAGACCGCCGACTTGCCCCACCCGGTCTTCTGGACGACCAGGGCCCGGCGGCGACCCTCCACCAGGGCCTCGATCGCGCTCCACTGGTCGTCGCGCAGCACCGCGTCGTCGCGGCCGACCAACGCCCGCAGGTGGCGCTCGGCCTCGGCCCGGGAGTCGGTCTCGGTCTGGGCGCCGACGGTGGTCGTGGTCATGCCGCGTGTCTACCAGCGCCCGCCGACGTCGTACGCCGGTGCTCCACAGGCACCGGCCCGCCGGTCAGCGCAGCCGGGGCAGCACCTCGCGAGCGGCCTGCTCCAGCACGGCCTCCGACCCGGCGTACGGGCCGTCGGGGCGGGGCCAGTGGGTGATCGCGTCGGTGAACCCGAGCTCGCCGGCCCGGCCGACCACCTCCTCGAAGTGGTCGGCGCTCTCCAGGCTGAAGACGGGTGCGGAGTCCAGGTGCAGGTGGCGCTGGAAGCCGGCGGCGTCGCGGTCGGCGTCGGCCAGCGCCTCCTCGAGCACCCGCGCCGAGTCCGCCAGGCCGGACCACCAGTCCTCGAGCGTGTCCGCCTTCGGACCCGTGGTGACCCATCCGTCGCCGTGGTGCGCGGCGTACCGCACCGACCGGGGCCCTTTGCCCGCGACGAGGAGGGGTACGTCGGCCCTGGGGAGGGTGCGTGCGTCGCGCAGGGAGAACCACTCCCCCGTCTGGTCCACGTGGTCCTCGGCGCGCAGCCGGCCGAGCACCGCGACGAACTCCCGGAACCGGTCGGCCCGCTGGCGAGGGGTCAGGTCGGGGCCGCCGAGGATGCGGGAGTCGAGGTCTCCGCCGGCACCGACGCCGAGGAGGAACCGGCCGCCGCTGACGTCGTCGAGCGCCTGGGCGTCGCGCCAGAGCAGGTAGGGGTGCCGGAAGTTGGGTGAGGCGACGAAGGTGCCCAGGCCGATCGCCGAGGTGACCGCGGCCGCGGCGGCCAGCGTCGGGGTCGAGCTGCGCCACGGGCTGTCGGGCAGCCCGCCCCACACGAGGTGGTCGTAGGTCCAGGCGTGGTCGAACCCCATCTCCTCTGCGGCGGTCCAGCGGGGACGGGCCTCGGCCCAGGGGAGGTCGGTCAGGATCGTGATGCCCAGGCGCACGCGGTGAACCTAGCCCGTCCCGGGCCGCGGGTCGGTCGTGCCGCGAATCTGTAGTGTTTGGGTAGTCATGGTCTAGGTTGGGGTTCGTGACCACGACCGAGCTCCCGATCACTCCCGCGGAGGCGACCTCGCCCCGCGAGGCCCGCCGGATCGCGTCCGCCTCGGCGGTCGGCGCGGTCATCGAGTGGTACGACTTCTTCCTCTACGGCACCGCCGCCGGCCTGGTCTTCGACCGGCTCTACTTCAACGGTCTCGACGGCCCGGCGGCCCAGTTCGCGGCGTTCGGCACCTTCGCGGTCGGCTTCGTCGCCCGGCCGGTCGGCGGGTTGATCTTCGGACACCTCGGCGACCGGGTCGGCCGCAAGACGATGCTGATCTGGACCCTGCTGATCATGGGCGTCGGCACCGCGGCCATCGGCCTGCTGCCGACCTACGACCAGATCGGGGTCTGGGCGCCGGTGCTCCTGGTGACCCTGCGGGTGCTGCAGGGCATCGGCGTCGGCGGGGAGTACGGCGGCGCCGTGCTGCTCGCGGTCGAGTTCGCGCCCCCGGCCCGCCGGGGGTTCTTCGGCAGCTTCGCCCACATCGGCGTGCCCGGCGGGCTGTTCCTCGCCTCGGGCGCGTTCTCGATCGCCAGCCTGCTGCCCGACGAGGGCTTCCTGGCCTGGGGCTGGCGGGCCTGCTTCCTGGTCTCGATCCTGCTGTTGGCCATCGGGGCCTGGATCCGGCTCAGCGTCATGGAGACCCCGGCGTTCCGGGAGGTGCAGGCCGAGAAGCACGTGGTGGCCAACCCGGTCGGCGAGCTGGTGCGCCACCAGCCGCGGACCCTGCTGCTGGGTATGGGCACCCGCTTCGTGGAGGGCTTCACCTTCAACCTGTTCTCGGTGTTCCTGCTCGCCCACGCCGTCAACGAGATCGGCTACGAGCGCTCCACGGTCCTGCACGCGATCATGCTCGGCGCCTTCGTCGGGGTCGTGCTCGTCCTGGTCTCCGGGCACCTGTCGGACCGCTTCGGCCGGCGCCCCGTCTTCGCGGTGGGGGCGGTGCTGGCCCTGCTCTTCGCCTTCCCCGCAGCACGACTCGTCGAGGGCGGCACCACGACCGGCATCGTGGTGGTGATGCTGGGCGGGCTCGGGCTGGTCTACGGGACCGTCTACGGCCCACTCGCCTCGTTCTGGAGCGAGCTGTTCGCCACCCGCTACCGCTACTCGGCCCTCAGCACGCTCTACCAGGTCTCCGGGATCCTCGCCTCGGGCCTGACCCCGCTGATCGCGGCCTGGCTCGTCGCCCGCGCCGGCGGCGGCCTCTGGATGGTCGCGGTGTACACCGTCGTGGTGGCGGTGATCAGCCTGGTCTGTGCCTGGCGGCTGCCCGAGACGCGCGGGCGCGACCTCACCGTCGAGCCGCCGGCGGAGGGGCGAGGGGCTCGCGCGGCTGGTCCCGTCTAGGTCCGCGGACCGGCGGCGCCGCGGACCCGGAGCAGGACCGGCACCAGCCCGAGCGCCAAGAGGCCGGAGGAGACCGAGAGGGCGGGGAAGCCGGCCGTGGCGACGACCCAGCCCGAGGCGACGCCCCCGCCCGCACCGGCGAGCGCCACGAGCACGTCGATGGTGCCCTGGGTCTGCGCCCGGGTGGCCGGGGACGTGGCGTCCACGACCAGGGCGGTGCCCGAGATCAGGCCGAGGTTCCAGCCCAGGCCCAGGAGCACGAGGGCGAGCACCGTCCAGACCAGCGAGTCCGCCGGGTCGGCCGCGGCGACCACCCCGGCGAGCAGCAGCACCAGCCCGGCGGCCGCGGCGACCGGGATGCGCCCGAGCCGGTCCACCAGCACCCCGGTGAGCGGGGAGGGGAGGAACATCGCGGCGATGTGCAGGCTGATCACCAGGCCGACCTCGTCGAGCCCGTGGTCGTGGGCCCGCATGTGCACCGGCGTCATCGTCATGATGGCGACCATCGCCAGCTGGGTCAGCACCATCGTCGTGGCGCCCGCCAGGACCCCGGCACGCGAGATCGGCGCCGGCGCCCCGTCCTCGGGACCGGTGTCCCCCGACTCCAGCCGCCGGGCGAGCAGGAGCGGGTCGGGACGCAGTAGCGCGACCAGGAGGGCGCCGGCGCCGAGGTAGGCCACGGCCGCCAGCAGGAAGGGCCCGCTCAGCGCCGGCAGGCCGAGCCCCGTGGCAAGGCCGCCGAGCGGGTCGACCAGGTTGGGCCCCGCGACCGCGCCGAGGGTGGTCGAGACCAGGGCGACGCTGACCGCTGTGCCCCGCTGCTCGGGCAGGGCCAGGTCGGTGCCGGCGTACCGGGCCTGCAGGTTGGACGCGGTGCCCGCTCCGTAGACGAGCAACGCGACCAGCAGCAGCGGGACGCTGTCGACGGCGGCGGCGACCACGACCCCCGTCGCGCCGAGCCCGCCTGCCACGAACCCGGCACCGAGCCCGATCCGTCGACCCCAGCGGCGGCTCCCGCGCCCGACGAGGTAGGCCGCGAGGGCGGAGCCGAGGGTGAACAGCGCCACCGGCAGCCCGGCCAGTCCGTCGCCGCCGAGCATCTGCTGGGCCAGGAGCGCGCCGACCGTGACGCCCGCGGCGAGACCGGCGCCACCCAGCACCTGGCTGGCCACGACGACCCGGAGCGTGCGCCGCTGCACCCAGGCCCGCTCGGACTCGCCGACCAGCACCGGGGCGGCAGCCGGGACCTCCTCGGTCGTCACGCCGGGCACGGTACGCCGTGCGGCCGGGACCGCCGGGCTAGGTCCGAGGCGGCAGCCCGAGCGCGGCGCGTGCCGCGTCGTGCACCATGACGACCTGCGTCCGGATCGCGTCGGCCGCGATCGGCCCGTCGGGCCACGTCACCCGGAGGGTGGCCTCACCGGTGGCGTCGACGACGTGCCAGGTGCCGCCGTCGACGTCGACCCCGGTCATCTCGGCCGCCGTCGCCGCCGGGTAGCCGTGGGCGAGGGCGATGACCAGGCTGTCCTCGGCGTGGTCTGAGTTCATGTGGGTCAGCACCCGGTCGACCACGGCGTCGTCGAAACCCTCGCTCACCGCCACCTCACCTGCTCACCAGATCCGGACCCGCTGGTCGGGGTCGAGCCACAGGCCGTCGCCGGGGGCGGTGGCGAACACCTCGTGGAACTCCTCCAGGTTGCGCACGATGTTGGCGCGCAGCTCCGGCGGGGAGTGCGGGTCGGTGGTGAGGTACTGCCGCTCCTGCTCGGGGCGGCGCTTGGTGCGCCACACGTAGCCCCAGTTGAGGAAGACCTTCTCGCGCCCCTCGCGGGTCACCTCGCGACCGGCCGCCTCCTCGCTGAGCACGTAGGCGCGGTGGCCGATGGTCAGCCCGCCGAGGTCGCCGATGTTCTCCCCGACCGTCAGCGACCCGTTGACCCGCTCCTCGGGCAGGTTGCGTGGGCTGAACCCGTCGTACTGCTCCTTGAGCGCCTGGGAGCGGACCTCGAAGGCGGCCTTGTCGGCGGGGGTCCACCAGTCGTGCAGGTTGCCGGCGCCGTCGTACTGCGCCCCCTGGTCGTCGAAGCCGTGCCCGATCTCGTGGCCGATCACCGCCCCGATGCCGCCGTAGTTCTCGGCCGGGTCGGCGTCGGGGGCGAAGAAGGGCCGCTGCAGGATCGCGGCGGGGAAGCAGATCTCGTTGGTGCCGGGGTTGTAGTAGGCGTTGACCGTCTGCGGGAGCATGAACCACTCGTCGCGGTCGACCGGGGCGCCGATCTTGGCCAGCTCGCGATCGGTCGAGAAGGCCGCCGCGGCGGCCGCGTTGGCGACCAGATCGTCGCCCACCTCCAGCTTGGAGTAGTCCCGGAACTCGTCGGGGTAGCCGATCTTGGGCCGGAACGTGCCGAGCTTGTCGAAGGCCCGCTGCTTGGTCTCCTCCGTCATCCAGTCCAGCGCGGCGATCGAGGTGCGGTAGGCCTCGAGCAGGTTGGCCACCAGCTCGTCCATCTGCGCCTTGGAGTCGGGCGGGAAGTGGCGGGCGACGTACTGCTTGCCGACCGCCTCCCCGATCGAGCCCTCCACGAAGGAGATACCCCGCTTCCACCGGGCACGCAGCTCGGGCGTGCCGGACAGGGTGCGGCCGTAGAAGTCGAAGTTGGCCTCGACGAAGTCGTCGGTCAGGAAGGGCGCCATCGACCGCAGCACCCGGGTCGTCAGCCACTCCTGCCAGCGGGACAGCTCGACCTCGCCGAGCAGGCCCGAGAGGTGGGCGAGGTACGACGGCTGGCGCACGACCACCTCGGCCAGCGTCTGCTCGCCGCCGCCGAGGTTGGTGACGTAGGCCTTCCAGTCGAAGGCCGGGCACAGCTCCTCGAGCTCGGCACGGGTGAGCAGGTTGTAGGTCTTCTGCACGTCGCGGGTCTCGGCGCGCTCCCAGTGGCCGGCGGCCATCTGGGTGTCGAGCTCGAGCACCCGGGCGGCGGCGGCCTCGGGGTCAGGGTGTCCGCCGAGGGTCAACAGCCGGGCGAGGTAGGCGACGTACGCCGTCCTGGTCTCGGCGTGCTTCTCGTCGCGGTAGTAGGACTCGTCGGGCAGGCCGAGGCCGCCCTGACCGAGGTGGAAGAGGTAGCGGTCGGAGTCGCGGGCGTCGGTGTCGACGTAGGACCCGAAGAGCCCGAACCCGCCGATCCGCTCGGCCTCGCCGAGGAACGCCGCCAGGTCGCGCACGTCGCGGAGGGCGGCGACGGCGTCGAGCAGCGGCCGGACCGGCTCGGTGCCGCGGCGCTGGAGGGCGTCGGTGTCCATGAAGGAGGCGTAGAGCGCGGAGATCTTGCGCGCCTCCTCCGCGGCGACCGGGTCGCCAGCGGTCACGGTCTCGCCGGGGTCGGCGGCCAGCGACTCCACGATCTCGCGGACCTGCTGCTCGGCCGCGTCGGCCAGGGACACGAAGGCCCCCCAGCTCGAGCGGTCGGCCGGGATCTCCGCCTCGGCCAGCCAGCGGCCGTTGACATGGCCGAACAGGTCGTCCTGGGGTCGGATCGCGGGGTCCATGCCCGGGCGGGCGTCGTCGAGGATGCTCACGGGTTCGAGGCTAGCCGCGGCCAGGCGGCGGTCCTAAGGTCCCTCCATGAGCCTCCACGTCGTCGCCGTCATCCCGATCGACCCCGCCCGGGCGGAGGAGGCCGCCCCCGTGCTCGCCTCCCTCGCCACCGCCACCCGCGACGAGGAGGGGTGCCTCGCCTACGACGTCTTCGAGTCGGCCTCGACCCCCGGCACCTTCGTCACCGTCGAGGAGTGGACCGACCAGTCCGCCCTCGACGGCCACCTCTCCCAGCCGCACACCGCCAGCGCCATCGAGACCGCCACCCCGATGCTCGTCGGCGAGATCGCGATCCACCCGCTCACCCCGCGCTGAGGCCACGCCGGCGGGCGATCCTCCGCCTGAGCGGACTCAGCCCGCCACGAAAGCGTCACCGCGCAGCACCGGCACGACGTGCGAGGCGTCGTGCGCCGCCGCGACCTCGACGTCCTCGGCGAATCCGGCCTCGATCAGCTCGCGACCGCTGGCGCACTCCCGCACCCGCTCGCCGAGCGCGTCCGCGACTGCGTCGAAAGAGGCGGCCGCTGCGTGCGCCTCGGGGCTCCAGCCGGCGTCGCCGCTCTGCGCCCGCAGCGCCGACAGCACCGCCCCCGCACCCCAGAGGTCCTCCGCCGCGGGCCGCAGCGACCCGTCGGGCCACCGCTCGCCGGCGGCCACCACCGCGAGCCGGGCCCCGGCCGCCACCCGCGGCGCCAGCCACGAGGCGACGGTGGAGGCGTTGCGCAGGCAGGCACCCACGACCTCGACCCCCGAGTCGGCGAGGCCGAAGGCGATGCTCGACCCGTTCGGTGACGGCAGCACCAGCCGCGGCAGGTCGTCGACCGACGGTCGGGTGAGCAAGGCCGCGGCCGAGAGGCTCACCGCGGCCCCGCCGAGGTCCCGCGCCTCGAGCCGGCCGACGGCGAGCACCGCGTCGCGGGCCGCGGCGTACGCCGCCGCTCCGTCGTCGCGCCACCGGTAGGGGAACACCTCGACCCCACGCCCCACCGCGACGTCGAGGGTGGTGGTGAAGGACAGCACGTCGACGACCACCGCGACGTCGACCGCGGGCGGCCGGCGGCGACCGCGTCTCCCCCGGTCGGCCCCTGCTCGAGGCGGACGGAGTACGACGCCTGCGCGTGCGTCCCGGCGCTCACCCCGGTCGCCTCACCGCAGCTCGACGACCAGCTTGCCGGTGGCGCGGCGCTCGTCGAGGTCGGTCAGGGCCTGCCCGAAGTCCTCGAGCGCGTACGTCGCCCCGACCGGCGGCTTGACCACGCCCGAGGTCATCATCGGCACCAGCCGCTCCCACTGCTCGCGCATGTAGCCGGGCCGGACCATGGCGAAGGCGCCCCAGCCCACACCGCGGACGTCGGTGTTGTTGAGCAGCAGCCGGTTGACCTTGATCTCCGGGATGCCCTGGCCGGAGGCGAAGCCGAGGACGAGCAGACGCCCCAGCGGGGCCAGGGAGCGGACCGAGTCGAGGAAGACGTCGCCACCCACCACGTCGACGACCACGTCGACCCCGCGTCCGTCGGTCAGCTCCTTCACGGGGCCCTTGAACCCGTCGAGGAGGACGACCTCGTCGGCGCCCGCCGCCCGGGCGACCTCACCCTTGGCGTCGGTCGAGACGACCGCGATCGTGCGCGCGCCCATCCCCTTGGCCACCTGGATCGAGGCGGTGCCGACCCCGCCCGCGGCGCCGTGCACCAGGACGGTCTCGCCCTCGCGCAGTCCCGCCCGGGGGCCCAGCGCGAACTCCGCGGTCAGGTAGTTCATCGGCAGCGCCGCGCCCTCGACGTAGGACAGGGCGTCGGGCAGGGGAAAGACCGAGTCGGTGGGGAGGGCGACCCGCTCCTGGGCGCCGCCCCACGGTCCGACCGCCGCGACCCGGGCCCCCGGCTCGAGGCCCGACCCCTCCGGCGCGCTGACCACGGTGCCGGCGACGTCGACGCCGAGGGAGAACGGCGGGTCCGGCTTCATCTGGTACTCCCCGCGGCTGAGCAGCAGGTCCGGGAAGGCGACCCCGACCGCGTGGACCTCGACCAGCACCTCGCCCTCACCCGGTGTCGGCTCGGGCAGGTCGTTCACGACGACGTCGGCGGGTCCGGTGGTGGTCACGACCTGGGCTGCGCGCATGGTCGCCACCCAACCAGACCCCCACCGGCCAGACCCCCACCAGACCGGGTGCCGCCCGGCCCCGAAGCACCGTCGTGAGGCTCGACGACCGGCTGCGCGCCATGACGATGCACGCGACCGCGCGCTACGCCGTCCACTACGGCCGCGACCTGCGGTTCGCCGGGCGTGACCTGCCCCGCCCCCGGGTGGTGCACCACGAGACGCGCCACGGCCGGGTGCGCTCCTTCGAGCACGCCGCACCCGACGGCGACCACACCGGCCCGGCGTACGTCCACCTCCACGGCGGGGCCTGGCTGATGCGCCACCCGCGGATGGACGAGTGGTGGTGCCGGTACGTCGCGGCGACCGCCGGGGTGCGGGTGGTCAACGTCGACTTCCGGACCGGGCCGTACGTCGCCTACCCGGTCGCCCAGCACCAGGCCCACGACGTGGCGGCCGCCGTGGCCGAACGGGCGCCGGTAGCCGTGGGCGGCTTCTCCAGCGGCGGCGGGATGGCGGCGTCGGTCTGCCTGCAGGCCCGCGACCTCGGCTCCTTCGTCCCCCGTCTGCAGGTGCTCGGCGTGCCCGCCCTCGACCTGGCGAGCGACCTGCCCGCCGGCGCCGGGATGATCAGCCCCTCGCTCCGGGCGCTGGTGCGGCGCGTCTACTTCCCCGACCCGGCGACCCGGGCCGAGCCGTACGCCTCACCCGTCCTCGCCCCCGACCTGTCGGGCCTCCCGCCGGCGGTGGTGATGACCGCCGAGCGCGACACGCTGCGCCGCGACGGCGACACCTACGCCCGGCGGCTGCGCGAGGCCGGGGTCGAGGTGAGCCACGACGTCACCCCCGGCGCCGACCACTACTTCCTCACCGAGGACCCGGTCCGGGCGCGGACCACGATGGCGATGGCGGCGGACCGCATCCGGGACGCGCTCGTGGACACGGCCCTCTCCGAGGACCGGGCTCAGGAGTAGCGGTGGTTCTTGGCGGTGTGCCCCTGCTCGCGGGTGCAGGTCTTGCCGCCCATGTTGCGGTGTCCGCAGAGCTCGTCGGTCGGGGGTGCCGCGGCTGCGGGGGCGGCCTTCGCGGCCGGGGCGGCGGTCTGGGCAGCCCGCGCCGGCGGCGCCACCGGCGCGTCCGCCGTACGACGGCTGGGCCGGGACGCGGCCCGGGCCTGGTCCTCGGCATAGCGGGCTTCGCGCATCGCGCGCAGGGCGTCGAGCTTGCTCATCGGCGGGTCACGTCCGCAGCCTAGAGGTGGGCACCGACACCCTGCCGGCTCCCGGCCGGCGACCTAGGGTGGATCCGTGGCGACCTCCCCGGGCCTGGCGATCTACGACGGCCACTGCGGTTTCTGCACCTGGTGCGTCGAGCAGCTGCTGGCCCACTCCGAGGCCACCGTCGTGCCGTGGCAGTCGATGGGCGCCGACCAGCTGATCTCCCTCGGGCTGACCGAGGCCGACGTCAGCGAGCGGGTCTACTGGGTCAGGGCCGACGGTCGGGTCGCCGGCGGTGGGGCGCGCGCCGTGGGTCACGCCCTGCGGGCCTGCCGCGGGCCCTTCCCGCTGGCAGGCCGCGCGGTTCTGCTGCCGTTCGTGCTGCCGGTGGCCGAGGTCGTCTACCGCTTCGTGGCCCGGCACCGGGGCCGGCTGCCCGGGGTCCAGCCCGCCCTGGACCGGGAGGACCCGGACCCCCGCCTCGGCGTCCCGGGCGCGACTGGTGCCTGAGCACCCCGGTCTCCGTGAGTCCGAGCTGGTCCTCGCCGGCGGAGCCCGCACCCTGCGGGTCTGGGACAGCCATCCCGGTGACACCCAGCGGCTGGCCGTGCACTGGCACCACGGGTCGCCCGGGATCGGCTTGCCGCCCACCCCGCTGCTCGGTCTCGCCGACGAGCTGGGGCTGCGGTGGGTCGCGCACACCCGACCCGGCTACCCCGGCAGCACCCACAGCCCCGGCCGCACCATCGCCGACGAGGCCGCCGACGTCGAGGCCGTCCTCGACGTGCTGGGCCTCGATGCGGTGGTGCCGTTCGGCCACTCCGGGGGTGGCGCGCACGCGCTCGCCGTCGCGGCCGGGCTGCCCGTGCTGGTGCCGGCCGCCGTCACGATCTCCGGGCTGGCCCCGCACACCGAGCTGGGGGTCCGCGGCTTCGACTGGTACGCCGGGTTCGGTCCGGCGGGCATGGCCGAGATGCAGGCCGCCGCCAGAGGTCGGTCCCACCTCGTGGCGCACCTGGCGACCGCCGGCGACGAGCCGGACTTCACCCCGGCCGACGTCGAGGCGCTGGAGGGCCGCTGGTCGTGGTTCCTCGACGCGGTGCGCCCCGCCTTCGCCGAGGTCGACCCCGATGCCGGTGGCCCGGGCGTCCCGGAGGGCTTCCTCGACGACGACCTCGCGCACACCTCGCCCTGGGGCTTCGAGCCGGCCACGATCGACTGCCCGGTGCTCGTCGTCCACGGCGGCCGGGACGCCGTCGT
>Ga0325400_1005872_pt1 | contig 11618 bp, 6 predicted proteins | sample PopdelMetagenome_2_FD_205662 | JGI IMG/M metagenome (GOLD analysis project Ga0325400, IMG submission 205662) | Populus deltoides microbial communities from Bellville, Georgia, United States - Xylem-PdKOR-R1 | ecosystem: Host-associated > Plants > Phyllosphere > Stem > Wood/Secondary xylem...
GATCCTCTTGAGATCAGCGTAGGAGTACCTAGTGGGATTCAGTGATCTGTAATCATCCAAAAACATTTCAACCCTGGCTTGATATTCTCTTTGTGTTTTATCGTTGCTATAGGCGCGGTAGAGTGCACTAATCACTATTGCAAAAAGGAAGAATCCTAAAATCACACCTGCATATCAACATTCTGAGTCAGGAAACTCTTTTTTTTTGGGAAGTAATGTATTGAACCAAGTGTAAAATTGAGATGGAGATTTGAGCAGACTACAAACCAGTAATCAGTAGCTTTCGCCGCACATCTGTAAAGGATTGAACACTTATTAGCTTCTCAGTTTAAGGCAATTGGTAAATCATGAAAGCAACAAAAAACGAAATTGTTTCTAGTGTTTTTTTATTTACATATTCAAATGCCAATTATTAATTTGAAAAAAGGAAGAACGATAGAAAAGCATACCTTTAGTGTGCGGAAGATTGCTGTAGCATTCAGTTTCAGAAGATCCACAAGGTGGATTGGACCAAGACATAGTAACGTAATTTTCTGCAAGCAACATCCTATATGAAATTCCATAAATGTTGTACATCTTGGTACAAGATAACAAATCAGAGTTACTGATAGTGGTACTTGAGTCACAGGCATAAACTTCATGGTTAAAAGTACTCAGACATGGGATTTTATACACGAGCCCAGAACTTTTCTCACTAGAAAGTGAACAATTGAACAAGGTCCAATCATACAGCCAATCCTTCGTAATTTGGAAGTGAGAAGCCCCTAAACTGAAGTTTAAACGTTGCCTTAGAAAGCAACCTTGAGGATCCCTTGCATAAATAAGTCGATATCTATAGTCAATTCTTTCGATGTGGAGACTCAATCCAGTTGGCAGCTTAAGCACTGTGCTGTTGACCTCCGAGCAGGATAGATCAAACCCGGGATAACCACAGTGGTCTGGTTGTTTGTCCTTGATTCGGAAAGGAAATCGGATGTCAGGGCCACGGTTTCCACATGATCCTGTGCAGTTCGAGCTTGCTCCATGGCCTGCAAGGAAGACAATGAAAAAGAAGAACAAACACGTAACCATTTCTGATGAATAATTCATAATCTCCACACTCCTCTTACGATTTTATCTGCATGTGCTGATATAGTTTTGGTCTTTCAGAAAACTCATGTAGTCCTTGGATGGGCGAGTCCTTTACAGTACTGTAGTACACGCGTCCTTGCATGAGAATTTATTTACTCCGTCGATCTAGTGTGATGCTCCTCCCTTTGACATTCCTCCGCTCACAAACATGTGGGATCCACTTATTCCGTTTTATTTAGATGTGAGTGAGCAAGCATTGCACTAAATACACGATAATAATTAGGGGTGAGCATTATTTCAAACGGTTTGGCTTGGATAAAAAAAATATATAACCAAGGCATTTTGAAAAAAATTAGTTGATAATGGTTTGGTTTGGATAAAATAATATATAACCGAACCAAATTTTTGTTAAAAAAAATTTGAATTGAATAAAATAAAAGAACCAAATTAATTGGTTTAGTTTGATTTTTTTAAAAAAAATTAGTTAATGGACCTTTAGTTGAGTAATTTTGACTAGTTTTAGAGGCTATTTGTTTACACAGTCACACCATATTTTTTTTAAAATTAATTTTTGAATGTTTTTAGATTGTTTTAATGTGCTATATCAAAAATAAATTTAAAAAAATAAAAAAAATATTATTTTATTGCATTTCCAAACAAAAAATATTTTAAAAAATAATCACTACTACAATGTCAAACACTACCTTAATTTAATGAGATTTTAGTTTATAACATACCTTTAGTTTATAACATACCTCTAGTTTTTAATAAGTTTTTTTTTTTATTTAGTTTGGTTTGATGCAGATTCATATAATTTGATTTGGATTGATTTTTAAAAAAAAATTAAAATTGAAACTCAACTGAAACCTTTTTAAATTTTAGTGTAATTACAAGTATTGGTATTAAAAATATTATTATTAATTTTTTTATTATTCTTTTTTTAGTATAATTAGTTTTTAGATTATTAATAATACAAATATTATTGTTTGTTTTGTTGATATTTTTTTGTATAATTAATATTAAAAGAATTATTATATTTTTCTTAATATAAAAAAATATTACTATGTTTTTAGTATAATTAATAGTGTTGATCTCAAAACTATTATTTGTTCTCTTAATATAATTTTTTAGTATATTAATAGTATTAATCTCTAAAATATTATTATATTTGGTGTTATAAATAATATGATTTTTATAATAATTCATATTATTGCTACTAAAAATATTATTATTTGTATTATAAAAATTTTAGTATTTTCATTAAAATTTATAAGAGCATAAATATTATTATCATTAATAAATTTTAAAAAAACCTGTTATTAGTATGAAAAAAACCTTGTTGGGACACGTGGCGCTTGGGTTCCCTCCTGAGAGTGGACAGCGCAAGCGCCACGTGGTGCTTGACCTGCTTCCTCTTGGCTGCAGTCCAAGCGTCAGGTGGCGCTTTTAATTCTTAATCATTGACTCGAGAGTCAATCTAGTCTAAGGTCTAGGTTGTGCATCAGGTAGAATAATATCGATGATGTCGAGCTTTTCTTAATTCAAAAAAACATTTAATTTTTCAATGGTGGATCCACTATTAACTATGGCACAACCGCAGGTTACAAGAAGCAGCAAAGAGCTGCTTCTTGTGATGGGAAAATAGATGAACAGTGGAGCATGCTCCAGTGTTCATGTTTAAAAATTACGCAATTAACATGCTTTTGTTGTTGAGGGCTTGAACCAGCACATGGAAATCCGAAATACTTGATATTTTTTTTAATTATTATGAGTAAGAGTTATTTGTATTTATTACTTATATCATTATACTTGGTATTTTTTTTAAATTATTATGAGTAAGAGTTATTTGTATTTATTACTTATATCATTATTTTATAAAATAATTATATCCAAAAAATAGAAATAATTCTACATCATAAATTAATAACAAATTTTTATCATTTGTGTCATATTTAGCATAAACAGTAATATTTAATATAAACATGATTTTATTTATAATGCCATGTAAACATGATTTTTTATTAAAAAAAAATTAATGCAAAAGTTACATAACTTGTTATTATAGTTATAACCCAACATTAAAGTTATAAGTTTGATGAATTAACTCAAATTAATTTAAAATATAAAGTTTTGATTTAATTTTTTTAAAATTAAATTAGGTTTTATTCTGATTTTAATTGATTCATAAATTAACCTGTTTAATTCATTAATTTTAATTAAATTAATTTTCATCCAGTTAGATATAAAACTCAGGTCGGTTAGGTTTATCAAAGCTAAAAATGCATTGAACCGGGTCCGATCCAATAAAATAAAATAAAAAAAATTATTTTTAATTGTGTTTTATTCGAAAGACTAGTGTTAAATATTATTTCATGATGTAATAGCAATAGTTAAATTTACAATATTTAAATTAAAAACCATCAATATTAATATATATATTTTTAAATTATTTTATAACCTCAATTTCAAAAGCATTCTTAACCAAACACATTAAACTACTTTTTGTTCAACCTCAATTTCAACCACATTTTTAATCAAACACCTATTTTTTCAAACCAACCTCAACTAAAAGTACTTTTTATAAAATAACTTTTTTCAAACCACAACCACAACAACTACCGCAATACCAAACACGCTCTTAATTAGCTTGTTCGTACATGTTTGATCAAGTTTAGAAATGCTGTTTTAAATTTCAATTTTTTTATTAAAAATTATTTTTTATATATTTTTAAATTATTTTAATACGTTGATCTCAAAAATTATTTTTATAAAATAAAAAAAATTAATTTAATATATTTTTAAATAAAAAATACTTTGAATTGCTATCACAATCCCATATAAACTTTAATGTCCTGGCTGCAATGAAAATATAAAAGGTTTTTGCTCAGAAGCTCCTATATACTTTGAAGGTTTTTGCTTAACTCCATTATCACAGTTTGACAATATCAAATCACTTATCTATGATTAAATTGCACATGCATTATACTTAAATTGTGTTCTTAATTCTTTCTTCATAAAAAGCTACATACCATTAACAAAAGAAAAGGAAACAGAAATCAAAATTTGTTTGCTGGGTCTATGCTCTAATTAATTAGGTTTAGCTATGTGTGCTTCTATTAATTTCTCTAAATTCTATGTATTAGCAAAGGAAAAAAATTATTATCCCTATTAATATTTTGGATATTATTTTTTTAAAAGTATTTTATCCTTATATTACAAGTGAATAATATATTATTCTTGCCAAAAATAAATTTTTAGTATTTTTAAAATATAGGATAAAATCCTTTGAAATTTTACAAACTTGTTGTAAAATCCATACAATATTTTTTTAAACCATGCCACAATAATTTATATTTAAAAAAAATACTCAAATAATTTTAAGAATTTTTTTTTCCATATGCAAGGGAAAAAAAATCTTTTTTCAATATTTTATTTAGATTTTGTTTGGCAAAAACTCATTTTACTTAAAACCAAAACTGTCAATTGGCCCCGTTTGTTTGCTGGAAAGTAGTTTCCTTTTGGAAAGTGAATTCCGGGGAAAGTGAATTTCAGGAAAGTGAATTCCGGAAAAGTATTTTCCGATGTTTGGTAGTGTAATGGAAAATAAGTTGGAAAACACTTTCCAGTGTTTGGTTATGTCATGGAAAATGACTTGGAAAATAACTTATTAATGTTTTATTTTTCTCAAGTTTATTAAAATAATGAGAAACAAATCTTAAAAATTAAAAATTTGAATGAGAATGAAATTGAAAAAAAATATATAATTTCATAAATTATCTCAAATAAAATAAATAATAATCAAAATAATAGAGATCAAATCTAAAAAATTAAAAAAAAATTAAAAGGTGAAGAAATTAAAATAATAATAATTAACATTTCATAAATTATTTCAAATAAAATAAGTAACAATCAAAAGAATGAGGACCAAATTTGATAGATAAAAAATTTTCAATAAAAAAATGACAAGGAAAAAGCAAATAACAATTATAAAGATAAGGACCAAAATTAATATAAAAATTAAATTTTAAGAGATGGAATTGAAAAATAAATATTCAAAACAAATTATATATATTAATCAAAAGTTTGATGATCAAATTTAATATAATCAGCAAATAATGACATTTCTAAATTTTTCACAACTTCCGGAAAGTGTTTTCCGCCCAAATTTTTTAGGAAAACACTTTCCTGAAAACCAAGCCAAATTTTCCTTTGACTGGAAAGTGTTTTCCATTGACCAATTTTTCTAATGGCAAACAAACACAGGAAAGTTTGGAAAGTGGTTTCCCGGAAACCACTTTCCGGAAAACAAACACAGTCAAAACAGAAAACACTTTCCTGGAAACTAAACTAAATTTTTCTTTGACTGTGTTTTCGTTGACTGGAAAGTGTTTTTCGTTGACCGGAAAGTGTTTTCCGTTGACCAACTTTCCTAATGGCAAACAAACACAGGAAAGTTTGGAAAGTGGTTTCCCGGAAAGTGAATTCCAGAAAACAAACATGGCCAAAATAGGCTTAAGGAAGAAATTGCCAAACACATCCTTAAACCAAAAAAACCTTTAACCAAAGCATTTCAACTTATTCCACCTAGTTGTCTCAATTGGTCAACTAGTTCAACTAATTTCCAGGAATCATTTTACTTTCAGCATTGTCACTCTCTTTCCCCTGCAATGGAAGGAAGCATATCTTGGATTATCTCATGGATTTGGACTGGATTGGGTGTTTTGGTTTTTGATGAGATGCTCCACGAAAAATATCTGGCTTGCTGGATGTCGTTGTTTGTGGTATTGACAGTTGATGATTTTTTTTTTTTTTTACTTTTCAAAGTCAATGATTCTGATCATTTCAAAGGAGGTGGGAAATTATCTTCGTCTGTGAAGTAGTGTTGAATGGTGGATCAATAACTCACTGTCTGCTTTGCTACTATTCCTATCCGATGACTCTGACATTTCAAAGGACGACCAGGTAGGGGTGTTCTCCTTCACCTTTCATTGCATTATCAGTAGCTTCCACTCCGAAATTCAAAAGTTTTTGTTGGAGAAAAAAGAAAGGAGATAGAAAAGCTGGACTTGAAGAATAGTTTTTGCAAAAATTGCGTATACACTGTGTATCACTTCAGCCTTCCCCATGTTTAGAGGAATGAACGTCCTTTTTGCTTGCTACATAGCTTTTCTTTTACAGCTATTAGTCTTCCAAACTTGCCATTCTAGCAACATCACTGCTCATTGTGCTCCTTCTTCATGCGGCAATATCCAAAACATAAGCTACCCTTTCAGACTAAACACTGATCCACAAAGCTGCGGAAACAATAATTATAATCTGAGTTGCGAGAACAATATTTCTACAGTATTATATTTGTATTCAGGTAAATACTACGTGCAGGCAATCAACTACGGTAACTACACAATCCGAGTGGTAGATGCTGGTGTACAAGGTAATTGCTGCTCCATCCCTCTTTATTCTTTGGCAAGTGACAACTTCAGTGCCGGAGATCCGTACACATGGTATAACTACAAGGAGGTGCCGTCGCCGGAAGTGAGTGACGGTTTCCTGTACTATCAGGGGTACTATCAGGGGCACTACTGGTTACCTTCACTATCACAGCCTATGCTTTTCATGAGCTGTGAAAATACGGTGAATTCTCCTCTTTATGTGGACACGGCTCCCTACGTCCTTAACTATGGATCAGGAAATTATTCCAACTCTTCTCTTGTGACTCGTTCCAATTATGTGGTTTGATTAAGATTGATATAATTTGGTTTGGATTGATTTTAAAAAAAATTTAAAATTGAAACCCAAATGAAACCTTTTTAAATTTTCTAACAAAAAAATATTTAAAAAATTCAAAAACCTATTTGGTTTAGTTAATTTTGGGTCAGTTTTCATGATTAATTTTCTCATCCCTAATAATAATAATCTCTCTATTTACATAGTATTCACATTGCATATGGTAACATGTTCGAAACCTAGAATTAGCAGAAAACTAGATTCTATCAAGTGAATCTTAATTAAAACTAGTTTATTACTCATATTATTTTTAAACTCATTAAATTAATGAAATTATATTACTCTTATTTCTTAATTTTCCCGTCAACTCCCCCTCGTCATTGAAAGGACGGTGGTTGACGGGAAAAGTCTTGCTACGCGAAACTTCGAGTGACGGACCAATGTTTCCTGTTGTCTTGCTCGAGATACAATGAATCGAGGGTACACGAGATTGTAGCTCGCCCGTGCGAAACTTCAAATGGGGACCAATTCGTTTTCTTTTTCTATGTTCATATGTTATGAGGACAATTGTATATTTATAAGACACGACACTAGAGTTGACTCGGCTAAAAGCACGAATTAATTCATTTAAAAAAAAATTGTATCATTTTAAAAAAATATTAGCAGATTATTTTTTTTAATTTTCTAACCGGAATTATCATAAAAAATTATAAAACCATTTTGTTCGTTGAATTTTAGCTCAATGTTTAGAAATGTTCAAGATAATCGGGTTAATATGCTCACCTCTAGCAATAATCTCTCTATGAGATTAATTATGATTAAAACTGATTAATATTTCACTGCAGCGTGAAATATTGTTCATTGTAAGTGAATTCAGTGTGAATTTCATTGTGCTCCACTTGAGCACCGGTACTATGTACTGTGAGTGCTTTCATTGTGGACTGCACTACTGGTAAAGGTATGTGGGGAGGCTACAGCCTCAGGCCCTAAGAGCCAGGCTGGAAGAGCGCCTCCTGGGGCTGCGCACATGTTATGTTTGGGCTGTCTGCCTGGAGCTAGGCAAACACAGTGTCACCTAGCGCTTGGTCCGCTTCCTCTTGGGTGTAGGACAAGCGCCACTTGGCATTTGAGCTGCTTATACTTTTAGTATTTTTAGTATAATTGATAGTAGTTATAACACCCCACCTCACTAGCAAGATATTGTCTCTAAGATATTATTATATTTGGTGTTATAAATAATATGATTTTTATAATAATTTATATTATTGCTACTAAAAATATTATTATTTGTATTATAAAAATTTTAGTATTTTCATTAAAATTTATAAGAGCATAAATATTATTATCATCATTAATAAATTTTAGAAAACTGCTATTACTATGAAAAAAACAACATTGGGACACGTGACGCTTGAGTCCACTCCTGAGAGCGGACAGCACAAGCACCACGTGGTGCTTGGCCTGTTTCCTCTTGGCTGCAGTCCAAGCGTCGGGTGGCGCTTTGACTTAGGCACTCACAGGCATGGCCCAAGTCTAGCCTTGGGCTTGGTAGGGCAGGACCCAAAATAAAATTGGGTCCTAGCAGCGGGCAGATCAAGTGTCATATGGCGCTTGGGCAGCACCACCCCAAGCTCACAGAACAGTGCCATCTGTCGCTTGGTCTGCTTGCTCTTGAGTGCAGGACAAGCATAATGTGGTGCTTGGGCTACCTATATTTTTAGTATAATTACAAGTATTGATATTAAAAATATTATTATTAGTTTTCTTATTATTCATTTCTTGGTATAATTAATTTTTAGAGTATTCATAGTAAAAATATTATTGTTTATTTTGCTGATATTATTTTTTTAGTATAATTAATATTAAAAGAATTATTATATTTTTTCTTAATATATATTTTTTTGTATAATTGATAGTATTGGTATGAAAAATATTATTATTATTTTAGTCTAATTAATAGTGTTAATCTCAAAACTATTATTATTTGTTGTATTAATATTATTTTTAGTATAATTAATAGTATTAATCTCTAAAATATTATTATATTTGGTGTTATAAATAATATGATTTTTATAATAATTCATATTATTGCTACTAAAAATATTATTACTTGTATTGTAACAATTTTAGTATTTTCATTAAAATTTATAAGAGGATAAATATTATTATTATCATTAATAAATTTAAAAAAACTGTTATTAATATGAAACAAACCACATTGGGGCACGTGGCGGTTGGGTTCTCTTCTGAGGGCGAGGAGCGCAAGCGCCACATGGCGCTTGGCTTGCTTCCTCTTGGTTGCAGTCTAAGCGCCAGGTGGTGCTTTGACTGGGCACTCACAGGTATGGCCCAAGGCTAGCTCTGGGCCTGGCAGACAGGACCCAGAATAGAATTGGGTCCTAGCCGCGGGTAGACCAAGCTCCACGTGGCGCTTGGGCTGCCTATACATTTATTATAATTATAAGTATTGGTATTAAAAATATTATTATTAGTTTTCTTAACATTCTCTTTTTTACTATAATTCATTTTTAGAGTATTAATAATAAAAATATTATTGTTTGTTTTGTTGATAGTATTTTTTTTAGTATAATTAATATTAAAAGAATTATTATATTTTTTCTTAATATATTTTTTTTCGTATAATTAATAGTATTGGTGTTGAAAATATTATTTTTTTAGTCTAATTAATAGTGTTGATCTCAAAACTATTATTATTTGTTCTCTTAATATTATTTGTTTGGTATAATTAATATTAAAATTAATATTATATTTTTTTAGTATAATTAATAGTATTAATATAAAAAATATTATTATTTTTGGAGTTATAAATAATATTATTTTTATAATAATTAATAATATTAATACTAAAAATTATGATTTGTATTGTAAATATTATTACTCTCAGTAAAATTTGTAAGAGTATATTTTATTGTAATTAATATTATTAATAAAATAATTGATAAATTTGAAAAAATAATTTATATCATTTACTAATTTTACAAAATATATTGTAATAATAATTTATCAAATTACACTTAATTTTACATTTACTTTCATTTATAAATTACATACAAATTATTTGATTCAGCATTCAAAAATAAACTTGAATCTTATTATGTGCACGACCCAAATAACCTTGAATTTTAAATAGCCTGGCTCAAGACTAGCTCAAGGATATAATTGAGCTAGGTGAGGTACGAACCAAAATAACCTTGAATCCTAGCCGCAACACGATCCAAATATGTCTGAGACATAAGCTGGCAGACCTAAATAGAATTGGTTCCTGATCCTAATGTTCGAGAGTCAATCTAGTCTAAGGTCTAGGTTGGGCGTCAGGTAGATTAATATGGATCAAGTCGAGCTTTTTTTAATTCAAAAAAACATTTAAAACTATGCTCTCAAGACTTGATGAAGAATAGTCTGTGCAAAAACTGTGTGGGTGTGATGGGAGAGTTAATTAGCTTGTTCGTACATGTTTGATCAAGTTTAGAAATGCGGTTTTAAATTTCAATTTTTTTTTTAAAATTTTTAAATTATTTTGATACGTTGATATAAAAAATTATTTTTATAAAATAAAAAAATAATTTTATATATTTTTAAATAAAAAATACGCTACCACAATTCCAAATAAATCCTTAATCTCTTAGCTTCAATGAAAATATATAAGGTTTTTGCTAAGAAGCTCCTGTATATTTTGGCTGCGTCTATGCTCTAATTAGGTTTAGTTACGTGTGCTTCTATTAATTTCTCTAAATTCTATGTATTGGTAAAGAAAAAAAAATTATTATTCTTATTAATATTTTAAATATTAATTGTTTTTAAGTTTTTTATTCTTATATTACAAATAAATAATATATTCTTGCCAAAAATAAATTTTTTATATTTTTAAAATATAGGATAAAATTCTTTGAAATTTTATAAAATTGTTGTAAAATTCATGCAACATTTTTTTAAACCATGCCACAATAATTTATATTTTAAAAAAAATATTCAAATAATTTTAAGAATTTTTTTTTTCATATGCAAGAATTTTTTTTTTCAATATTTTATTTAAACTTTATTTGACAAAAACTTATTTTACTTAAAATCAAAACTGCCAAAATAAATTTAAGGAAGAATTTGTCAAACACATCTTTCAACCAAAAAAAAACCTTTAGCCAAAGCATTTCAACTTATTTTACCTGATTGCTTTCTGTCCATTGGTCAACTAGTTCAACTAATTTCCAGAAATCATTTTACTTACAGCATTGTCACTCTCTTCCCCTGTAATGGAAGGAAGCATATCTGGGAATATCTCATGGATTTGGAATGGATTGGGTGTTTTGGTTTCTGATGAGATGCTCCACGAAAAATATCACGCTCGCTGGATGTCGTTGTTTGTGGTATTGACAGTTGATGACTTTTTTTTTTTTTTTTGACTTTTCAAAGTTAATGATTCAGACATTTCAAAGGAGGTGGGAAATTATCTTCGTCTGTGAAGTAGTGTTGAATGGTGGATCAATAACTCACTGTCTGCTTTGCTACTATTCCTATCCGATGACTCTGACATTTCAAAGGACGACCAGGTAGGGGTGTTCTCCTTCACCTTTCATTGCATTATCAGTAGCTTCCACTCCGAAATTCAAAAGTTTTTGTTGGAGAAAAAAGAAAGGAGATAGAAAAGCTGGACTTGAAGAATAGTTTTTGCAAAAATTGCGTATACACTGTGTATCACTTCAGCCTTCCCCATGTTTAGAGGAATGAACGTCCTTTTTGCTTGCTACATAGCTTTTCTTTTACAGCTATTAGTCTTCCAAACTTGCCATTCTAGCAACATCACTGCT
>Ga0325400_1005876_pt1 | contig 11611 bp, 10 predicted proteins | sample PopdelMetagenome_2_FD_205662 | JGI IMG/M metagenome (GOLD analysis project Ga0325400, IMG submission 205662) | Populus deltoides microbial communities from Bellville, Georgia, United States - Xylem-PdKOR-R1 | ecosystem: Host-associated > Plants > Phyllosphere > Stem > Wood/Secondary xylem...
ATTGAATTATTGGCCTTGAGCTTTTTAATTTGTTCTGCTTTTCTTTTTATTGGGTTATTCCTGCCTCGTATCTCAGCAAGTTAGTTAAGTTAACCTAAGTTGACTTGGTTTTTTTAATTATTTTTTTATTTTATGATTTGCCGTTTAATTATTGACTCTTGAGCGTGTTTTATTAAATATTATTTAAAAACAAATGTACGTGTCAACGCATGATGGGTTATCCCGAGTTAGCTTGCATTTTTTTACTAAGTTTTTTAATTTAACTTCGATAATTTTTGCTAAGTGTTTCTTTTAGAAGTCTCATTTTTTTCCTTAATTTTTTATGAGTTTTTTCTTTTTAATTTCATCGTTTTGTATGCAATAATTTTCCCTTAAACTTTGTTATTTTTTCGCTTTTCTTTCTGTTTAGTTATTACCTTGACGAGTTGGTAAAGTTAACTCGGGTTAGCTTGAGTTTTTTTGAAGTTTTTTTGTTGAACTTTGTTGTTTTTGCTTGGTACTTCTTTTGAATTTTTTTATTTATCCCAGTCTCAAATAGCGAGTTGCGAATTTATCAAGTTAAGCCGAGTTGACTCGAGTTTGCTTATTCAGCATTACATTTTTTTTTTCATCTTTAATATTAGGTTATTAAATCTCGAATTTTACGATTTCTTTTTGCTTTTCTTTTTATAGGCTATTTTAGTCTTATATCATAAGTCATGCTTTAGTAAATTTAACTCGATTTATCATGGATTAACATCATTTGAATATTATCTTGTAGCGTTGAGAAAATTTGGACTAGCTAGTGGCACATTGCTGGACACCTATCTAGTGCTAATTATTTTCAAACAGATTGTTTACCTTATATCAGCAATATTAAGGATGATTCCTTGAATCATGCTGCAGATCCCATAAGTCACAAATCTGCCAATAATCAAGCATGTAACAACTAGGAAATAAAAGGAAAATTGTTTGTGTATGTTAACTTTGCTTTCTTAACTTTGTAACCGTTAGGCAGCATATCACTAACTTTAGCTTCCGTTGTTAAGAATAGATTGTGCAGGCTTTGTAATATAGAATACTAATCTTTGTATTAGGGATATTCTTGTGTGAGCAATATAATATTCTTTTGTAAGCAAAAGCCAAAACAAACTGTCCAATAGTCTATATTCAATATGGTATCAGAGCATCACTCCACCGAGAATTTGATCCCCAACCCTGAAAATTTTCTTTCACCCATCATAAATCCGCATTCCACCACAGAAGCTCCACTTATTGCCCTGAATATTGCAACCCAAATCAATGAGAAACTTACACCATCAACCTTCCCTCAATGGCGTGCACAATTTGAAACTCTTTTAATTGGCTACAATCTCATTGACTATGTTACTGGTGATAAACCATGTCCTCTCCAAAATAATTCCTCTGTTTCCTCTCTTCAAAAATCTCATTGGGTCAAGCAAGACAAGCTAATTCTAAGTGTTATCTTAGCCTCCACTACACCCACCGTCACTCCATTTATCTCCGCTGCAGCAACATCCCAAGCTCCTTGGTGTAAATTAAACACCATGTATGCCAGCAAATCACGCAGTCATGCCATGCAATTAAAAGAGGAACTTACTTTAATCAAGAAAGCCAGTCGGTCGATTCCAGACTACATACACACTGTCAAGGCTCTTGCTGATGAGATTGCATTCATTGATCATCCCATTTCAGAGGATGACCTTACTCTTTACATTCTAAATGGTTTGGGACCCGATTACAGAGAAATTGCAGCACCAATCCGGGCACGGGAACGCCCACTGTCTTTTGAAGAACTTCATGACTTGCTTGTTAGTCATGAATGTTATCTACGTCGTCTTGATGCTACCACGCAGCAGCTCATTGCTACAGCCAATTTCTCCAATTGCCGCTCGACCTCTGGCTCTTCAAATGGAGGTAATGTTTACAGGAGTTTTAACAAACTAGCAAAAGAAGGCTACTTTAAATATGATGGTTCACCTGCTCCATCTCGTTATAATGGTAATGGTAACTCACATGACCATAAGAAGCACAACCAATTTAATGGTCAACGCAGGTATTCACCAAACAGCCAAATATGTGATCAATTTGGTCACACTCCTAAGCATTGCTCACAGTTCAACTCCTGTAATGCCACGGTTAATTGTGCCTCCACATCACAAGCCAAGGATACTAAATGGCTTATTGACTCTGTTGCTTCTCACAATATCACCGGTGATCTTGCCAAATTATTTGTTCATTCCGAATATGATGGTACTGATGAGGTTGTCATTGGTGATGGATCAGGTTTGCGTGTTTTATATACTAGATCATTAGCATTTCATTCACCCACTCGTACCTTTCATATCACTGATACTCTTTGTGTTCCAAGTATACACAAAAATCTTATTTATGTTCATCATTTTACTCTCCGAAACAATGTTTTCATTGAATTTCACCCTTTCTTTTTTCTTGTCAGGGATCAAATCACAAGGGCGGTCATATTCAAAGGTGTATGTGAAAATGGTGTTTACACACTCCTGAAACTCACTGGTATCCTCTCCAAAAATGGTTGCAAATGTGCATGAACGGACGTCACTTGATGGGCGGCACAAACGTCTAGGACATTCGTCTCAAAAACTTGTTAACCAAATTATCAAGTCTTTTTCACTTCCAATAAAACACAAAGATCACGTATCTTATCTTTGTACCTCTTGTTCAATCAATAAAGCTCATAAGCAACCATTTCGTCCAACTAGTCTTGTAAGTCATGCACCACTTGATCTCATTTATACCGATGTTTGGGGACCCTCCAATACAGTTGGCCTTGATGGTTCACACTTTTACTTGATTTTGATCGATCATTTTACCAAATATATATGGTTTTATCCCATGTCCAATAAATCTTGTGTTAGCCGTATTTTTCCTCAATTTAAACACCTTGTTGAAAAAGAATTTCATACCACAATCAAAAGCATTTATTCGGATAATGGTGGTGAATTTGTTGCCCTCAAATAATATTTTTCTATCCATGGAATTAGTCACTACACCACTGCCCCTCATACACCTCAACAAAATGGTGTATCAGAACGTCGCCACCGTCACTTAGTAGAAACTGGTCTCACTCTACTACATGATGCCTCTCTTCCTCTATCTTATTGGTCTCATGCATTTTCCACAGCTGCATATCTCATTAATAGGCAACCAACTCCCCTGCTCCAAAACAAAACCCCATTTAAATCTTATTTTGTCAGCCCCCTAATTATCTCAAATTAAAAATTTTTGGATGTCGCTGTTTTCCCCTCACAAAACCATACAATACAAATAAACTTCAACCAAAAGCCACCATGTGTTTGTTTCTAGGATATTCTACAACTCAGAATGCTTACAAGTGTATAGACTTATCCGCCAACAAACTCTATCTCTCTCGTCGTGTCCTGTTTGATGAAAGTCACAGCCCATTTCACGCACTCACTCCTGCATCAAGTTCATTTACTCCCTCCTCTTCGGCGACTGTGCCACTCATCGGTGTACCTGCTTCACTACAACCTTCACCAGTGATCTTGGATCGTGCTGCCATTTCTGCATCACCTTCAGGTACCGTCTCTGCTCTTCCTTTTTCTGTTGAGGAATAGTTGCCATTTAATTCTCCATGTTATAGTCCTACTGTTGTTCATCATAGTGAGAATATCACTTCCTCACCATTTTTGCCATAACATCGGCTTCTCCTTCACCACTCACCGCCAATGTTGCTATCCCTGCTCATCTTTCTCCCACTGTGATTGATGTTGTTCCTAATCCTCAGCCCCAGCGAACCCATTCCATGATTACTAGGTCCTTGAATCAAATTTACAAACCCAAGCAATTTCATGTTGTTACCAAACATCCCCTCCCTAATGCTATTGAACCCAATTATATGAGCCAGGCATTAGGTGATTTATGGTGGCGCCAAGCCATGTTTGCAGAGCTCACGGCTCTAATGCGACACAGCATATGGACCTTAGTACCTCCCCCGAAACATTGTCTTCCCATCGGCTGTAAATGGGTGTTTCAGGTTAAGAGGAACGCTGATGGGACGATTGATCACTTTAAGGCGAGACTTGTTGCCAAAGAATTCAATCAACGTCCTGGGTTAGACTACAAGGAAACATTTAGTCTAGTTGTGAAACCAGCTACTATTCGGTCTGCATTGACTATTGTTGTCACCCAAGACTGGCAATTGAGACAACTTGATGTTAATAATGCTTTTTTGCATGGTCTGTTAAATGAAGATGTGTATATGGTTCAACCTCCGGGTTTCAAAGATGATACCCATCCTCACTATATCTGTCGCATGAACAAAGCCATTTATGTCCTCAAGCAAGCCCCACGGGTTTGGTATTCTACTCTCAGAAGTGCCATTTTAGAATTTGGTTTCATGAACTCCAGAGCTGATTCCTCGTTCATTTATAAGATAACATCTGTTACTTGTTACTTCTTGGTGTATGTGGATGATTTGGTTATTATAGGAAATGATCCAATCTTTGTCTCATCCATCATTGACCAACTAAGCAATCGGTTCTCTGTAAAAGACATGGGTCAGTTGCATTTTTTCCTGGGCATGAAGGTTATTCCTACTACTACAGGTCTGTTTTTGTCTCAGCACAAATACATTAAGGACTTGTTAACAAAGCTGAATATGCAAGGCGCAAAAGAAGTTATCACTCCATTATCCACTACTACTATGCTCAAGCTTCTTGATGGCACATCTTCGGTTGATAGCACTGAATACAGGAGTATTATTGGTGCCCTGCAATATTTATCTCTCACCCGACCTGACATTTCTTTTGCAGTTAACAAGCTGTCCCAATTTATGCATAAGCCAATGACAACACATTTAACAGCTGCAAAACGATTGCTTCGATACTTGAAGCATACAATCTTCCATGGCATTCATATTCGCAGAGACATGAACCCCAAATTCATTACATATTCTGATGCTGATTGGGCAGAAAATTGTGATGATCGAAAGTCCACTTCAGCATACATATATTTTCTTGGTTCCAATCCTATTTCCTAGAGCTCAAAAAAACAACAAGCTGTGACACGGTTGTCCACTGAGGCTGAATATCGCGCCTTTGCCTCTGCTGCCTCTGAAACGCTATGGTTTTTAGCCCTTTTTACTGAACTTGGCTATTCCACCTCAGCTCCTCCATAGCTCCTCTGTGATAGTTTGAGCGCCACACATTTGAGTTTCAATCCGGTTCAACATTCTAGGATGAAGCACATTCAGATTGACTTGCATTTTGTTCGTGATCTTGTTCAGAAGGGTACTCTTCATGTTCATCATGTCAATACACAAGATCAACTGGCTGACCTCTTGACGAAACCTCTATATCGTCAACGGACAGAACTTCTTTGAGTCAAGATTGGAGTAACCGATGGTGACTCCATTTTGTGGGGGCGTATTAAGGATGATTCCTTGAATCATGCTGCAGATCCCATAAGTCACAAATCTGCCAATAATCAAGCATGTAACAGCTAGGAAAATTGTCTATGTAGGTTAACATTGCTTTTTCAACTCTGTAACTGTTAGGCAGCATATCCCTAACTTTAGCTTCCCTTGTTAAGAATAAATTGTGCAGGCTTTGTATATATAGAATACTAATCTCTGTATTAGAGATATTCTTGTGTGAGCAATATAATATTTTTCTGTAAGCAAAAGCCGAAACAAGCTGTGCAATAGTCTATATTCAATAAGCAAAACGTTCGTAAGATATCCTCAATGAGAAACTGCTCTGCAGTTTGCAAGAAATTTTACAGTACACGGCGTAATTTGAGATCTCTCAAAATGGTCATGGACAGTTCTTATCACGGAAGCAAAGAAAGTCATGGAAGCTAGTTCTATGAATGTGCCACCATGGAGTTAAATAACTTGAAGCTCCATTTCTTTACACTTCATGCGTACCTTTTATTACACCAGCCTTACATACCATACATATATTACCAAAGTTGATCAAAATACATTATTTCTTTGTGGGATGGCTGAATTATATATGCCTAGAACATAACCACAAATTAATATTTCGAAAAGTAGAGACTAACCATCTAGAAAAATACAAAATATCAGCGCAAAATGCAATCTATCTTGGTCTTAACTCTGAAATCGAGCATTCATTAACTGAACATGGTTTGCTCAGGCTGGATGAATATCTTGCTTCAGCCAGATCCCTTTCAGTGAAGAAACCTGGTTGTTTAGGCTGAGGCAGAGTATCATCATCACGTAACATCAGAACAACATTTGACATGTTTGGCCTATCTTCTGGATTTTCTTGCACACACAATAAACCCACATGAATCGAACGTAGCACTTCAGATAAATTGCATGCTATTACTAGTGATTCTTCAACCAGTTCCAAAGGCCTGTTTTCTTCAAACAATCTCCAAGCCTGATAAGCAGAATCATGTAATTAGAATAGATTTGATATTTAGATATAATAGAATACATCCCTGGACTCAAGGATCCAGAATCCGTCATGCATTTCATTGTCAGATTCAAAATATCTACAGATATTTCAAGCATTTGAAGTGTCCAAAGACAGAGAACATGCCAAGCACTTGGAACCTAACATAGGTGTGGTATGGATGGCTTACATGTCCTAGAAGGTTGAGGCTGTGGTCTGGATGAATGAATCCTCTGTTCCTGTTCCCACTCACTATCTCCAGCACCAATACGCCGAAGCTGAACACGTCCGATTTTAGTGAGTAGAGTCCATGATTTGCATACTCAGGGGATATGTAGCCACTGCACTTATTCAGGGAATGCTAAGTTTTATTAGTGAAAAAATGAAGATAAAAACACACACAGGAGGAGACACTTACTATGTACCAGCCACTTTATTAGTATTGGCTTCAGTTTCGTTTCCTCCAAAACTTCTAGCCAGGCCAAAATCTGAGATTTTTGGGTTGAGTTCATCATCCAATAAAATATTGCTGGCTTTCAGATCTCTATGAATTACTCTTAGTCTTGAATCTTGGTGAAGATAAAGTAGTCCACGAGCAATCCCAAAGATAATGTTGCAGCGCTTGGTCCAATCTAGTAGAAAGCTGTGTGTATTTTCTGTCAAATTGTTTTCCCAAGTCAAATCATTCTAGCTCTGATCAGCTTTTAAAATGCATATAAAAAACTAGGATTAAAGGTAATCCATACTTAAAAACATAATAAATGTTTAATTAAAATTACAATTTGGTACGGCAGCATGTGTGACCATGAAAGTGGAGAAAGCTTTAAGGTGCAGTAATTGGAAAGAATTTGAAGGGGTTTGGGAAGATTCATACCGAAAATAAAAATGTCCAAGCTTCTGTTAGGCAAAAACTCATAGATCAGTATCTTTTCATCTCCTTGAATGCAGCATCCTAGAAGCTTCACTAGATTCTGGTGCTGAAGTTTCACTATATAATTGGCCTCATTTTTGAACTCATCAAGTCCTTGTCTTGAGTTCTCAGAGAGCCTCTTCACAGCTATTTCTCGCCTGTCTTCTAATGTTCCCTGAAATAATCACTCAGTATCATAAGCAATCATACTTAGTCTTGTGAAAGTCGGGAGTCATGGTATGATGTTGCACGCTACTTGCATCTGTTGTAACTCTGAAGTTTGAACACTTTCTGAAGAGTCATTGTTTTATTCTTAGAAGGCTCAGTCCCATGGATGTTCCAAGGAAACTAATACCAAAAAAAATCAATGGTGCCATGAGTTTGTACCATGAAATTTTGAAGCCATCTAGATGCCTGATTCTTTATAGATTAGTACCTTATAAACAGATCCGAAACCCCCTTCTCCAAGTTTATTTTCAACAGAAAAATTATTTGTTGCACAAGCCAAAGTACCCAAATCAAACATTGGTAGCTCTAGATCTTCCTTGTGCATATGATCTGCACTTCTTTCCAGAGCATCTGCTATTTTTCCTGCAGGAGGAACTGGCATGAATAAGAACGAAGCATGGGAACGATATTTTTGGCCCCAGCATGATTTCTTTACGTCACCAAATACACTCTTACATTTTAACGTTGCCTTGTATTTTTTAAAATCAAAATTTAAAAGAATCAAAACTTATCTGGAAAAGGAGAGATGGAGTATTTGTTAAATGTTCATGGTGTGAATTACGTACTGTTTTTCTGCTGCTTCTTCATCCAAACACTCAAGACCAAGGCTAGGCCAAGGAACAGAATCCCAGTAGACAACACAGTGCTTATTATGATCCTTTTCTTCGCTTTGGATTTTTTATTTATCTTGGCACCATCTCCATTATCTACAACTTGGCAGAGAAAAACTGGAGTGAAAATACAACAATAGGAAACTAAATCGAATTGAATTTAGTATGGCTAGAAATTTTTTATTAGCTACAAGCACCCTTCCTCTTGGTTATCTATCAGCAAGGATTTGTACATGATGGCAAAGGTGTGGATTGGGCAAATCTCGACTCTATATATATATAACACAGGATCCACACAATTTACTAAGAGTGAATCACTCATTTTTAGTGGAGTGTCTGGATCCTGTGTTATATATTTACAAGGAAACACAGTTTGCAAGGTGATTAAAACTAATACTGACTTTTCCTGTCTTAAGATAAATTCATACCTAGTTCTGATTCGGCCATTCGTATGTAAATCTCTTGCTCATTATCATCTAAAACTCTAATGTCAACCAGGTCGCCGAACCAGAGCAAGCACCCACTTCCTCCATTCCTGATGTCCAGATTTGAATATGCTGTACAGTTGCATTTCTCCAAGCACGTGTTCCTGCACTCCTCAAGATTCATCGTCTTGCTAAACCACGATGATTTTGTCTCAGGCATCTTCACTCCAGCGAGCTTTCGGAACCCATCTCCAGGACAATTTAGTGGAGTCCTTCTAACACAACCATTTGCCCAATCAGTCACGTTCCAATCTATTGGGGATTTTGGTACAAATCCATTCAAGCAATCACACACTGGAGAGCTTTGAATATCACAGAAACCATTTGCACCACATATTGCATATCGATCACAATTATCTGTATTTGCTGTTTCATAAAGCAACCAACTTTGTTTTTTCTCAATCCAAGTAAAGCTCGCGACATCACCATTCTGTCTTGTCACGAGCCTCCAATGCATCGACTTGTCAACAAGACTTTCTCTGTAAAATATCTCCTTCTCATTGAAAACAAATTCATATTTGTATATGGGATTTGGTTTTGTGCTAGGTACGCCACTGAACCGCAGACCATCCCAGAGTCCAGATCGGTACTTCACTTGCGAACCTTCCATCACAACCATGTCAGGATATCCATAAGGAGCAAGTTTACATGTAATGTTACCTCTGGAAGGATCATCTTCTGATTTCCATGATGTCATGGACCAATCCATTCCTGTTATTCTACTCCTTCCTAGCTTCATGCCTGGCAATATCGTATCAGTCGGATGTTCAAAACTCTGCCACAAGGAATTTTCCAGGTTGTTATCGCCCTCCTCTTTCACAACAAGGTTTCCTGACTCCAAAAGTTGAGCGGTTGGATTCCTCGCAGGTCTTGCTGTGTTGGAAGACCAAATCACGCTCCCACTGCGATCGAGAAGGATAAGAATTCCTTCCTTTGTTATCTTTAAGACCCCCAACGAATCATTAAGGGGAGTTTCTCTATTGGCAACCCAAACTACAGTTTGAACTGGTATTTTCCCATACCATATGCCCAAGTATCTGTTTTTTGACTTTCCAGGGCTGAAAAATCCTAATTCATAGGTTCCATCTGCTGAAACTATGGTATCGCCATCCCTGATGAACTGAGTTGTGTTTATGATGTGAATGGCTGTGGCCGTTACTCTATTCAGCAATGAAAAGAAGCAAAAAAGAAGTATGGGAATGTAACCCATCGTTACTTCTATGGTTTTTTTTCTGTAGCTCAGTTAATGAACGGTTTAGATGTGAAAATATTCATATTTATAGCCACAACTTCTTGACCACGAAAGCGATGTTCCATCTTTCATGTATGAGTGAACAATCATCTTCAAGGACTCCATTTTTCTCATTCTTAACGAATAGAGGATTGCATTCACATGTTTATTCAGACAACTTCTCTCTCCTCACATTCTTAATGGGGAGATTAAGACATTTTTAGATTATTATTATTATTATTTTATTATACTAAAACAAAAACATGATAAATCTCACTGTGCATTAATAAACAATTTATTTTTCATTTTAATTTTTTAAAAGGATTGGTTGGGATTTAAGTTTTATAATTTATATTTATTTTTTTATTATATTTTAGTCTCATAATTCTGATTACAAGTTTGACTTAATAACTTTGATTAATTTAAATTATATATTTTTCTAATTAAATGATTTTTTTTGTCGAATTAAATGATTTGTTGTTGATTGCATTAGAAAATATGCAATTCTCACGACTAATGACTGCCGGTTCTGACGGCAATCAATGACAAAAAAACGCGTGAAATGTTTTTAGGAAGACTTGGACTCGTAGAATTGAAGGGGATGCCCTCCTTCAAAGTCCAAATAATTCCATTCCACAAAAGGTCCAAACAAGCATCGTTTAGCCTTAGGAGACTGAATTTTTTTTTTTTTTTTCCATTTACTTCCAAATTCAAAGATAGAAGACTCCTCGCTATCCATGTCAAATTTGTCTTGGACAAATTCCACTAACCCCACACGGCACTCACTCATTTCATTAAAAGATAAAATTATCAAAACCCTAAGAATAAGTTTGGAATGCGGTAGAAACCGCGTTCTCAAAAAATATAATTTTTTTTATTAAAATTTAATATATTTTGTAAATTTTAGATCGTTTTGATGTGGTAATGTCAAAAATAATTTTTAAAAAATAAAAAAACATCATTGGTATACATTTCAACACGAAAAATTATTTGAAAAGCAACTACAAATAATTTCTAAATATTATGGGTTAGTTACTGTAGCCCACATCACTATTCACACATATATAACTCAACGATTTTTTTTTAGTTATTTAATTTTTTTCTACAACATCGGGTCCTTTTAAAACCAAATTGATAATCAATCTAGGTTAATTTACTAAGAAATAAAAGGATTTAAAGTTATAGCATCAAAGTGAATAAGACGATGAAAAAAATAGATGGTGGTTCAAAACTTTGGAAAAAAAGTTCATTTTGATCCTATTTTTTAAATAATATTTCAGTTTTTTATATTTTTTTAAAATAATTTTAGTATAAATCTTTATTTTTTATTTTTCAGTTCTTGATTGAAAAGATTAGAGAGAGACTAGTTAAAATTTAATTGTAAAGAGAGAAAGTTGATGGTTGATTTAATTTTGATCATTAAAAAGATTAATCTTGGTATTTATAAATTCCATTCGAAAAGGAGAGTTTAACTTAAATGTTATTTCACCTTAACATTAATTTAGAAATTAGATTTAACCTTGAAAATCTTTTGGGGTTTCAAGTTGATTTTTTATTTAGGGACTAATTTTTGAATTGTTTGAAGACATTAAAGAGTTTTATATGGGTTTCTAGGTTATTTTATAGGTATTTTTAAGTGAAACAAATGCTGAAAATAAATTTTTAAAGTTGAAAAATCCCAACCCCAATTTTTTAATAACCCAAACTGGAGATACTAACAACAG